>ERZ791917.1540-NODE-1540-length-12430-cov-3.323636_pt1 | contig 12430 bp, 7 predicted proteins | sample MGYA00510138_ERZ791917 | MGnify/ENA primary metagenome ERZ791917 (study PRJEB30046, sample SAMN00792102) | human gut metagenome | study: EMG produced TPA metagenomics assembly of the A metagenome-wide association study of gut microbiota in type 2...
CCAGTCGTCCAGCCTGCACGGCCTGAGCCCCGAGAGCGCGGCCTTCACCCCCTGCAGGGCTTCAAGCCGGCTGTTTCCGGCAGATTTCGCCGCCTGTACGGTCTCCACCGTCGTATTCAGGGCGCTGCCCGCTGTGCCGGACAGGGCAAGCGTCAGACCGGAGGTTTTCTGCTCCACCGTATGTGTCTGTACATGCTGGTCTGTGGCGGCGGTAATGCTGACTTCCTTACCACTGAGTGCCATGTCCCTGCCGGCAATCAGGTCAGAGCTGTTGACGGTCAACCGGTTACCTGCCTGAAGGGAAACATCACCGTGAACACTCCCCACCGTGCTGCCTTTCTGTGTGGTGTCTGTTGCGGTGTCCGTGACTTTCAGACTCTGGCTGCCCACGCTGAATCCCACACCTCCGGAGCTCATCAGCCCGGATTTTTTCTCCTGTTTCAGGTGCGTTTCACGGTTGCTTTCTGTCAGCGTACCGATACTCAGGTTATTTCCGGCAGCCAGGGAGACACTGTTATCCCCGGCCACACTGCTGCCTGTGACGTTCAGATTATGTCCGGCACCGATACTGACCGTATCCCCGTTCAGTTCACTGCCCGTCATGGTCCGGCGGTCAGTGACATCATGCGTGGTTGTGGTGGTTTTCGATAACATCCCGCTGCTGCCGGTCACTTTATGGTATTCATCCAGCGAGCTGGTATTCTGTGCACCGGTCAGCGTCACGTCATGACCCGCCATCAGGGCCAGGCCTTTCTGAGCTGACAGCGATGCCGCCTGTGACGTCATATCCCGTCCGGCGGTCAGCGTGACATCACCGTTACCGGCAAGCGTGCTGCCCGTACTCTGTGTGACGCCCTGCGACAGACGATTATTTTTGTCCCAGGTAATATTGTCCTGCGCGGATGTGGTCACTGTGGAGAGTGTCATATCCCTGCCGGCACTGAGTTACGTCAGGCTGTCCTTACCCTGATTCACCACCGTTGCAGCCGTCAGATTCATATCCCGTCCGGCCTGCAGTACCAGTCTTCCCTGGTCGTTCTGTACATACACGCCCGCCACACTGTCGATGCTAGTGCGTTCAAAATGGTTCTGTCCGGCGTCACTTTGTGCCGTGCGGGTGGTGGTGGTCAGGTTAATATCCCGCCCGGCCATCGCCAGCAGGCTGTCCGTGGCCTGCAGCAGCCCGCCGGTACTGTTAATATCCGTCCGGGCCGTCAGGCTGACATTTGCTCCCTGAATGGTGCCGGCCTGGTTGTGAATGTTTTCTGCACTGAGCTGCACGGTCTGCTTCCCGGCCAGTTTACCGCTGTTAAACAGGTCACCATCCAGCTTCATCACCATGTCCCTGCCGGCAATCAGCGCACCGGCACTGTTCACATCACCGGGTTTTACACGGGCATACACCTGAGGTACCTGAACCGTCTGCGTGCTGCCGTCCGGCAGTGTCACCGTGGTGTTAACCAGCCAGACAATATCACCGGTCAGTAACGCCATCTGCTCAGCAGTCAGCGCCACACCTGGTGTCAGATTGTATTGCTTACCAAATGCAATACCCGCATCCATTAACGCCTTAAACTGCTCTTCATCATTACTGTATCCGTCCAGGTACCGTTGCCCGGTCAGAGCGACAACCTGCTCACGAATCAGACGCTGTTCGTAAAAACCATCCCCCAGGCGTTTGAGCATGTTATCCCCGTTCTGAGAAAACGCCTTCTGCATGTAATCACTGCCCAGCCACGTCTTCTGGTTCGTAAAACGCGGGTCCGTTTCAACCAGATATGGCACATTCACTGCCGGATTTGTTTTAAACAGGCTGCTGTCCGGCAGACGGGTATCCGGCCCGGCAACATGGATACTGCCCTGAGGTGCGCTGACTTCAAACTGCTGCCCCGGCAACAGAATGACCGGTTCACCGGCAGACACCACCGGGCGAAGCGGTATCCGGTCAGTACCGGCTACTGTCATATCCACATTTCCGGTCAGTCCTGTCTGTACATCCGTTCCCTGTGGCTTCAGGGGAGAAAGCGTGACCTGGCTACCCTGAACCTGTCCGTGGCTGGTGAGCTCTCCCGGCTTCAGCGTGATGGTCTGAATTACAGTGGGCGGTGTGTACTGAGAGGTTTTCTCCCCCTGCTTATCCTTTCCTTTTTTCCTGATACGGTAATAATACGTGGATGTCCCTGAGTCCGTAACATGGCGCTCTCCGCTGACACTGACGTTTTCCACATCACCGGCCTGCATATCCAGCAGGCCACCTGCCACAACCTGACTCTTATCATTAAACAGTTTGTCTGCCACAATCGTCATGCCGGCACCGGACAGAATTTTTCCCGGGTCGGATTCTTTTACCCGGGTTTCTTCCACGGTACGGGTGTAATCGTACTGCGTGAATTTATCTCTGGCGCCTTCCGGTGTATGCAGTTTTTTCAGTGAGTCACTGGAATCGTTATCCACATAAACACCCGGTTCACCAGCACTCCAGCGTTTATCTGAGCCGCTGAGCTGGTACTCTGTTACCTTTTCCGTGGAAACCACCACGCGCTCCGTGGTGAAATGGTCATTGACGTTATTGATTTGTCCGGCACTCAGTACCAGATATCCGGCGGCTTCAATAGTGGCACTGTGATTATTCAATACACCGGCTTTCCCCGTGGCTGCGCCATTCGCATCCAGCATGCCACCAGTATGCATATCACCTGCACTGTAAATCAGGCTGTGCGTCCGGTTATTCAGGGTCTGTACCCCCAAGTCCACACGCTCACGCCCGGCCAGCGTCGCCGCCACGCCATTTTCATCCAGATTATTAAATGTGGCAGCGCTGACACCAACAGCATCGCCGTAGATTCGCCCGGTACCGGAATTCGTCAGGGTGTTCGCCTGAAGACGCGTATATTTCCCGTCAATCAGCCCACGGTTCAGCAGTGTGTCCGTCACGTTAAGCCAGGTCTGCCCGGCACTGATTTCACCTTTCTCTGTGTTTTCAAGGCGGATGCTGTTCAGGTCAAGCCGGCTGCCTGCCAGCAGGCTGCCGGTATTAGAGACATCGCCATTAACGGAAAGCGTAAGGTTTCCGTTCGCAATAGTCTGACCACTGTTGCTGAACGTTGTGTTACTTTTCAGCGTCATATCGCCCAGCGAAAGCAGTTTCCCGTCACCACCGAGCTGACCGGCATCCACAGATACTGACTGCCCGGCCTTAACCACGCCGTCACGGTTCGAAAACGCCAGCTGACGGCCACTGACAGACAATGTCGCGCCGGAAGAGAGGACGCCGTCATTATTACTGAGCGTCCTGTCTGCCATAACCGTAAGCGCCCTGTCTGCCAGAATACTGCCCTCCTGGTTATCAAGGTCCTGCATCGTGATGTGTATTGTCTGCGCTTCCAGCCCCTGGCCGGTATTCTGCGTGTGGCGATTGATAAACTGCAGGGCGTTCAGCGTAATGGCGGAACCACTGCGAATCAGACCAGAGACGTTGTCCACAACGCCCCGTACACTGTTGAGCAACATGTCGCCCACAGACTGTATTTGTCCGTGGCTGTTCTGCAGACCTCCCGTATGCAGACGGAGTTCACCTTCACTGACCAGCCGGCCCCCCTCACGGTTATCCAGCGAGGTGGTGCTCAGGTCAGCTGTCGTTTTCGCCCCCACGGTCCCGCCCCGGTTATCCATTGCTCCGGTACTGACAGTCAGTTCCTGCAGGCTGTTCAGCGTACCGCGTCTGTTATCCAGCGTCTGGCCTGCGGTATTAATGCTGATACCCCTCCCCTGAATAAGACCGGACTGATTGTTCAGCGCCTGGCTGTTCCAGCCGAGCAGACCGTTTGCCACCACCTGACCGGATGTATTGTTAACCACGCCTGCAGTCAGGGACAGAGCATCTCCCGACAAAAGCACACCGGCAGTGCTGTCCAGTGTGCCGGCATTCAGCGTCATCGGGCCCTGACTGATAACCCCGCCCCGGTCACCACTGTTACGGTTACTCAGTGTGTCAGCACGGAGATTCAGCGATGCACCGCTCTGTATCAGGCCGCCGGCATCGTTGATGATATCCGTCGAGGAAAGGGTCAGTGACTGCTGTGCCACCAGTCTGCCGCCCTGATTATCAAACCGTGTGACATCCAGCCTGCTGTTACCGTTGCTGACCACCGTCCCCTGCTGATTTTCCAGCACATTCAGGTGCGCATTCAGGTCTCTGCCGGCGGCAAGCGTCCCTTCCTGATTACTGACATCACCACCACTCAGCAACATATCCGTCCCGGCCTTCAGTGCGCCTTTCTGGTTCATCAGCGTACCTGACGATATCTGCAATGACGCCTGACTCCCCAGCACGCCCTGACGGTTATCGAGCGTTCCGGCGTTCAGGGTCATATCCTTCTGACCCACCATAAATCCCTGCTGGTTATTCAGCATACCAGCCCGCACTGTCAGGGTACCGGCGCTGCTGATACCACCCCGTGTTTTCGTGTTCCGGTTACTGAGTACCCCGTCCTGTACATCCAGCGTCATGTCACTGCCGGACTGAATCAGACCATCATCAGAGACCAGTTCGCTGCCTGACACAGACAGCGTTTTCTGTGAAAGCAGTCTGCCGGACGCATTATCCAGCGCACCATCCAGCGTCACGGACAGCCCGTCAGACACCACCGTACCCTGGTGGTTATTCAGACTCCCTGCCGAAATACCCAGCCTGCCGGCGGACTCCATTCGTCCCTCCGTATTGCTGACAGCCTGCTGTGTTTTTATCCTGCCCGTTCCGGCAGCAGCTGAAATCAGTCCGTTGTCGTTATTCAGCGCCTGAGCGTTAAGCCGGACATCACGGCTGGCGGTGAGACTTCCCTGCTGGTTGTCCACGGCACCGGTTGTCTTCACCTGCAGACTGCCTGACTGCACCGCCTGCACTTTCCCCCTGCGATTATCAAGGCTCAGTGCATCCAGGCGCACCGCGCCATTTGCCGCAAGCAGCCCTTCCCGGTTATCCACACCTCCCGGCAGGTTCAGTGAAAAATCCCCTGTTCCCGTCTGAATCAGTTTACCCCTGTGGTTTGACAGGCTCTGTGCCGATATCTGCAGTGTGTCGGCATTTATCGTGCCACCATTATTGCTGAAGTGCCCGGCAGTCCGGGCGGAAAGCGTGCCGGCGCTCAGTTGCACATTCTGTGTGGACAGATTTCCACTGGTTGCATCCAGCTCAGTATGTTGTCCCTGTATCCGGCTGTTGCTTAAATCCAGCCCCTGCCCCTTCAGTTGCATGTCCCCACCGGACAGAACCTGTCCGTGTGCCGCCAGTTCGTCGGTGGTACTGACAGTCAGGTTGCCCGCTGCCGCCAGACGTCCGTCATCTTTCACCCCGGCGGCCAGCAGACTCCGCTCACCGCCGGTCAGACGCGCTGTCTGAATCCGGGTGTTGCGACGTGATGCCACAGAGCCTGTATGGGTGAATACACCATTACTCTGTATCTGCGTATCCTGCCCCGCATAAACAGAACCACTGTTATGCAGCTCCCGGGTTGTCGCCAGATGCACATCCGTTTTCGCACTGATACTGCCACTGTTTTCAATACGTCCGTCAGCCGTCAGGGTAACCGCCCCTGCCTCCACACCAATATGACCGGCGTTACGAACCCCCACCCCCGTTTCCGTACCGACAAGGCGAATTTTTCCGGCATACATTCCACCAAGGCTGGACACATCCAGCGCCACCTGTGGCTGCGAAGAGGCATCAGCGGCTTTTTTCTCAGTCTGCCCGTGCGCGATATCCACATTGTTACGTCCGGTGGTCACTTTCAGGTCCTGCGCCCAGATACCCGCATTAATCTTCACTGACCGGGCAATGATATCGGTATAATCCGTGCGCGAGGCATCCATCCCTTTGCCCGTAATCTGAATCTCACCACGTTCAACACTGAATCCGGTCAGACTGCCGTTTTTCATCTGAGGCTGCCCCGTGGTCAGCGTGGCCCGGTTCGCATTAATAAAACCGCACCCGTCGCAACTGATGCCGGCCGGGTTCGCAATCACCACCTGCGCCTTTTTACCGGCAACCTCAACAAAACCGTTCAACTGGCTGGGATTGCGACTGTTCACTTCATTAAGAATGATTCTGGCCTCTCCCTTCGCCAGCCACGGGTTCCCGGCCACCATGCCACCCAGCTGAGTCTGCACATTGTTATGGGCATTATTCAGAATGACACCCTTGTTACCGACGTCGAACTGGCTGTATGTGTTATGTGAAACCCCACCGGCAGAAGGCGTCTGAATATTCACCTGCGGAATGCCGCTGGCCGTCTGCGTAATCGTGGGCTGCTGATGCCCCGGTGCGCCATGGTCTGCGGCAATGCCTGCAGCATTGACAGAATGCACCATCCCCGAAGCCAGCCACAAAGAGAATGCAAGCGGCGTGACACGGCAGATACGTTGCCTGTGTGGATATCCTGTGCGGGAGGACAGTGATGTACCGGCGCGACCGGAACGGGCAATATCTGCCACCACCATCAGCATTCCCCGGGCTTTGTTAAAAATAATGCGGTAACAATTTCTGTTCATTCTGATAAACCTGACTTATCTCTCCGGCACATCCACAGCAAGCGGGTGCTGCACACGCCACTGGCGCGCCTCTTCACGACTGACCTGTGCACCCCGGAAATTCATCACCCGTAACCCGGTCTGCTGCCCACGGTGGTACAGCGAACGCCAGCACAGACGGGGAAAAATATCCTGCCGGACAAGACGACTCATATCCGGAGTGTGTCCAAAAGGGGCAACCCAGTCACAGACCCACATCCGGTCGCCGCTGTTCCAGTCCGACTGAGGCATGAGAATTGCCGGCTGCGTAAGATAACGCGCCTCTGCCTCCGGGCTGAGCCAGGCCTGGCTCATGAAGAAAACCGGTCGCCCCTGCTCTGTTGCCACCACATACTGTCGGTGCTTAATCACCGGCAGCAGCAGGTCCGGCAGGGTATGCAGTGGCGCATCACGATGCAGGGGGGAGTGCATCCACAACCAGACGGCCGCCCCCAGGACTTCCGCCTCATTGACCGGCTCACCGGAATACAGGGGACTCAGAACGTCATATTTCCCGTTACGCATGAAACTTTCTCAGAAATCCCGGAACAGATTAAAACCGGCTGTCACATCACTCGTCATAAAACCCGCCGGCTTTGAAAACGGACGACCGATGAAAACGTCATAATCCGTACTGAACAGTTGCCCCCTCAGCCCCACAACACCACCGGCCAGATGACGTCCCACCAGATATTCACTGCCGGCTCCCCCCACCTCGCCGTAATCCATTCCCAGATATAACTCCTGCTCCGGCAGTGGCGTACGCCAGGCCAGGTCGTTGCGGATATACCAGCCGTTACTGGCATTCAGCGTTCGCTCCCCGTCAAAACCACGAACCGTCCAGCGGTTACCGATGGCAAACTGTTCCTGTGGGGTCAGCGGGGTATTGCTCAGCTGGCGCTGATACCGGAAGGAATAACTGAAGGGCTGCTCTGCCAGTGTAAAGGGCAGATTAAAGGATGCATTCATCTGCAGGATCTTACTGAGCGCCGTTGCCTCACCGAAGATTTCCTCCGGTGCCGGCTGTGCACCAAACCAGCGGGTTCCCCGTTGCCAGCTGACACCAGCATCCAGTGTGGCCTGAGAAATATAATGACGGTGCTGCAGCCCAAGTCGCCAGGCCGCTGTCTGCCGGCGCTGCACCTGGATTTCCGTATCATTAATGTAGTTACGCGACCTGCGGGCCTGAACATCGTAAGTCAGCACCGTTTTCTGCGTCCCGTTACGGTGCAGTACCCGGCTCAGCTGCATGCCCAGATTCTGACTCTCGCCACTGTACTGGTAATCCTCAACCGCACCAGCTACCGTCTGATGGTAATCGTAATCACTGGCGGTGACGGAAAACTGCCAGTAACCGAAAGGCACAGAGTAATGGGCCGTGTAGTTTTTACTGCCCTTACCCCCGTAATGTGGAAAATTATGGGTGGCAGAAACATACAGCAGGTCACTCAGGGAAAAAGGATTATCCAGAGAAAATGTTATACCACCGAGATAACGCCCTGTGCTGCGGGTACCTGAATCATCAAGCGAAAACCCCAGTCGCCAGTATTTATCCTGTTTACGGGTAATAAGAATATCACTTTCCCCTGGCTGCTCACCGGGCACAATTTCCATATCAGCCTGCACACCCGGCAGTCGTTGCATATTCTCCAGCCCCTGCTCAATGTCCCGTAAATCCAGCAGAGAACCTTCGTGTGCCGGGAATGAGGAATACAACTGAATATAGTCATCACTGTCCGGTGTCAGACGCACATGTCGCACAACACCGGGAATAATAACCAGCCGGAGGATACCGCTTTTTAAATCCTGCGAAGGTGCCAGAACACGGGTGGTGACATAACCATGATCGACCAGACGGTTCTGCAATGTACTCATCAGCAGATTAATTCCTTTCGCCCCCAGGCAATGCCCGACCGCCCCGTTGGCGATTTTTTGTAAAGGCAGCCAGTGTGGTAACGCATCAGCCCCCTTCAGTTCCGTCTGTTTAATCTGAAAACAGGGCGTTTCAACAGGAAAATTAATCTTATGGGCAAAAGAGCCAGGTGCAGAAAGGCGAACATCAGGGGCTGAAGGCGTCAGTTGTTACTCAAGGGCTTCCTGACGCTGCTGCTGAATGATAAATGTATCCTCTCCACTACGCCGGATATCCGCTGCCTGAAGAGATAAAGGCGATAGTAAAACAGACATCAGTGTCAGTGACAGCAAGGACGGACAGCGCCGGAATACGCTTTGTTCCTCAGCCCTCTCGTTCCTGCAACATAATTTTCCAGTCAAACGAAAAACCTTTTATTCATGCCATACCAACAATCACCAGCCTCCTGACGATACCTCCCACCATGTTTTGCAGTGGTACGCTACCGCCCTTCCGGTATTTACCCACACCAACCGGTACCAGAATGCTGAGTAACAAATCCGTTCAGAATTGACTTAATTTTGATCATTATAGAATAATGATCTGAGCGACAGCAATATGACAGATTTATCGATCGATATAACACAAATGAACAGATCTTTATTCTGCCGAATATCGCAAAAACAGCATATCGCAAAACTTATAACCATAATTAATGGAAAAGTGCAGAAAATTATTCCACTGAATGCTTTTAATACAGTTGGTTAGCTAAAAAAATATCATTTTTTGATTTCAGTCATTGAAAATTGCAATGCGTGACGATTCAACAGCATTTAAGTGAGTTTCAGGATATGGGAAGGACATGAAAGGAGGAGCGCAATAAAATATACAGGAAGAAGGGGAAAATGTTTCGTAAAAACAGAAAATTAACATCGCACATCAGGAAACTCAGTCTCCTGATTCAGTGCTACCACATGAAAATTTAGTTAACTGTTACCGTACTAAAATTTATGTCAGAAGATGTTCCATTACCGAAAGTCAATCAGCGATACAAAGACGATCATGGTGCGCTTGTCACCGTGAGCAGTGTTGAGGAAACCCGGGTGGTGTTTATGCGGGACGGCTATCCGCATCCCTGCATGCGACCGATGTACAACTTTCTGGGAAAATTCAAACCCGAACCCCGGGAAGAAACAGAATAAAACGAAATCCCTGCCGGCAATCACACTGCCTGATGGCAGCATAATCCATTTATTAATTCTCATCCCCGGAGACAAGCCCAGAAAACCACTCCGGGTGTTCACTGTATGCCGTGTTCAGCGCATCCCAGGAAACGTTTATATAAAAGCTGTCCTGCAATTTGCGGGTAACAACTTCTGCCAGGCGATTCCGGTTATCCGCCAGTCCGGCATAACCTCTCTCTGCCAGCCACTCATTCAGTTCATGTTCCAGAGACAGATTGATAATATCATAATCGGACCTTGCCATTCCCGTTTCCTTAGCACATGTTTTCAGGCACGGGGATAAAGTATAAAGAATGTCGTACTGCAGCTACCAGAGCAATATTCCCCCTGATGGCCGTATCAGAGATGGTATGCCGGTATTTTGCGGGTGGTTCCCGTCAGGTTATCGTGTACCTCCACGGTTGTAGTCACCACCGGCATTCCGGCCTTTCTCAGCCTCAAAACATCAGCTGCAATACGCTGACTGCCGAACCAGAACAGGCCGTCCAGTGCAGTCACCAGCAACCCCGCCTCCAGCGCATGCTTCAGCCGTTCACGGGGCGCTTTCACTTCCCGGGTAATCTGCTGGTATGGCGATGATGTGTTTTCATTCCCAATCACCCGGCGAATACGATGAGACAGATGATACCGGTATGTATCCGGCACACCGGAAAGGCTGGCCTTCAGGCTGTACACGCAGCCAAAGCGTTTATCGTTGAACATCACATTTTTCTGGCTGATGTCCCATTCTTCACGCAGCGCGGCAATCTGTTGTGGTGCACGGGTAAGCAACAAGCGAAAAGGCAGTTCAAAACTGGTGACATAATCCACATTCAACAGGGCAATGCGAAGTCGTTCTTCTGGTCCGGCTTCTGTCTGCCGGCACTCCTCCAGGACATCCTGCCACTGCAGGCGAAGACGGGAAGACTCATTCAGTTCTGTAAAGCAGTATTTATCCGCCAGATAGTCAATTCGTGTATGCATACTGAAGAGTATTCCGTATAAAGATTCAGCTGGCAAAACTTTATCAGTCTGTAAAAACTAACGGAAGAGTCGATATTTCTCCCGTCCATCACCGGATGATTGTTGCAATACCCCGTGGCATCAGAGACTGAACAGCCGTTTTTAACGCAACGTATTGCTCTGATGTATCAGGCCGGACAACCCGAAAACACCTTTCCACCCGGCATTGTCCGCCAGCGCTTATCACCGGCCAGGTCTGTTGCAGTAAATCCGCCACTTGCGAACATGCTTCATCAACTGTGACACTGGCCCGCGGATGGCAAACACTCGTCTGGCTGAGCAGTAACAGGCATCGTATTGTTGCTCCTCCATGTTGTTCCCGCAACCAGCGTAATACCACCGGCGATGATGGGCTGGCAGTGTGATTACGCACAGTAATAAGTTCATAAAAGGAAGTACAGAATGTCTGAATCTGTTGACCACAGACGCCTTCTGTCGAATGAAGTGTGAAGTGGATTGCCAGCAGATGTGGCCAGTGATCCACCGCCTGCTGAACAAAACGCCGGATTTCCCCCGGCTCTGAAAGTAAGGCTTCGGTTATTTGCACTATTTTATCTCTGTTGAATTTGGTTAAGTCGGTGCAGACTCATCAACACAAGTACGGTTCGATGCAAACAGCTGTGACTGGCAATATGAAAGGAATGATGAATCAGTCAGGATGACAAAGTGCCGGCTGACCGGAGGGGACGCAGGAAGATTCACGGGGGGACCAGCACCAGGGAACAGCGCCACATCCCGGGTGGTACTGCTTTGATGCGCCCGGTGACACAAAGCCCGGATTGTTCCAGACATCCTGAATCAAACGCCCCAGATTAGGGGCGTCGAAATATGCCTCTCTGACCATTATATTCCGGCGTACAGGTAGCAGGTCAGAAGTGACAATGCGTCACCTGACGTTAAAAGTCACTACACCCAAGATGACGTTCAACAGCACCATGCGATTCAATATAAGCCCGGGCTGTCTGTTCCAGTACACCAGGCTCAGCGTTGTATGTGTTAGCTGCATCAAATACCAACGACAGCACTTCAGGATACACAACCAGATGTGTAATGGAGTTATCTTCACCCAATACTTTTCCCCACGCCTGCTCAATCAGATTTCTGAGAACCACCACCTCACGACTCTTACACCAGACATCGTTATTAAGTAGCAGCACCATAAGATAAGGAGTGGTATCGTTAGCCACAGCCTCCCTGCTCCAGAGATAATATAAAGGGGGGGGCTCAACAGATTTATCTTTACGTCGCTTACACTGCAAATATTCAGAAATGAGTCTATGCAGTTCACCAGTAAAATCAGCCATCAGAGAGGGAATGGCCTTATTAATACCCTGCCCTGGTATTAATTTAAATTGTAATAATTTAATTTCAGGATGTGTGGCTGCAGCCCGATACAGAGTTGCAAGGACACACTTTTGCCAGAGGGCGTTACAGGAAAGCTTAACGTTTGATTCTGTATACATAATAAATCACCTTACAGTTACAACAGGTCAAAAACCGCTGTAGCCAGAGTTACGCTGGCCTGATGCTTTAGTACCGGGCTTCTTCAGATAATCCAGACGCTCCAATAAGCGCTGATACTGCTCAGAGAAATCAGGATCATGAATATCCAGGATGTAACGTCCATTAGCAGGGAAATGAATAATGCAGCCCCCTGGATTAACAATGCAGAAATCGTCCTGATGCACTGATCAATACGGAGAGGACTCTCGCGTGTGGTTTATTGACACCACAGTGCAGATTCGGCGAATCCGCGATCACGGTGCGA
>ERZ791917.1554-NODE-1554-length-12336-cov-5.787721_pt1 | contig 12336 bp, 7 predicted proteins | sample MGYA00510138_ERZ791917 | MGnify/ENA primary metagenome ERZ791917 (study PRJEB30046, sample SAMN00792102) | human gut metagenome | study: EMG produced TPA metagenomics assembly of the A metagenome-wide association study of gut microbiota in type 2...
GCTTTGCCACCACCAGGCAAAGAGCGCAACAACGGCAGGCAGCGCCCACCAGGCGAGTGTTTGATACCAGGTTTCGCTATGTTGAACTAACCAGGGCGTTATGGCGGCACCAAGTCCACCGCCGCCCATCAGAGCCGCAGACCACAGCCCCATCACCAGTGGCGTGCGTTGCTGAAACCGCCGTTTAATCACTGAAGGCATCACCGCCTGAATGATACCGATCCCCACCCCACCAAGCAGTGCGCTGCTAAGCAGCAGCACACTTTGGGGGTAAAGCTCACGCATCAATGCACCGACGGCAATCAGCAACAGACTGATGGCGACGCTGCGACGTTCGCTGACATGCTGATGAAGCCAGCTTCCGGCCAGCGCCAGCCCGCCCATGGTGACCACCGGCAGAGCGGTCAACAGGGCAGCCACGCTAAAGCTCATTCCGCTCGCCTGGCGCAATTGCGGTAGCAGTGGACCGACGGAGGTGAGCAGTGGTCGCATATTAAGACCAATCAGCACCAGAACCAGCAGCATCGTGAACGTCTTTTGATGGTTGCGCATGGCTGTCAGAACGGTTTGGTCGGCAGATATTTACCATCTAAGGTGATGACCGCACGTTCGCCACCTTCCGGGTCCGCCACTTTCTTAACGTCGAGTTTGAAGTTAATCGCGCTGATAATGCCATCGCCAAACTTCTCATGAACCAACGCTTTCAGGGTTGTGCCGTACACCTGCAACATTTCATAGAAACGATACATCGTTGGGTCGGTTGGAATACGGTCATCAATGCAGCCACGCAGTGGAATCATCTGCAACAGTAGAATGGCGTCTTCGTCGAGATCCAGCTTCGCCCCGACCAGGCGGGCGGCGTCGGCAGGAAGCGCCTGCTGCCCCAGCAAAGCCGCGGTTACAAAGGCTTCTGCCAGACCGGTGCCGTCGGCAATCTCGGCAAATGAGAGATCTTTTTTAGCTTTGCTGAGCAAAATGGCATCGGCAAGATCAAGACGAATATTGCGGTTAATTTGTGACTGAATCATGGTGGATCTCCTGATGGTTTAAAAATAAGGTTACGCTGCGGTCGGTTGGCGTAGCGGTATGGCACAAACGCGAGGATTAGCGGCCAGTGGCACAAACTGGCGGGTTGCGCCGTCAAACGCTGCGATGCTGCCGCTTTCAATGTCGTAGACCCAGCCGTGCAGGGCGATCCGCCCCTCTTCGAGCGCCAGGCGCACCGATGGATGAGTTTGCAAATTAGCCAACTGAGCAATGACGTTTTCACGTACCATCGCCGCAGCTTTTGACGGTAAATCGGAATGCGGGCGCGCCTCATTAACGACGCGGGCTGAATCGGCATAACGCAGCCAGTGGGAGACGGCAGGCATATGGTCCATACACTGACAGCTGGCAATGGCGGTCATCGCGCCACAGTTGGAATGACCACAAATCACAATGTCAGATACCCGAAGCGCAGCGACGGCATACTCCACCGAAGCAGAAACGCCACCGGGTTCCGGCCCGTAGGAAGGGACAATATTACCTGCGTTGCGAATAACGAACAGATCGCCAGGCTCACGTTGCGTCACCAGCTCAGGGACCAGACGGCTGTCGGAGCAGGAGATAAAAAGGGTGCGCGGGCTTTGCTGTGTCGCCAGCTGTTTAAATAAGGCTTCCCGCTTCGGAAATGCCTCGCGCTGGAATTTAAGGAATCCATCAATAATCTCTTTCACCGTTAACCTCTGTCTGTCTCTGGAATGAGAGGCAGACTACTCGCCGATTGTCATAAGGTAAAAGTCTCATTTATGATGAGTTCTATTGGATTTACTTATAGGTTGGCGAATGCTCTCTCGACATATCAACTATTTTCTTGCCGTGGCTGAACATGGCAGCTTTACCCGTGCCGCCAGTGCGTTGCACGTCTCCCAGCCTGCGCTTTCCCAGCAGATTCGCCAGTTAGAGGAGAGTTTAGGCGTGCCGCTGTTTGACCGTAGCGGGCGAACGATTCGTCTCACTGATGCAGGAGAAGTCTGGCGACAGTACGCCAGCCGGGCGTTACAGGAACTGGGAGCGGGTAAACGGGCGATTCATGATGTTGCCGATCTGACGCGAGGATCGCTGCGTATCGCCGTCACTCCCACCTTTACGAGCTACTTTATCGGCCCCTTAATGGCGGATTTCTATGCGCGCTACCCCGGCATCACGCTCCAGCTACAGGAAATGTCGCAGGAGAAAATCGAGGATATGCTTTGCCGCGACGAGTTGGACGTTGGGATTGCCTTCGCGCCTGTGCATTCGCCGGAGCTGGAGGCAATTCCTTTACTGACAGAAAGTTTAGCGTTAGTCGTGGCGCAACATCATCCGCTGGCCGTCCATGAACAGGTGGCGTTGAGTCGCTTGCATGATGAAAAACTGGTACTGCTCAGCGCGGAATTTGCCACCAGAGAGCAAATTGACCACTACTGCGAGAAAGCGGGGCTGCATCCACAGGTGGTCATTGAGGCGAACTCAATTAGCGCGGTTCTGGAGCTGATTCGCCGCACTTCCCTTTCCACATTGTTACCAGCAGCGATTGCCACACAACATGACGGGCTTAAAGCTATTTCTCTTGCCCCGCCACTACTGGAGAGAACGGCGGTTTTGTTGCGGCGGAAAAATAGCTGGCAGACTGCCGCTGCGAAGGCATTTTTGCACATGGCGTTGGAGGAATGCGCGGTTGTTGGCGGGAATGAATCACGGTAGCCGCTGACACAGGTCTGCGGCTGGAATTGCCTGATGCGCTACGCTTATCAGGCCTACGAGTTCAGTGCTCTACGTAGGCCGGATAAGGCGTTCACGCCGCATCCGGCATAAACTACAGCTGGCAGACTGCCGCTGCGAAGGCATTTTTGCACATGGCGTTGGAGGAATGCGCGGTTGTTGGCGGGAATGAATCACGGTAGCCGCTGACACAGGTCTGCGGCTGGAATTGCCTGATGCGCTACGCTTATCAGGCCTACGAGTTCAGTGCTCTACGTAGGCCGGATAAGGCGTTCACGCCGCATCCGGCATAAACTAAGCTCGCTGTAACCCAGTCGTTCAACGTTTGTAATCGATGGCTTCTGGCTGCTCCAGATATACGGTGGTTTGTGCCGGTTGTGTGCTGGCAATCACCTTGCCGCCACGTACCGAATAACGTACCGGAACCTGACGGCGCAGCGCATCAAATCCATTTTCAGCCGGCAGGATAATCAGGTTTGCGCTGTTTCCGGCGGCAATGCCGTAATCCTGCAAATTCAACGTTCTGGCACTGTGGTGGGTGATTAAATTCAGGCCATCGTTAATCTGCCCGTAGCCCATCAACTGGCAAACATGCAGCCCCATATGCAGCACTTGCAGCATATTCGCCGTTCCCAGCGGATACCACGGATCGAAGACATCATCGTGACCAAAGCAGACGTTAATGCCGGACTCCAGCATCTCTTTAACGCGCGTGATGCCGCGACGTTTTGGATACGTATCGAAACGTCCTTGCAGATGAATATTGACCAGCGGGTTGGCGACAAAGTTAATACCGGACATTTTCAGCAAGCGGAACAGGCGTGAGGTATACGCCCCGTTATAGGAGTGCATTGCCGTGGTGTGGCTGGCGGTGACTCGCGCGCCCATGCCTTCACGGTGCGCCAGGGCAGCAACAGTTTCGACAAAGCGCGACTGCTCGTCATCGATCTCATCACAGTGAACGTCGATGAGACGGTCGTATTTTTGCGCCAGGGCGAAGGTTTTATGCAGCGACTCCACGCCGTATTCACGGGTAAATTCAAAATGCGGAATCGCCCCCACTACATCTGCCCCTAAGCGTAACGCCTCTTCCAGCAACGCTTCACCGTTGGGATACGACAAAATCCCTTCCTGAGGGAAGGCGACGATTTGCAGATCAATCCACGGCGCGACTTCCTGCTTCACTTCCAGCATTGCTTTCAGCGCAGTCAGCGTTGCATCCGAAACATCGACATGGGTACGCACATGCTGAATGCCGTTGGCAATCTGCCATTTCAGCGTTTGCCATGCGCGTTGTTTCACATCGTCATGGGTTAATAACGCTTTGCGCTCGGCCCAGCGTTCAATGCCTTCGAACAGCGTGCCGGACTGATTCCAGTTCGGTTGTCCGGCGGTTTGCGTGGTGTCCAGGTGAATATGCGGCTCCACAAATGGCGGTATAACTAAACCTTGTTCGGCATCCAGGCTGTTTTCAGTTATGGGCATCACGCCGGATTGCGCATCAATGGCGCTGATTTTTCCGTCCTGCAGATGAATCTGCCACAGCCCCTCTTTGCCGGGTAACCGGGCGTTAATAATTGTATGTAAAGCGTTATTCGACACTGTTAGCCTCCACATGCGTCATTGCTGCTGTCGTTTTACGATTCAAAATCGGGTTAAGGATCAGATAGCTCAGCGCGCCACCTAATACCGCGTTGACCGGAACAATTCCCGGTAACCAGTGGCCTGCGGCAATCCCCAGCGCGACCGCCAGAATCGCCACCCAATTGACACTCATCATACGCGTGGTCGCAAAGTGCTCATAGCGGCGACGGTTCATCAGATAATCAGCGATGATCACGCCACCCACCGGAGGAATAGCTGCCGAAAGGAAGGTCAGCCAGCCGACAAAATTGTTATACAGCCATAATGCGCAGACCGTACCGATAATACCGTTGATCACCGAAAGCGTTTTGCTCGACATACCGGTAATGTTGGCGAAACCTAAACCCGACGCATAGAGTGCGTTATCGTTGGTGGTCCAGATATTCAGCCCGAGCACCACAATCGCAGGCAGCAGCAGTCCCTGAGCAATCATCACATCAGAGATATCCGCCATCCCCAGTGCCGCAGCGCCCGCTGCACCGAAAATAAACATCAACGAGTTACCGAGGAAAAAGGCCACCATCGCCACCAGCACCGCCAGTTTGGCATTGCGACCAAACCGGACAAAGTCAGCGGTGAGCGTACCCGCACTGATAAATGACCCCACAACCAGCGCCAGCGCGACATTGAAATCTAACGGTTGTGCGGGAACGACCGCTTTTAAGGCGTCCAGGCCGCCCATGCCGTTAACGGCCAGCCACACGGAATAACCGCCAAGGCAGGCAATAGCCGGAACCGCAATCACCGAAAGAACTGTCAGCGCCGAAATGCCAAAGAAGACGGTGACGGTCATCAGTAAACCGGAAACGGCAATCAGCAAATTAATATCCAGCCCAGTTGCCTTGCCCACCGGAATAGCAAACATCGCCACGCCAACGCCAAACCAGCCAACCTGGGTGCCGCCCAGCAGCAGTGAAGGCAGCCATGAGCCTTTAACACCAAACGAGAAGCGAGCAAGAAGATGGGTGGTCAGGCCGGTTTTTGCGCCAATGTAACCAAGAAATGAAGTGTAAATACCGAGGAGAAGATTGCCGATGAGAACTGCGAGGAAGAAATCATGATAGCTAAGACCGGTTCCGAGAGTGCCGCCGGTCCACATACTGGCGGAAAAGAAGGTTAATCCCAGCATGACGAACGTCAATGCCAATACCCCTTTCCGCGCCGACTGCGGGACTGGCCCCTGGCTAAAGTTGTTATCTTGCGACACGAAATTCCTCCGTTTGCTGTTTGAAACCCAAAAAATCCGCCGCATTCTATTCATCTGAAGATAAAAAGCAATCGTTTTCGTGGAGGAATATATTTTTTATATGAATGAGTGCAAAAAGGTGGGGGAAAAATTATCGGTGTAAAAACAGTGGGTAGGCCTGATAAGACGCGTCAGCGTCGCATCAGGCATCTGAGCATGGTGTCGGATGCGGCGCGAGCGCCTTATCCGACCTACGGTTCAGACCTGTAGGCATGATAAGACGCGCCAGCGTCGCATCAGGCATCGGCGCGGGGTGTCGGATGCGACGCGAGCGCCTTATCCGACCTACGGTTCAGGCCTGTAGGCATAATAAGACGCGGTAAGCGTCGCATCAGGCATCGGCGCATGGTGCCGGATGCGCCACGCGACGCATCCGACAATACCTTACTCTTCCATCGCCTGGCGGATCTGATCCAACGACGCAGGATCATCAATGGTTGTCAGATCCCCAGGATCGCGTCCTTCGCAAATCGCCTGGATCGTGCGGCGCAGCATTTTTCCGGATCGCGTTTTTGGCAATTGCGAGACAAACCAGACGTGCGCCGGGCGGCCAAAGTTGCCAATCTGGCTGTCCACCAGCGCCATAATCGCCTTCTCTTGCGAGTGCGCCACATCACGATCTTCCAGACTGTCGCTCTCTTTCGGAATGACAAACGCCACCGCCACCTGCCCTTTCAGCGCATCTTTCACCCCAACTACCGCCACTTCGGCAACGCCCGGATGACTGGAGATACTCTCTTCAATCTCGCGCGTCCCCAGCCGATGCCCGGCAACGTTAATTACATCGTCAGTGCGCCCGAGAATAAAGTGATAACCGTCAGCGTCACGGATGCCCCAGTCAAAGGTGGCGTACACCGGGCGGGAAAACAGCGACCAGTAAGTCTTCACAAAGCGGCCGTCGTCGCCCCAGATGGTCTGAATACACCCCGGCGGCAGCGGCCCTTCCACCACCAGCATCCCTTTCTCGTTGACGCCACACGGTTCGCCGGTGACTTCATTAAGCAACTGCACGTTATAGCCATACATCGGCACACCGGGGCTTCCCAGACGCGTCGGCCTGTCGTCCAGACCGCGAGCAATCGCCATAATCGGCCAGCCGGATTCGGTCTGCCAGTAGTTGTCGATGACCGGCACATCCAGCGTATTGCTCACCCAACTGGCGGTCGGCTCGTCCAGCGGTTCTCCAGCCAGATAGAGCACTTCCAGCGACGAGAGATCGTGTTTGCGAATTTCAGCGGTAGGGAATTTTTTCAGCACGCGAATGGCGGTCGGCGCTGAGAACATCCGGCTAACCTGATATTTCTCGACGATTTTCCACCACACGCCGCAGTCCGGCCAGGTCGGCAATCCTTCGTAAACGATAGTCGCCATCCCCGCCAGCAGCGGCGCGTAAACGATATACGAATGCCCCACCACCCAGCCGATATCCGATGCGCAAAAGAACACGCTGCCCGCTTTGCCGCCAAAAATGGTGTCCATCGAGGTCGCCAGCGCCACCGCATATCCGCCGACGTCACGCTGCACGCCTTTAGGTTTGCCGGTCGTGCCGGAAGTGTAGAGAATGCAGGAGGTTTCGTTGGATTCCAGCCACGCCACCGGTACCCGCGCGCCGATGTGTTGATGGCGCAACGACGCGAAATCGACATCCCGCCCGCTGACGCGCGCCATTTTCGCCAGCCCGCGATCCACCAGCAAAACATGGCGTGGCTGGTGCTGCGCCTGACTTATCGCATCGTCGAGCAATTTTTTATAGGGAATGATTTTGCCACCGCGCGCTCCGGCATCAGCCGAGACAATCAGCACCGGTTTAGCGTCATCAATTCGCGCCGCCACGCTGTGCGAGGCAAATCCACCAAACACCACCGAGTGAATAGCGCCAATGCGCGCGCAGGCCAGCAGAGTAATATGCGCTTCGGCAATCATCGGCATATACACCAGCACCCGATCGCCGCGCTGCACACCCAATGAACGCAACATTGAGGCCACCGCGTTTACTTCGTCATGAAGCTGGCGAAAGGTAAAGGTGCGCTCTTCTTCTGTTTCCGAAGAGACGGCAATCAGCGCCAGCGCCTCTGGCTGTTTCTCCAGCCAGCGATCGATAGCGTTGTGACACAAGTTGGTTCGGCCTTCACAAAACCAACGGGCAAACGGCGGATTGCTGTGATCGAGCGTTTGCGTAAAGGGCGTCTGCCAGTCAATACGCCGGGCCTGCTCGGCCCAGAACTGCTCCGGTTCGTTAATCGAACGCTGATAAAATTCGCTAAAAGACATAATGCTCTCCTGTTGAACTTACGCCTTACCGCCGTTTACTTAAATGACGTACAGGTCGAGATACTCATTGACCGGCATCTGTTCCAGGCGAGCTCTGTCGAGAGAAACCTCCAGAATGCGCTGCTGCTGGCGAGTCGGGAACTGGCGCGCGAGATTGATTTTGAATTTATCCACCAGCTTCGGAATGCCATCCTGACGGCGGCGAGCATGACCAATGGGGTACTCCACCACCACTTCTTCAAAGCGCGTACCGTCGGTGAACTCAAGAGTAACGGCATTGGCGATGGCGCGTTTTTCCGGGTCGTGGTAGTCAGCGGTAAACGTCGGATCTTCAAAGCAATTGATCTTCTCGCGCAGGGCGTCGATGCGTTTATCTTGCGCAACGTTGTCCTCGTAATCTGCCGCCGTTAAGCGCCCGAACAACAGCGGGATCGCCACCATGTATTGAATGCAGTGGTCGCGGTCAGCCGGGTTATTGAGCGGCCCTTTTTTGTCGATGATGCGAATACAGGCTTCGTGGGTGCGAATGGTCACTTTTTCGATATCCGCCGCCGTTTTGCCTGCTGCCTGCATCTGTTCATAGAGCGTCATCGCCGCTTCAACTGCCGTCTGGGAGTGGAACTCCGCCGGGAAGGAGATTTTGAACAGCACATTCTCCATGACGTAAGAACCGTACGGACGCTGGAAGCGGAACGACTCACCTTTAAAGGAGACGTCGTAGAAGCCCCACACAGGCGCAGTCAGGGCTGACGGGTAACCCATTTCGCCCGTTTTCGCCATCAGTGCCAGACGTACCGCGCGGGAAGTGGCATCGCCCGCCGCCCAGGATTTACGCGTGCCGGTGTTCGGCGCATGGCGATAGGTGCGCAGCGACTGACCGTCCACCCACGCCAGCGAAACGGCGTTGAGAATTTCCTCGCGGGTCAGGCCGAGCATTTCGGCGACCACGGCGGTGGAAGCCACTTTCACTAACAGAACGTGGTCGAGGCCGACGCGGTTAAAGGAATTCTCCAACGCGATGCAGCCCTGAATTTCATGGGCTTTGATCATTGCGGTCAGCACCTGTTTCATGGTCAACGGCGCTTTGCCGCTGGCGACCGCGTTGCGCGAAAGCCAGTCCGCCGTTGCCAGAATGCCGCCGAGGTTGTCGGAAGGATGCCCCCACTCCGCCGCCAGCCAGGTATCGTTGAAATCGAGCCAGCGGATCATCGCGCCAATGTTAAATGCCGCCTGGACAGGGTCGAGCTGAAACTGAGTTCCGGGGACGCGCACGCCGTTGGGTACGACGGTGCCGGGGACAATTGGCCCCAGAAGTTTTTTACAGGCTGGGTATTCGAGAGCTTCCAGACCGCAGCCGAGCGTGTCGAGCAGGCAGTAATGTGCGGTGTCGTAGGCCACTTTAGAACTGATTTCGTAGTTCATGACGTAATCGACGATATCAACGATTTCACGATCAAATTCCGGGCGGATGTTGTTGATTTGAGCTGACATTGGGTACGTTTCCTTATTGTTATTCGTAGAGGTTTACTGGCGCTTATCCAGCGCGACAAACTGGCGGTCTTCCGGTCCAACATAATTGGCGGAAGGACGGATAATTTTGTTGTCCTGACGTTGTTCGATAATGTGCGCCGCCCAGCCGGTGACGCGGGCGATAACAAACAGTGGTGTGAACATCTCGGTGGGAACGCCCATCATGTTGTAGGAAACAGCGGAGAACCAGTCGAGATTGGGGAACATCTTTTTCGTTTCCCACATCACCGTTTCCAGGCGATCGGCGATGTTGTACATCTTCAGCGAGCCGCCTTCCTGCGAGAGCTGCTTCGCCACACGTTTAATCACCTGGTGGCGCGGGTCGGCGATGGTATAAACCGGATGACCAAAACCAATGACTACTTCTTTGTTTTCCACCCGCTTGCGGATATCGGCTTCGGCTTCGTCCGGCGTTTCGTAGCGTTGCTGGATCTCCAGCGACACTTCATTCGCCCCGCCGTGCTTCGGCCCGCGCAGTGCACCAATCGCGCCAATAATCGCGGAATACATATCAGAGCCGGTGCCCGCAATCACCCGGCTGGTAAAGGTGGAGGCGTTAAACTCATGTTCGGCGTACAGCACCAGCGAAATATGCATCGCCTTTTCCCAGCTTTGCGATGGCTTTTCGCCGTGCAGCAGATGCAGGAAGTGACCGCCGATGGAGTCGTCATCGGTTTCTGGCTGGATGCGTTCGCCGTTGTGGCTGTAGTGATACCAATAAAGGAGAATCGAGCTAAGTGATGCCAGCAGTTTGTCGGCAATATCCCGCGCGCCAGAGACGGTATGTCCCTCTTTTTCTGGCAGCGTGCAGCCGAGCGCGGAAACGCCGGTGCGCATAACATCCATCGGGTGCGACGCCGCCGGTAAGGCTTCCAGCACGGTACGCACGTTAGCCGGTAAACCGCGCAGGGCTTTCAGTTTCGTTTTGTAGGCGGCGAGTTCGTCACGGGTCGGCAGTTTGCCGTGGATCAGCAGATGCGCCACTTCTTCAAATTCGCAATGTTCCGCCAGATCAAGAATATCGTAGCCGCGGTAATGCAGGTCGTTGCCGCTTTTACCCACGGTGCAGAGCGCCGTATTGCCCGCCGGAACGCCAGAAAGTGCCACAGATTTTTTCGGTTTAATGACATGGGTACTGTTTTGCAGGATCGTTGTGTCGCTCATGTTGTCCTCGTCATTGTTATCATTTGTAGGGTCGAGATTGTTGTCGGATGCGACGCTATGCGTCTTATCCGACCTACAGTTCAGTTCACCCCGTAGGCCTGATAAGTCGCGTCAGCGGCGCATCAGGCATCGGTTGTCGGATGCGACGCTATGCGTCTTATCCGACCTACAGTTCAGTGCACCCCGTAGGCCTGATAAGTCACGTCAGCGGCGCATCAGGCATCGGTTGTCGGATGCGACGCCATCCGTCTTATCCGACCTACAGTTCAGTGCACCTCGTAGGCCTGATAAGTCGCGTCAGCGACGCATCAGGCATCGGCTGTCGAATACAATCAACGGGCGTTTTTTATTTCACCTGGCTACGGGCAAACAGGTTGTCGAGCTTCTCTTCGTACTGGTAGTAGTTGATGCTTTCGTACAGCTCGTTGCGGGTCTGCATGGTGTCGATGACGCTTTTCTGCGTGCCTTCCTGGCGCAGGACGTTGTAGACATGTTCAGCGGCGCGGTTCATGGCGCGGAACGCTGAAAGTGGGTACAGCGCCATTGCGACATGGGCGCTGCGTAATTCGTCGGTGGTAAACAGCGGCGTGGCACCAAATTCGGTAATATTGGCGAGGATTGGCACCTGCACCGCATCGGCAAACTGGCGGTACATGGCGAGTTCGGTAATCGCCTCCGGGAACAACATCTCGGCACCCGCTTCAACATAGGCCTGCGCACGCTCAATCGCCGCATCCAGTCCTTCAACCGCCAGTGCATCAGTGCGCGCCATGATCACAAAATCAGGATCGGTTTTCGCATCCACCGCCGCACGGATCCGATCCACCATCTCCTCTTTCGAGACGATCGCTTTGTTCGGGCGATGACCGCAGCGTTTCGCACCAACCTGATCTTCAATATGCAATCCTGCCGCACCGGCTTTAATCATCGATTTCACGGTGCGCGCCACGTTAAAGGCCGAAGAACCAAAACCGATATCCGCATCCACCAGCAGCGGCAGCGAACAAACGTCGGTGATACGGCGAATATCTGTCAGCACGTCATCAAGAGTAGAAATACCGAGATCGGGCAGCCCCAGCGACCCTGCCGCCACGCCACCGCCGGAGAGATAAATTGCCTGATATCCGGCACGCTGCGCCAACAGCGCATGATTAGCGTTGATGGTGCCGACAATTTGCAACGGGGTTTCTTTGCTTAGTGCCGCGCGAAACGCTTTACCTGGAGAGTGTAGAGACATAGCCCATCCTTTGTTATCAACTTGTTATTTGCATTGATAAAGACAAAGCAAGGGGTGTGCCACAATTATCTGAATATAATTAAATGTTTAATTTCAATTTGTTAGCAATAACTCCATGAAGTAATCCGCAAATATGCGTTTCAGTTAACGTTTCAGACACTGTTTCACCGCGTTTCATTGCAACAATTATGAAACAAGGCTAAACCCAATATTCGGTTTCTTAACTTTGCGGTGCGCTATGGCACATCCACCACGGCTGAATGACGACAAACCGGTTATCTGGACGGTATCGGTGACGCGCCTGTTCGAGCTGTTTCGCGATATCAGCCTCGAGTTTGATCACCTGGCGAATATTACCCCTATCCAGCTTGGCTTTGAAAAAGCGGTGACCTACATCCGCAAGAAACTGGCAAACGAACGCTGCGACGCCATCATCGCGGCTGGATCTAACGGCGCGTACCTGAAAAGCCGCCTGTCAGTGCCAGTTATTTTGATTAAA
>ERZ791917.1561-NODE-1561-length-12287-cov-5.390615_pt1 | contig 12287 bp, 9 predicted proteins | sample MGYA00510138_ERZ791917 | MGnify/ENA primary metagenome ERZ791917 (study PRJEB30046, sample SAMN00792102) | human gut metagenome | study: EMG produced TPA metagenomics assembly of the A metagenome-wide association study of gut microbiota in type 2...
GGCCCTGCCCCAGACGGTTCTGCTGCTGGGCAAAGATGCTGGGCCGTGCGCCGGTGCCCAGCCGCACCATGCCGCCGGAGGGGCGGCGCTTGCCGTCCAGCACCTGCATCAGGGTGGATTTGCCTGCGCCGTTGGGGCCGGCGATGATGAGCCGCTGGCCGCGGCAGACCGTATAGGTGAAGGGCTCCAGCAGGGTGCGGCCGCCGATCTTGATGGTCAGGTTCTTGAGCAGCACCAGCTCATTCCACGGCTCCACGTCGTATTCGAAGCGGAACTTGAGCTGGTTGGTCTCGTCCTGAGGGGCCTCGGTGATCTCCAGCTTTTCCAGCTGCTTGCGGCGGCTCTGGGCCATCTTGGTGGTGGAGGCGCGGACGAGGTTGCGGTCGATGTAGTCCTGTAATTTTTCGGCCAGAGCCACGTCGGCGTCATGCTGCTTCTGGCGCAGGGCGTCGGCGGCTTCCTTCTGGGGCAGATAGGCCGAGAAGTTGCCCTTATAGGTGGTCATGGTCTGGAAGGAGACTTCCCAGATCTTGGTACAGACGTTGTCGAGGAAATAGCGGTCGTGGCTGACCACCAGAACGGCACCGGAGTAGCCCTTGAGGTAGTTTTCCAGCCACTCCATGGTGGCGAAGTCCAGATGGTTCGTAGGCTCGTCCAGAATGAGGACGTCCGGCTTCTCGAGGAGGAGCTTGGCCAGACGGAGACGGGTCAGCTCACCGCCGGAGAGGACGCCCACGTTCTTGCTCCAGGTATCCTGTGCAAAGCCCATGCCGGACAGCACCTTCTTGATGTTGACGTCCATGTTGTAGCCGTCGGCGGCGTCGATGATGTTCTGCAGTTCGTCGTGCTTTTCGAGAAGGGCGGCGTCGTCGGGAGAGGCCGCCATCTTCTTTTCCAAGATCTGCATCTGGGCCATGGCGTCCAGCACAGGGGCGAAGGAAGAGCGCATCTCCCCGTAAATATCCAGCGTAACATCGAGCTTTGCGTTCTGCTCCAGATAGCCCAGCGTCACGCCGTGGGTCACGCTGAACTCGCCGTCATAGTCGGTGTAGACGCCGGTCAGAATTTTGAGCAGGGTCGTCTTGCCTGCGCCGTTCTGGCCCACGATGCCGATGCGGTCTTCTTTTTCCACGCTGGCGCTCACGTCGTGCAGGACGACTTTCTCGCCAAAGCTCTTTCCGAGTTTTTCCAAATGAATCAGCATATCGTTCTTCCGTGTTCTTTTCCAGTAGGGTGGATGGGGACATTCCCGCCGTTACAGCTGATGACGGCGGTGCTTGAGGCCGAGGTTCGCCAGCTCTTCCGGCTCCATCACCAGCGGGTAGAGCTCTTCCAGCGAGGCGATCTCGTAGGTGGGGTTCACCTTGCCCGGGTTCTCGGCGTGGCCGGGGTTGAACCAGCAGGTGTCGAGGCCCGCGTTCACGCCGCCCTGAATGTCGCTGGTGAGGCTGTCGCCCACCACAAGGACGTGCTCCCGGTTCTCCACGCCCAGAGCGCGGAGGGCGGAGTCGAAGATGCGGCGGCTGGGCTTCTCGCTGTCCAGCTTCTCGGAGACGAAGACGTCCTCAAGGTAGGCCCCGATGCCGGATTCTGCCACCCGGCGGCTCTGCACCTTCTCGAAGCCGTTGGTCACGATGGCCAGCGTCGCCACCTCGGAAAGCTCCCCGAGGACGTCCGGCACATTGGGGGTCATCAGGTCGGGGTGGGAGGACAGGTGGTCGAGGTAGCAGCGGTTCATCTCCACGCCGTCACCGGCTGCGTTGATGGCCTTGAGGAAGCGGGTGAAGCGCTCCCCCATCAGCTTTTCGCGGCGTATCTGGCCCTTTTCCAGCTGACGCCAGAGCTCCGAGTTGATGTCCCGGTAGGTCTGCACCGTCCCGGCGTCCGGCTCGATGCCGTATTCCACCAGCGTCTCAGCCAGCGCCTTGTTCTCGGCGGCGTCAAAGTCCAGGAGCGTATTGTCTGCATCGAAGAGGATGCAATAATATTTTGCCATGTTTCTTTCCCTTCTCTATCATGTTTCGAGCCGCCTGCCGCCTTGAGCGGGCGCGGCTGCGGTGCGGTTTGAGAACAGCGAGAAGCCAGCCCCGCCCGGCAGAGCTGGCTTCTCGTATTTTTTATCATTCCAACGTCATTTCATAGGCTTCGTCGTCGGACTGGTCCGGCAGGTTCCCGCTGCACTTGCAGTGTGGTGTGCAGGCGCACTCTTTTGCGATGCACTTTGCCATCTGCTCCTCCGTCACGCCGTTCTCGACGTTTTCCCAATCCATGTCGTAGTAGTCCACGCTGCCGTCGGTCACATCTTCTGCGCCGGGCAGGCCGAGGACTTGCATTTCTTCACGGAACATCCGCTCGCCTCCTCTCGGCTCAGCCTATGCGGCTGCGCAGAGGAAGGTGCGGGGCGTCATTCTGCCTTGCTTTCGGCTTCCTTGCTGGCGGAGGCTTCCGACTTGGTTTCGGCCTTGGGCTCCGCTTTGCTCTCAGTCTTGGACTCAGCTTTGCTTTCAGCCTTGGATTCTGCCTTAGACTCGGCCTTGCTTTCGGACTCCGACTCTGCCTTGGAGCTGCCGGACGACGAACTGCTGGTGCTGTGGGAAGAGCTGCCCGAGCTTGCAGAAGAAGAGGATGTACTGCCGGAAGAACCGGCATGGGACGAGGACGAACTGCTGGTGGAGCCGGACTCGCTGGTCACACCGCTGCCGATGGTGATGGTCAGGGTGTTGCTGCTCACCTTGCAGTCGTTGTAGGTGACGACGGCGTGGATCTTATAAGAAGCGTTGGCCATGGAGCTGTCCACCACCACAGTGATGCTGGACTTGCCGGCGGCCTGCGTGACCTCCTGACCGTTGGCGTACCAGCGCAGGTTCTCGGTCTTGGCGTACTTGCCGCTCAAGGCAGCCTTGAAGGTGTAGGAGCTGCCCACAGCGCCCTTGCCCTCGCTGGTGATGTGGACGGAGGCCGTGCCGAAGACTGCCGTGACGTCCAGATTCTGCTTGAAGTCGGTGTCGGTGCGGGTCTTGCTGGTGAGGCCGTCGCTCCACTTGACGAAGACGTGGCCCTCCGCCGGGACAGCGGTCACGGTGATGGATTTGTCGGGGTCGGTGACGGTGTAGGTCACAGAGCTGTTGCCGGTGTCATTGCCGACGCTCAGGGTGCCGCCGCCGTTCTTGTCCACACGGTAGCGGGCCTCGAACTTTTTCCCCTCGCTGGTGCTCTCGCTGGAAGAGCTCTCCGAGTTGCTGGCGCTCTCGGCCTGACTCTCGCTGGAGCTGACAGCCTCCGAGCTGGGAGCGGCCACGGCGGAGCTGGGGTTGGAAACATACTCCATGGTGCGGGTGGGGATGTTGTTGGTGTCGGGGCGGCGGTCCTCGGTCTGCAGGGCGTGGGTGCGGAGATAGTTCAGCACTGCCTTGAGGCCGGCGCTCTTGAGGTGGATGTCGCCGCTGGTGTAGTAGTCCGCGATGCCGTAGCCGTCGCTGCCCTTGAGGGCCTCGGCAGAGTTGAGGAAGCGGACGCCCAGCTGCTCGCAGAGATCCAGAAGGGCCATGTTGAAGTCGTCGATCTTGGCCTGGTCCATGTGGGGGTAGTTGGAGTGGTCAGCCGGGACCGGCGGCACCGTGTTGACGATGATGTCGGTATAGGGATAGCTCTGCTGGATGGCCTGGATGAGGGCCGTGTAGTGGGCGATGAAGTCCGAGACTTCCATCCCGGTGTCGTTGGTGCCGAAGGTCATGACCACACGGCGGGGCTTCATCATGGCCACCGCCTGAGGGATGGTGTAGTGGTTGGAGTCCTTCTTAAAGGTAACGATGCCCTCGCTGAGCGCGACCTGGGTGCCGATGCCCTCTTTGGCGCAGAACTGCTGCAGGGAGATAAGGCCGTTGTTATAGAGGCGGACGGTGTTGGAATCGCCCAGAAAAAGGGTGTCGTTCAGATAGTCCGTGCCGGCATCGGCGGTCTCCGTCAGCAGAGCGGTGGAGGCATTGTCGATCTGGTAGTGGCCCGACAGGTCTTCGCCGGGGGTGGGGTCTGCCACGGACTCCGGGACGGAGGGGGCAGGCTCCTCCTTTTTGAGGAGGGTGGTGGTGATGCCGAAGGTCAGCAGCACCGCCAGCACGCAGAGGATGCAGACCAGAACGGCCCGATGCTGCATGGGAGTCATGGTTTCGTTTTGTTGTTGTTTTCGACTCATAGATTCAGTCCCTCTCGTTTCAGGAATGGGAAAGCTCGTCCACCGGGCGGAGAGCCCAGTCCGTCAGCTCTTTGCAGTCAGCGGCCAGGAAGACCGGCGCAAAGGGGGCGACCTCTTCCCTGCCGCCGTAGCCGTAGAGCACAGCGGCGGCGTCCAAACCGCAGTTCACAGCGCCCTGCATATCGTCCCGGCGGTCGCCCACCATCAGCACCCGCTTGCCCTGCATGACGGGCTGGGCGAGGACGTGGCGGATGACATCGGTCTTGTTGTCGCGGCTCTCATCCATGGATGCGCCGCCCACGAAGGAGAAGTAAGGCGCAAGGCCCTGCTCTTCGAGGATGGGCCTCACAACGTCGGTGGGCTTGCAGGTGGCCGTGCAGAGGGTCAGGCCCGCAGCCTTGAGACGGCCCAGCATCTCCACCACGCCGGGGTAGACATCGCCCTCGTGGCAGCCCCTGGCGGCGTAGCTCACGCGGTAGCGCTTCGTGGCCTCCTCGATTTTTGCAGGGTCGGAGAAATGCTCGCCGAAGCTCTTGCGGAGGGGCGGGCCGATGTAACGGCCAAGGTCGCTCCGGGCGACGTCAACGCCCATGGAGCTGAAAACTTCTTCCAGTGTATTGAGAATGCCGGGGGCGGAATCGATGAGCGTACCGTCCACGTCAAACAGGATCGCATCGTAGTGCAGCAAGGTCAGGTTCCCCTTTCTCTTTGGATAAACATTATATAGTATAGCACAGATTTCGATATTCAGCAATTCCAACAAAACACTTTTCCGACTTTTATACATGTTTTTAGGCAGCCCCGCCCCGGAAAGCAAAAACTGCCCACCCATTGCGGGCGGGCAGTCGCATTTTGACATCAGCTCTCGGTGGTGGTGCAGTTCCCCGTCGAGGGGTAGTAGAGGTTGTTGGCGATGAATTCCAGCTTCTCTTTCAGAACCAGCTCAAGGTTCGCCACGGCGTGGACCATGTTGGTGGCGGAGTCGTTGACTTCCAGCAGCTTGCACAGGTCCAGCTCCTCCATGCTGAGGGCGGCTTTCATCTTCTGGCTCTCGGCGCAGAGGATGTGGCTCAGGGCCGACTCCTGCAAAGCGATGCTCTCCATCAGGTCAACGACGGCCTGGTCGAGGGAAACTCTCGGCAGCGCGGGGCAGCCGCAGGAAACGCAGGGGGTGCAGTTGGTGGTATCAGCCATAAGAAGGACCTTCCTTTCTATAATAGGAATCGGGCGCAGTCCATCCTATGTGCCTTGCCGCCCGGATGTCACTCCGGCTTTGCGCTCTTCTGTACCTTCTCGATGGTGTCGCGGTAGCCGCCGGAGCCGTACTGGATGCAGCGGTTGATGCGGCTGATGGTGGCGGTGCTGATCTCCACCGCCTTTACGATCTGGTCGTAGGTGCTGCCGCTGAGCAGGAGCTTGGCCGCTTCCAGACGCTGGGCCATATCGGAGATCTCCTTGACCGTGCAGAGGTCTTCGAAGAAGTTGTAGCACTCCTCCCGCGTCTCAAGACTCAGGATCGCGTCGAACAGTGCGTCGGTGGTGGGGTTTCTTCTGGGGTTCTTGTCCGCCATAGCTGCCTCCTTTAGGGCAAAGTGCCGCAGGGTGCGGCAGGGGTCTTTCTATTACTCTGTTACTTTAGCACTTGAAAGTGTAAAAGTCAAGTGTTCGGTCTTTCTTTCCGGGGGTTTAGCAGATTTCACCTGTGGAGGTGTTCAGTTTTACTCATCTCACATCTGAACAAAAATCGCCTAAATTTTCTTAGTTTCTCCCCCGCAAAAATGGCACAGTCTCCTAACTTGCCCAAAATATATTGACAAGTTATGAAATCAGGACTAAAGTATACACAATCATTCGGCAAATGCAATGAACAGGACATGACTTTTCGCATTCCCTGCGCTCAGAGAGCCGCCATTCCGGTGCAAGACGGCAGCACAGTGCGATCAGCCCTCACCTGCGAGCAGCCTGTGCGAACCCGCTTGCGGCAGTAGTGCATGGCCGTTCAGCCCACGTTACAGGGCGGCGTATCGGCGGCAGGAACGCCTGTACGCGCAAGCGGCTGCTCCCGAAAGCAGCAAACGAAGTGGTACCGCGGAGAACGACCGGTGCAGATGCACCGTTTGGCCTTCGTCTTCGAGGAAGATGGGATGCATCTTTGTGTCTCTATCTTTCATGAAGACGGAGGCTTTTTTCACCCCTCCGGGCCGTTTCGCCTGCTCTGCTTTTGGGTACAGACGCTCTGTCTGGCACATTGCCGGTTGCCGGTGTGAAAGAAAGGAAAGAGGTATAAAGAAATGAATACGCTGGTCATCGTTTTGATCGCAGCCGTGTGTCTGTTCGGCGCTTATACGCTGTATGGCCGCTGGCTGGCCAACAAATGGGGCATCGACCCCACCGCCAAGACCCCCGCAGTCGTCCACGAGGATGGCCGTGACTATGTCCCCACCAACGGCTGGACCGTGTTTGCACACCAGTTCAGCTCCATCGCCGGTGCAGGCCCTGTCACCGGTGCCATCCAGGCTGCTGCTTTCGGCTGGCTGCCTGTCCTGCTGTGGGTGCTGCTGGGCGGCATCTTCTTCGGCGCTGTCACCGACTTCGGCGCTCTGTACGCTTCCGTCAAGAACGACGGCAAGAGCATGGGCATGCTGATCGAGAAGTACATCGGCAAGACCGGCCGCAAGCTGTTCCTGCTGTTCTGCTGGCTGTTCTGCGGCATCGTCATTGCAGCGTTTGCTGACATGGTCGCCGGAACCTTCAACGCCTTCGGCGCCGACGGTGCTCTGGTGGAGGCTGCGCAGACCAACGGCGCTGCCGGTATGGTCTCCATCATGTTCATGGTCTTCGCTGTCGTCTTCGGCCTCATCCAGAAGAAGTTCAACTTCTCCGGCTGGAAAGAGAGCCTCATCAGCATCGTTTTCATCGTGCTTTCCTTCGTCATCGGTGCAAACCTGCCCCTCATTCTGGGCAAGGCTGCATGGAGCTATATCACCTTCGTCTACATCTTCTTTGCCGCTGTTCTGCCCATGTGGCTGCTGAAGCAGCCCCGTGACCACATGACCACCTTCATGTTCGTGGCCATGATCATCGGCGCTGTGGTCGGCCTGCTGGTCGCTCATCCCACCATGAACCTGCCCGTCTTCACCGGCTTCACCAACGAGAAGCTGGGTACCATGTTCCCCATCCTGTTCGTCACCGTGGCCTGCGGTGCTGTCTCCGGCTTCCACAGCCTCGTCTCTTCCGGCACTTCCTCCAAGACCGTCGAGAACGAGAAGGATATGCTGAAGGTCGGCTATGGTGCCATGATCCTCGAGAGCCTGCTGGCTGTTCTGGCCCTCTGCGTCGCCGGTGCTGCTGCCGCTGCTGACGGCACCCCCGCCGCCGGTACTCCCTTCCAGATCTTCAGCCGCGGCGTCGCCGGCTTCTTTGAGATGTTCGGCGTCCCCGCTTATGCCGCTACCGTCTTTATGACCATGTGCGTTTCCGCACTGGCTCTGACCAGTCTGGATGCCGTGGCCCGCATCGGCCGCATGAGCTTCCAGGAGCTGTTCAGCGTGGATGACATGGAGCACGCTGAGGGCTGGCGCAAGCTGCTCTGCAACGTCTACTTCTCCACCTTCCTCACTCTGGCCTTCGGCTTCGTCCTGACCAAGATCGGCTACGCCAACATCTGGCCCCTGTTCGGTTCTGCAAACCAGCTGCTGAGCGCTCTGGTCCTGTCTACCCTGTGCGTCTTCCTGAAGGTCACCGGCCGCAGCAACAAGATGCTCTTCCCCCCGCTGATCATCATGCTCTGCGTCACCTTCACCGCTCTGGTGCAGCGTCTCATGGCGATGGTCAAGGCCATCAGCAATGCTGCTTCTGTCACCATCCCTGCCGGTGAGACCACCTGGGGCGCTGTGTTCATCGCCAACGGCCTGCAGCTCATCCTGGCTGTCCTGCTGATCGTTCTGGGCCTGAATATCGTGTTCCACTCCTTCTCCGCCTACAAGAAGGCAGAGCACAACAGCGAAGCCAAGGCCTGATCCATTGACCGCTGTTGACTGAATAAGCAAAACGCCGCTGACGGTTCAAAAGCCGTCGGCGGCGTTTCATTATATTCTTTTTCGGTCACAGCATCTTCACCATGATGATCTCATCCCGGTAGGCGCCGTCCTTCAGCTTAAAGGCCCGGGGCTGGATGCCATAGCGCTCAAAGCCGAACTTTTCATAGAGATGGATGGCGCGGCTGTTATCGCTGTACACCCCCAGCTCCAACTGCTCGAAGCCGTTGGCCCGGGTCTGGTCGATGGCAAGCTGCATCAGGTAGCTGCCCAGACCGCAGCCCCAATACTCTTTCCGGACAGAGATGCCCATTACGGCACGATGGCGGTATTTGATGTGTGGCCGCAGCTGTGCAACCCCAAACTCCCCCACCAGCTTTTCTCCGGCAAAGGCGCCCACCTCAAAGTTCACAGGGCTTTCCCCGCAGTCTGCAAGCCGATTCCCCATCGCTTCCAGACTCACCCCTTCCTCCGGGTATCGGGCCATAAAATAGGTCTCGCTGTAGGTCGCATAGCGGAATGCATTCAGCGCCTCTGCATCGTCCGCGCACAAGCTGCGCACCGTCAGCACTTTCCCGTTGGGCAGGGTGAATGTTCTGGGTTCGATCTTCATGTTTCCCCTCTCCCCTTTCTGTCATTTGTTCTATGATAGCATACTTGCGGCCTGAGCACAACAAAAAGAGCCGCAGCGCCCTGTTACAGGCACTGCGGCTCCCATTCTATTCAGTCAGACTGAATTACTTCACCATGCTTGCGACTTCAGCAGCGAAGTCGTCAGAACGCTTCTCCAGGCCCTCGCCCTTGACGAAGTGGGCGAACTTGACGACCTTGATGTCGCCGCCCAGGTCCTTTGCGACCTTGGCAGTGTACTGACCGACAGTCAGGTCGCCGTCCTTGATGAACTCCTGATCGACCAGGCAGTTCTCCTTGAAGTACTTCTTGATCTTGCCCTCGATCATCTTCTGCTTGACAGCGTCGGGCTTGTTGGCGTTCTTCGGGTCGTTGGCCATCTGAGCGAGGAGGATCTCCTTCTCCTTGGCGACGACCTCAGCGGGGACAGCAGCCTCATCGACGTAGCTGGGGTTGGCAGCTGCGACCTGCATGGCAACATCCTTGCCGTATGCAGCGAACTCGTCCTTGGCCTCGATGCCGTTGGAGGTCTCAAAGTTGACCAGGATGCCGTGGGTGCCGCCGAGGTGGACGTATGCAGAGCAGACGCCCTCGTAACGGACGAAACGGCGGACCTTGATGTTCTCCTTGATGACCAGGATGAGGTTCTTCAGAGCCTCATCGACGGTCTCGCCGCTCTCGGTCTTGCATGCCATCAGAGCCTCGACATCAGCGGGGTTCTGCTTCATGATGACCTTGGTGGCCTCCTTGACGAAGGCGACGAACTTGTCGTTCTTGGCGACGAAGTCGGTCTCGGCATTGACCTCGATGACGACGCCCACCTTGCACTCGGGGCAGTAATCAGCGTAGACCATGCCCTCGGCAGCCACGCGGCTTGCCTTCTTGGCGGCGGTAGCCAGACCACGCTCACGCAGGATCTCGATTGCCTTCTCGAAGTTGCCGTCAGCCTCGGTCAGAGCCTTCTTGCACTCCATCATGCCGCAGTCGGTCTGCTTGCGCAGTTCCATAACGTCCTTTGCAGTAATAGCCATTTTGGTATTCTCCCTTACACAGTATTTGTTGGTTTGTGAGAATTTCGGGAAATCAGGCGTTTGCTGCGTCCTCAGCGGGAGCGGCCTCCTGGTTGCCCTGCTTGCCTTCCAGCACAGCGTCAGCCATAGCGCCAGCGATCAGCTTGACAGCGCGGATCGCGTCGTCGTTGCCGGGGATCACGTAATCGATCTCGTCGGGGTTGCAGTTGGTATCAACGATAGCCACGATGGGGATGTTCAGCTTGCGGGCCTCAGCAACAGCGATGCGCTCCTTGTGGGGGTCAACGATGAACATGGCCTTGGGCAGGGTCTTCATGTTCTTGACGCCGCCGAGGTACTTGTCCAGCTTCTCCATCTCCAGCTCCAGCTTGGCCACTTCCTTCTTGGGCAGCAGCTCGAAGGTGCCGTTGTCCTTCATGTTCTGCAGCTGAGCCATACGGTCGATGCGCTTGCGGATGGTGCGGAAGTTGGTCAGCATACCGCCCAGCCAGCGAGCGTTGACGTAGTGCATGCCGCAGCGCAGAGCCTCGTCACGGATGGACTCCTGAGCCTGCTTCTTGGTGCCGACGAACAGGATGTCGCCGCCCTCAGCTGCAACTTCCTTCACGTAGTTGTAAGCCTCGTCCAGCTTCTTCACGGTCTTCTGCAGATCGATGATATAGATGCCGTTGCGCTCGGTGAAGATGTACTTTGCCATCTTGGGGTTCCAGCGGCGGGTCTGGTGACCGAAGTGCACACCTGCTTCGAGAAGCTGCTTCATAGAAACGACTGCCATAGTAAAAATACCTCCAGATATTGTTTTGCCTCCGCACACCGTGATCCCGGGCCGTATCGGACGGTTCGGGACTGCCCTCCACCCATTTGGGCACAAAAGGGCATAGTGATGCGTGTGTAATGCCTTGTTATAATATCACAAACAAACGCCGGTTGCAAGAGTTTTTCTCTGTTTTTTACAAAGAAATCGTCTGTTTTTCGCTCATTTGCCTGTGTCCACGCCGCTCAGGCCCGCAAGGCCCATGCGCTGCAGGGCGTATCCCCTGCCGAACATCAGGTCGTACTGCAAAAGCCAGTGCTCTGCGCTCCACCGCTGCTGGAACTCGGTAGGCTCCTGCGTGGTGGTGCCGTCCAGATTCATGGTGGTTCCGCGGGTATTGGTGCGGCTGGCCACGCGCAGCTGACGGTTCAGGAACTGGAAGTAGAGCGGCTCTTCCAGACCGTAAATGTCCATCATCACCGGCGAGATATCGTAAGCGGCAATGGTGCCAAGGTCCACCTGCTGCTGGCTGTAGTTGGACCACATCAGCAGCGTGGTCTGGTGCAGGCGGGGGTCTGCGCTGGAATCGCTGGCATAGCCGGTAGTGGTGTAGACATCGTAATTGGAATCGATGGGGTTATAGTGGTCGCCCCAGAATACCAGAATGACCGGCTCGTCCACCTGCGAGAAGTATTCGGTCAGTTTGCCCATCATGGCATCTGCATCCCGGATGCCGGTAGCAAAATCTTCCAGCGCGCCCACGGTGCTGGGCTTGAGGCCCGCCGGGTGGGACAGCACCTTCACCCGCTCGTCGTCCGGGTAGTTGTCCTTGTTATAATTGGTATGGTTCTGCATGGTGACAGCGTGCAGGAAGATGGGCTTGTCCGAGCTGGATTTCATGCTCTCGTACTGCTGAATGATCTGGTCGGCCATGGAATCATCGGTGACAAGGCCGCTGGTCCAGTAGTGCTTGCGCACCTTGGTCACGCCATGCATATCCTCAAGGCTGATAAAATCGTCAAAGCCAAGGTTGGGGTAAGCCTTGTCGCGGCTCCAGTATTTTGCCCAGAAGCAGTGCACGGCTGCGGTCTGGTAGCCCTTGAGCTTGAGGTAATTGGGCATGGCGAACATGGGCTTGGTCACATGCTGCTGGTAGGGCTTGCTGCCGCTGGGCAGGAAGGATACCGAGTAGCCGGTAAGGGCTTCAAACTCCACATCGCAGGTGCCGCCGCCAAAGCTGGGGCTGTAGGCCCGGCCATAGGCGCTGGTCTGCTGCAAGGCGTGCAGGTTCTTGGAAACATCGGTATCAAAGGTGATGCCGTACTGTTCCAGCTCCGAGACATCCCAGTAGGACTCGTCCATCACATAGATGATGGTGGGCTGCTTCACCTGCTCGTCCTTGGGGGTCACGGCGCTGTAGCTGGTGGAGTACAGCGGGCCGGTGGCAAACTTCTGGCTCTCGTCCACATTGTCCAGCAGGGCATCCACCGCTTCCTGCGAGTATTCCTCGGGCTTCGAGATCTCCAGATTGGTGAGGTTGGTCATAAAGCCGGTGATCACGCCGTAGTAGCGGTAGTAGCGGTCCTGCATCCATGCATCCGGCGTAATGCCCAGCACCTGCGTGACAGCGGGCTGCAGGTACA
>ERZ791917.1582-NODE-1582-length-12122-cov-14.180161_pt1 | contig 12122 bp, 12 predicted proteins | sample MGYA00510138_ERZ791917 | MGnify/ENA primary metagenome ERZ791917 (study PRJEB30046, sample SAMN00792102) | human gut metagenome | study: EMG produced TPA metagenomics assembly of the A metagenome-wide association study of gut microbiota in type 2...
AAGCAAAAAGAGGTCGAACTGGATAAGTAGTACAGAATGGGGTAAAACTCAGAGTTACAAGAAGCAGTCAGGAAGCAGCACGCGACCAACAAGAAGCCCAAAAGATAAATGAATCTTATCATTATTACATTATTTTATTGTTAGTTGCAAATTTAGGGAAAAATATCCAGACTCTGCTTCAAACAATCGTATTTCTTTGGAATTAAATGATTAATAAGCATGGAGGTTTCTTGCAGTATCACTCATTAGAAAGCAATTCCCTTAAAGCCATGCTACTGCGTAACACCACTTTAACCGCCGGACGGGACTTCCTGCGGCAAGGGAGAAGAGTAGGAGGCTTTGTTCTTAGGATTGAGTGCGTGCCAACTTTGCTTTCGCTGACGGCATGAGGCTTCGCTTACTCTTGCCGTGCTTCATCTTCGTTGCCAGCACACAATCCATAGAACGATGCTGTTTGAGAACTATTGCTTTCCGCTTTTGACAAGTAAGTATTTTGAGTTTCTGTGTATTCTTCAAAGCGTAGTCTGGTATGAGCGGCACAGTTTAAAGACTTGCTTGTATAAATTGATTTTCGCCTTTGAAAGTCATTTTAATGAAAAAATGACCAAGGGCTTTCGCAAGTCCTCGGCCAATAACTAATCTTCGTATGAAAAAACGCAAATATTAACCCTCAATATTATGAATTGGGTAATGGGAACAAGAATGTCTCAATAGTGCAGAACTTCATGCAATTTTCTTCCATTTGACTAACCGCCTCATGACGACCGAAGGAACCTTAGTCCTTACGGCCTCGCTGAGTGACCGGTAGGGAAAGAACTCATCGGACTTGTTACGAATAAAACGCCTCCCAACTTCACGGGCAAAATACCTGTAGAGGTTATTCCCTCGCGTGTCATTCGGGAAGTAGCACTGAATGGCTTCTACACCCTTGTGTTTCTTGAAGAAGCTTATCGCTTCCTCTATATTATCCTCCCCATTGAGGATGATAGCCGTTGTGATACCCATCATCTGCCAGTTTCTGCGCGAATCCAACTCGACATAAGACAAATAGTCCATCATATTCTCGAATATCTTGTAGTACAGAACTTTGCACTTGGCTGGGATGGTGGAGATGCCGGTGTTTAGGAAAGGACGGATCCCCTTGCCATCGAACACGGTCATACATCCATTGTCTGTAGGAAGGGCTATATAATGGCGTGCCTTGCTTCCCTGCGATGAAGACAGAACAAGCTCCTTCAGGCTGGACAGCTCTGCAGCCTTCATGGATATTCCATGACGGGCGAGAACGCCGATACTGTCCTTGTCGCCGACGGCCAGGTTGATACGGGCAAACCGGCTTATATCAATGGGATTGTCACTACAGGTTATTCTGTAGTCAAGACACATCAGATCCTTGTACAGCGCATTGAGCAGGCAGGTCTCCGCAGTACAGTTACTGGTAGGGGAGAGATGGAGATAATCCATATAGCTCAGCAGATCCGTTGTGCTGCCATGCTTGCCGTCCTTGTCAAGCCACGTCTTGTTGACGGTGTTGACCGTAAAGGCATAGACCTTGCCCGCATCGCTGGTGATTCTATAGTATTTCGTCTCGCCCTCCTGTCTGATACAGTTATAGCCAAGTGCGGTCATCAGCAGGTCGGGGCCGCACTCTGTGTTGAATTTCGCCTTGTTCATCCCATCCATTCTTGACAGGAGGAACTCATTGAGTCCTTTCATCTGTTTCTGCATATTACTGTTACTATAGGTTTATACACTTCTTATCGTATCAAACAGCTCTGACTCCAGAACATACCAGCTTCTTCCTACTTTACGTCCGGGTAGCTGGCCGTTACACATTCGCTTGCGGATTGTACTCTGCTCACGGTGGAAGAGTTCTGCTACATCCTTGATGGTTAGGACCCGGTCGCTGACATTGTTGTTCATAAGGCTTTCTCGTTTTTTCTGCGAAGATAATAAGAATATTCTGTCAATCCAAACGTCAGGGAAAAACGGGAAATATAAGGATAAATCGGGAAATGGACGCTGCAAATAATGTAGTGGAAGGCAACACTTTACGCCCCTTCGTATCTTAGCTTCGATGCCTTTATTGAGAGAAAGAAGGGCAAACCTGGGTGCTACGAATTTGGTAATTGTTATGCAGGGAACAAGGCATGAATGTTGACGTACCATAGAAAAGCGAAGAGACAGGAGGCTTTTGAGTTCCTCCAGTCTCTTCTATTGAATGAATCCGAGCTGTCTTATTATCCATGTTTGGTGGCTTCAAGCCTGTAGAAGATTTCCGCAACATCTATAAAGAGAATTACCTCTTTTGTCTTTGACGGCTACATCTACTTTTTTTGCAAAGTTAGTGACTTGTTCTAAATCCTGCAAACTTTGGGGAAAATCGGGATAAATCAGGATATATAGGGAAGTCTGGAGGCTCTATACCTTCGCAGCTTTGCTTGATTCTTCATTATCCTCGAACAGGCCTTTTTCGGCTGAGTGGTTGAATTTACCCATCTGCTCGGCCAATCCTTCCATGTCGTGCTCTATCTTCTTGTCGGTCACCTTGGCATAAATCTGTGTGGTCCGGATGTTCGTGTGCCCGAGCATCTTGGAGACAGACTCGATAGGCACGCCCTTGCTCAGTGCCATTGTAGCAAAGGTGTGGCGTGCGATGTGACAGGTGAGGTTCTTGTCAATGTCGCAGATGGCAGCGATTTCCTTCAGATACTCATTCATCTTCTGATTGGAGATGATGGGGAACAGATGCTCTTTTCGGCGCTTGTCATCGGTATACTTGAGGATGAGCCGCTTGGGGATGTCCAGCAGGACTACATTTATGAGTGTGCCTGTCTTAATACGACGGCCCTTGATCCATTCGACGCCGTTGAGCGTCACGATATTCTCACCCTTCAGATTGGCCAGGTCGATATAGGCAAGGCCGGTGAAGCAGGAGAATACGAAGAGGTCACGGATAAGAGAAAGGCGCTTATTGCCAATCTCCTTGTTCATGAGCCGGTTGAGCTCATCATCCTCAAGATAGCCGCGGTCAACACCCTTCAGGTGGAAACGGATGTTGGCGAACGGGTTGTTGGTCATCAGTCCGTTGCGAATGCCAAAGAGAATGACGGATTTGAAGGTCTTGAGCGTCTTGGTGGCAGTGTTGGGGCTTTGGCCGATTTCCGTTCTCAGATAAAGCTCGAAGTCATGGATGACAAAAGGCGTGACCTCGGGGAGACGGAGATCCTTACGACGGTATTTTTTCATTATCATGTCAGCGAAGCGCTTGCGGACAAGCTCATACTTGCTGTAAGAGGTGGTGCTGAGTCCGCCACAGCCTACCTGCTTCTTGACATCCTCATTGTGGGCCTCGAACAGCTCCATAATCGTTTCGGTGGAGACGGTTTTGCCCAGGTAATCCTGCTTGATGCGCTCGAGGCTCAACTTGTCGGTCTTCTCGTACTTATAATATAAAGAGGTAACGAGATCCTCCAGATTGGACAGCTGGAGATTTGTTGACAGGGCTTCCGTGTTTCTGCCTTTTACACGTGACTTGGTGCAATCCCAAGTCTTCGGATCCACACCGATGCCTGTGCTTCCGAAATTCGCACGCTCGCCGTTGAGGGAACAGCGGAGCATCACCATTGACTTCCCGTCCTTGTTGACGTGGTTGCTTCTTAGATAGAAGGCTGCCTTGAAAACTGATTTCATAAAAACTACTTTTTTACTGCAGGTCCAAAACCATGCTCTAAGTTAAAAATTTTAAGATAAAGCATACATCCGTGTAGCCACGTTTTTTAGATGCTGTTACTGGGCTGCAAAGTTAAACTTAAATTGTTGTAAAACAGAGTTTTCAGATAATCATTGTGTAATCATTGAGTACTCTTGGCTACACAGTTTTCTCGTGTCCTGAGAATTGTAGCCAAAATGTAGCCGAAAATGAGTATCTCGTGACGTCGGTCGGTATCTTCAAGTAACCTGATTTTTCCAACTTTCAGAAACGAAAATTGCCGTAACTCATTGAGTTTACGGCAATTAACTGAATTCCTTAAAAATCCTTCGTGATAACTTGGTGATTATCAAAAAAGGCTTCCGCGGAGAGAGAGGAACCCCCACCTTTTCCGCTAAAATCTTGTATTTCAATTGCTTATAAAGTCAAGGAATTGAGTTGTACCGTATCTGTACCGTTTTTTAGACCATCTACAGACCCTCTACAGACCATTTCCTAACCCTGCATGACTTGAAAAACACACCCGAAGGCAGTAATCAAGCCGAAATTTAAAGATCTCTTTTATTTGGGTGCAAAGTTAGCAAAAAATGAACTAACCACCAAATATTTGAGAGACAATTTTTTATCTTGCGTTTTGGTACATAAGCAGTGCAGGGTGCGAGGTCATATTTATAATAGACCTTGCACCCTGCACTGCTCATGTACCATGGCAAGCGCTGGCTTTGGCCTTCTGCACGCTGTTTGATGGTTTACCTTATATGCTATGGAATCTGCCTTCAAGTTCAACCATTCGCTCAAGTAATTTATCGAAAGGAAGTGAATTGCCATAGATCATGGAGAGCTGCATAGCTTCGTAATCTTTCTTCCATACGTCAAGATATTCTTTTTGTGGAGTCAGCTTTATTCTTTTTCGAATGTCTGGGGTATAATCAACGCCGTGAATGCTGGTGAAAACCTCTCGATGATGTGCGATAGTATTCCACAACTCATCATCATTAATGCCATTAATGGCAAATTGCTCGTCCATCATTTTCTCAAGGTCATACAGGTGACGTGATTTTCTGTCTGCGACATGTGCTCTTTCCGTTGTGAACATCTCGTGAAGCAAAAATGCTTTTTCAAGGAACGTCTTTTCAGCCTTTGCTGTCCGAATATCTGTATCTACCACGTCAGTGTTTACCTGAGGGAAAGAAGAAGTCACAAGACTGGATACTCTTGCAATCTCTGTTGGCTCAAAAAGAGAACGGGAGCCGATTTCCAACATCACCTCCGGATTTAGGTAAGATGGCTCACCGAAGAGTGCATTGTATCTAATATGAATCTTTCGTGGCTCGGGATAAGTATTGTCACCTTCACCGTCAGGTTCAGGTTCCACGGTAAGATATTGCTCCAGACCGTATTCTTTCAGTCTGTCCTCAAGCTGACTTGCGAATTCATCTCTGACGAACAGAGACGACTGTTTCCTCAACTTCTTGGTTTGTCTCTTGGTCAGATCGCCGGTTAATCCAAAGAAACTTCTGTCTATCGCGAGGTCAATGTCCTCAGACATCCGATCGATGAGGTTATAAACCTTGCTCAAAGAGGTGCCACCCTTGAAGACTAGCTTATCCGCAAAAGGCAACGTGAATACTACTTTGAGTATGGTGGAAACCCATAGGTCTTTTTCAATTGCTTGGACAGGCAGTCCTATCTTGTTGGCTGTCTGCGTGATAACCATCTTCTTTTGGTCATCACGTAAATCGAAATAACTATTCATAAAAGCTCTTTATTATTTTTCTAATCCATGCCGGCATCAGCTTATAATCCGCCTCAATGGACTTCTCGTTAATGGTTGTGAATACATGTTTCAGTGTTTTCAGATGCTCTTCATTGACACTGTTTTGACCTATCTCCTTCAATGCGAATGTTGCCAGCTGAGCTGTCTTGTTCGTGAAAGCAAGGTTTTTGGGAACAGTATGCTTAAACGTTATTGTTCTATGGTTGCCGAGCCTTATCTTCCTTGGCGAGCCGTCTGTTAGGAATACCACGTTCATGGGTACCTGGGTAGACAGCCCGAGAAGGTTCATGGCATAAGCACCGGTCGGCGCAATGTGTGCTCTGTCTCTCTTTGCGACCTGCAAAGCAACGTCTTCGACAGACGGATATAATACGCCCAGTCCAAGTTCCTTGTCTATCTTCGGATATAAATAGATGCCATTAGCCAACCTTATTATGAAAGAGTCATTGGTCAACCGCTCCAAAGACTTGGAGACAGACTTGATGTCACCATAGGCCGTAAAGCTGCTCGGAAAGAAGATAGAACCCCTTCCGCACTTCTTCATGCTACTAACAATCTGTTTACCAATGTTTTCTTGCATATTTTCCCTATTTATTTTGTCGCAAATTTACGATATATTTTCGACAATAGCAAATATCATATTAGTTTTTTCACAATAACTTTTGAATATCAATTGTATTCGGTAGCCTTCAGAAGATAAGCCTCTTGAAATAACAGAGGAAATAAGGAAAAATGTGCTTAGCGTGATATACGGTGTCAACCATCAAATCTCTAACTAAACAGATATAGCCACATAACACAAAAGAATTTACCAAGCAAAGGAATCATCAGTCCATATAAGGCCTCTTTCGTCAAATACACAGTCTTGTGACTACTTATCAGCGTCTTGATAATCCTACATCGTTATACTTTGGGAAATTTCTGACTAACCCCACATGATCGTCTACCATTATGTAGGAAAATCTTATTTTGTTATCCGACTTACAAGTAGAGAAACTGCATTGCAATGCATTTTTTAATCGACACTAAGCAATCATTTTCTTCTGTCTCACAATATGTTATCGTTGGATTGTTAATTGCGTCTGCATTGCAGTGCATATTAAGAGACATTGCAGTGTATACGAGTTTGGGGAAATATATCCGATTTTTGCAAAATGGAAGAAAAGATTACTTCAAAACAAGAGGTTGCCAAAACGCAACAAAAGAAAGCTAAGCCACTAAAGGAAGCTGAAAATACAAAACGGGAAGTTATTGTACCGTGGATGAAAGACGTAGTCTTTTGTACATCGGAAGGATTTCTCCCCTCAGGTGAGGATGTGGTAAAGGCCCTGTCTGATAGAAGTGGTATAGACGAAAGGCAGATCCGCAAAATCTTGAATGGAAATGTGGATTTCAAAATAAGTTCCCTGAATCGTATTGCTGAAGGCCTTGACCTCGTATACTTCCTCGTGCCCGTCGTTAAATCGTCTGGTCTCAGAAGAAAAATTGCTTACTTTGGCAAAATGGTCGGTCACATATGGCAGATACCCAGTAAAAAGACTGCCACTGCAATGCCCTATCTTTTCAGAGAGTTTTCTGCAATAAAAGATGTTTCAACAGAAGTATTCACCACAATCTATGAACTCATACAGGTCGCTTCAGGCGCAATCAAAGGTGGAGGTAAAGACGCAAAGCTCATTGAGATATTGAAGAAATGTATCGATGAGATAGCAAACCTTGTGCATGAAGAAGCGGACGATAGCTAACAGCCACAGGCGACGGTACGCCAATACAAATTTGAGAGACTAATAGACATCCCTTATATGGTGTGTCAATTATATTATAGACTAAAATTAATCTTGAACAAAAGAAAAGGATGAGACGGTACTTAGAAAAAATCGCCATGCAGTACGGGCTAATGGCCCAACAGATTCAGTCGATTGATTTCGACTTGCTTGAAAAGACAATCAATGAGTATTATGCCAAAGCGCATGCTTTCTATCTGAATTCCGTCAAGGACAGCCAATTGGACTACGGCATTTATCACAACATCTTCTTTGTGCTGACGGAGATGGTGGAAGCGAGAGGATGTATCAAGGATGACCTGATAAGCAGATTTTCATACGGTATTGTCAAGTATTCCCTCACCAACAAAGAAAACCTGGTACGAGAGTACTTCGAGAAGAATCCTATAGGATGCTACTGCCCGCTGCTGAAGCAGATACTGGGAAGCAAGTATGTCGCTCAAAATTCAGGAACCACAAAAGAACATAAGGGAAACAATCGTCATGCCATTCTGACTGATGAGCAGAAACGAAAGTTCACAGAAACACTGAAAGATGTCGACCAAATGAAGATTCCCAAGGCGACGCTCATCAAGACTCCTATCCCAAAGGAGATCATCGCATCCATAGCGAGCTTTGCCAATCAGATTAGGTTGTTCAGCAAAGATATCAGCACTGATGAAGTGAAGGCTTTTCTTTACAACGAGGAGTGCGCTCGTCTCAGAATGAACCAGAACAACCTCGTTGCTTTCTTCCTTTACCAGCTCTCAAAACAATCTCTCATCAAAGCTGAGTGGGCTAATATCATCGCCTGCAACGGACTGTTGATAAGCTCTTCAGGCAACATCGTCACAGAAGCACATAACCTTACCGTTCCAGCTTGCAAGATAGCCAACAAGCCTCTTGAAGCTCTCTCTCAAGGATAAGGAAAGATTGATTTACGATTTCGTCAAAAACTTGAAATTTTGATTGATAATGATTGACAATGATTGATAATCAGACCATTGTCAACCATTTTATTTGTATGCTTTCATTTTTCTTTCTATTTTTGCGACGGCTATCAAAGTGATAGCTGTCGGACTGTTTTTATAACAGACTTGCTAAACGTTCGACATTTATGTTATAAATTACAAGAAAAGAAAAAGCGATGAACGCTCAATTAGTTGAACGACTGGAGAAGATGCACCGAATGCTGGCTAAGACGCATGAGGAAGTCAAGGTGCTGAGAATTGAGGTTAACACGTTACACCAAGCCTTGTCATCAGGGGATGACATTCCACCACCAATGGATAACAAGCAGCCGCCTATGGAGGAAGAGCTGGACGTTCTGTCGGCCAAGAACATTAAGGTTGGAAGCAAAGAGCTGCTGAGAATACTGCAAATCTCTGAGACCACACTGAAGAGATGGAGAAAGAACAGCGAACTGCCTTTCGAGTATTTGTCCCGCAACCATGTTGTCTATCCACTGGTGAAAATCTATGAGGGCATCTGGAGTGGACAGATGACTTGTAAAGGTCTGGATAGAATTAAGGCACTGGAGAGAATACTCATGTATTCAGGCAATGCGTCCATGTTGACTTTTGACGAATAATCATGCTTCTTATTCAATATGGACTACAAAATTCAGATTCTGAACAAAACACGTCAAGGATTGGATGTGTTTCACCACTACATTGCCTTCAAGTTCTCGCCGGACAAGAAGTTCAAGAATCCGTTATATCATGACACAAAGGCTTCATGCTATATTCATCTGAGCAAGAAGACGGGAATCTACATGATGAAGGACTTCGGAGATATGGAATACTCCGGAGACTGTTTCTGGTTCGTGGCGAGGCTTCTGAACCTGGACATGAAAAATGATTTCGTCCAGATACTCCGTCGTATTAACGATGACATGGGACTCGGAGTATTCTTCGATCCCACACAATCATATAATAGCGGGCACAGGCATGGGACCATACTGTCCCACCCTGTTATCAGGGAGCAGCAAGAACTTTCTGACAAGCAGCAGGATGTCCAACCACAGCCTAATATAACGTTGACCTATAAGGAGTTCAGCGAGAATGAACTTCTTTATTGGCACCGATACGGCATTACGCAAGACGTGCTGAAAAGGTTCAAGGTGCGCAGCGCGCGGTTTCTGACCGGCATCTCCAAAGAGGGAAAGGAATATAAGATTTCTTCCCGTGTAGCTGAACCGATGTTCGTTTATCACACCATTGATGAAGCGGTGAAGGTGTACATGCCGAAGAGCAAGCTGCGGTTCATGTATGCGCACAGACCAAGCGGAGAGTATGTATATGGACTGGAGCATCTGCCGGCGCGTGGACACATGGTGTTCATCACCGGCGGTGAGAAGGATGTCATGTCGCTCGCGGCACATGGCTTCGACGCTGTGTGCTTCAACAGCGAGACTGCCGTGCCGCCAATCAACATCATTGAGAATCTTCACCGTCGTTTCAAGCACGTTGTTCTGCTCTATGACACTGACAAGACCGGCAAGGAGAGTGCGGCAAGGATTGAACAGTCGCTGAAACAATATGGCGTGAAGCGGTTGGAGCTGCCACTGTCGGGGACAAAGAGTGAGAAGGACATTTCTGATTTCTTTGCCCTGGGACATACGGCAAAGGAGCTGGAAGATCTCATCAGTGATCTCATTCACAACCTCTACCGCAAGAGTTCGGTCATCTTCAAGTCCTGCGAGCTGGACTATAAGAATCCGCCTGCCAAGTCCTCGTCTGTTGTCGAGGTCAATGATGTGCCCGTCGGCACCTGTGACAACCTTTTTTGTCTCACCGGAGGTGAAGGCGTGGGAAAGAGCAACTTCGTTGCTGCCATCATCTCCGGTACTATAGCAGAGAGTGCGCTGGATTCCGAGCGCACGCTGGGCCTTACCATCATCCCGAATCCGTCGGGTAAGGCCGTCATCCTCTTTGACACGGAACAATCTGAGCATCAGCTTTACAAGAATGTTCACAAGGCTATAAAGCGGGCTTATCTCCAAGACAAGCCGGACTTTTTCCATGCCTATCATCTCTCGGAGCAGTCTCGTAAGGAGCGGCTGGACATCATCCGCACGTCTCTCGACATGAACTTCCATGAGCACCATGGCATCCAGTTGGTCGTCTTAGACGGTGTGGCGGATCTGGTGCGGTCGGCCAACGATGAGCTGGAGAGCGTGGATGTCATCGACGAACTGTACCGTCTTGCCGGATTCTACCACTGCTGCATAGTCTGTGTGCTGCACTTCGTACCGAACGGTGTGAAGCTCAGAGGTCATATAGGATCGGAATTGCAGCGTAAGCCTGCGGGTATTCTATCCATTGAGAAGGACACCAATCCTGCATACTCGGTGGTCAAATGCATCAAGGTTCGCGACGGCAGTCCGCTGGACATCCCGATGATGTCATTCGGGTGGGACAAGAAAGAGGATATGTTTGTCTATATGGGTACTAAGTCCAAGGAGGATAAGGAGAAGCAGAAGACGGCTGACCTCAGAAATCTTGCTGTCAGTATCTATGAAAAGGTGGACAAGCTGGCCTATGGAGATATGGTGAAGGCTATTGTAGACTCTATGGAGGTGCAGCCCAGGACTGCCAAGGAGTATATCCGTTACATGAGGGAAAAAGCAATCATAGAGCAACTGGCAGACCAATCCTACCAGCTCAAGATGTCTTGAGCCGGCAACAGAGAGCACAGGCAGTGCGGTTACTTGCGCTGCCTGGCTACCTTTTTCTTTCTGTCTATGGCGTCAGCAATGGTGAAGTAAGTCCACAGAATGGGAATCAACAGAATCCATAAGATAAGCTTCAAGACAAAGACAGCGACGGCGATGATGAGTGCGTAAAGGAAGAAGAGTGCGAACATGATGACATCTTTTTGAGGGTGAATAATTATGTTGTTTAACCCTTTAATACTATGCAAATATACGAATATTTTACGACATACGCAACTTTTTGAGCCGTTATTTTCAATAAATATGCAATAGATATCTATCTGTCCGAGAGACAAAAACACAATTATTATGAGTACAAAAACCGCTCCAAACAGTCAGAAGGCTATTCTGACATTCAATGTGTTCTTCAGAGAGGACACGACCACTCAGTCGTTTCTCCCGAGTATCGTATCAAAGGATCCCTGCCACTGGGCTGTCTTCCGCAGTGTCTTCGCCGGACGGAAGGACTGTAAGCTGACCATCGTGGCCAAGTCGGTAGAGACGCCTTTCCACTGCTTGCTTGTAGCACTCTTCTGCAAGCAGTTGGAGAGGGAGCTGCAGGCTACGATGGATGGTATTACGCTGATTCTGTCACCGCTGCACAAGGAGCATCCTGGTGGTACCAACATGACCAACATGCCGTTCGACACGACAACGCACCGAAATGAGTTTCTGCAACAGTGCTTCGATAAGGTTATGGGGCGGCAAATGAAGATTGCGACGAAACGCAACCCGATACTCTGTAGGGACATCAAGATCTCATCGGGCGAGTATGTGCTCTATCTTCGTTTTGAGGGAGGAGTGGCAAACGGATGGCAGGCGGATGACAATTATGTCTCTCGGCTGTCACCCAAGGATTTGCTGTCCTTTGCTGACAACAACGTGAAATGCAAAAACATTTTCACGCATGGATATAGTCAGAATGGTGTTTTTCTTAATGTAGATTTCTTGACAAAATATCACATGTTCAATCTGTAATTCAATTACCTGGGGCTCGGAGGGTGACTCAAAATGGGTATTACCTCCCGAGTCCTAACCTCCTATAAAATGATAAAAGCAATCACATGATAAAGGTTATCATAGTAATCACGGTTATCACGTGATAAAGGTTATCATAGTAATCACGGTTATCACGTGATAAAGGTTATCATAGTA
>ERZ791917.1587-NODE-1587-length-12085-cov-10.219119_pt1 | contig 12085 bp, 13 predicted proteins | sample MGYA00510138_ERZ791917 | MGnify/ENA primary metagenome ERZ791917 (study PRJEB30046, sample SAMN00792102) | human gut metagenome | study: EMG produced TPA metagenomics assembly of the A metagenome-wide association study of gut microbiota in type 2...
TCTCTGAGATGTTTTTTGATACCCTTAGGTGGCTAACTTCATTTTAGAACTTTCCGTGAGTCCCCATATCATACTCATCAGTGATAGTGATATTTTTGTCTTTAATTCTGAGAAAATTTGTGATAAGATTTAGTTGTTCCAGATGGCTGAGGATTTAAGGGCTGTAAAGGACAAGATATAGTATAATGAACCTAGGAGGGTGTTTATGACGATTAAAGTGATAGCAACAGAAATCGGAATAAGGAAATTGATACAATAGAATACAATAAAAGCCCTGGAATGAGCTGTTTCCAAGGCTTTTTAACTATCAATAGGTACAAAGGAAAAGTTGTAAGAGTAGATGATTTTTTACTGAGATACCCTTGACTGGTAAAACGTTAAAAGGTAGAAAATGATTTCACTTATTCCTTGTTAACTAATTTATCAAGATGGTCAGTGTAATGTAATTTTAACTTGTCTTCTCCTAAAATATCAAGTACTTGTATGGCTTGTTTCATCTTTTCAACTAGCACTACGGGTTGGTATTTGTATCACCGATTCAGATGGTATGAGTATTGATGGGGTGGAGCAAAACGTCGATGGCTACTCTGACCACAACAAGAACGGCATCAATGACCAACTGGAAATTGGAGGTGGAGGTATTACTCGTCGAGTGAAACGAGTTTGGATGACAGACGGTTCACCCTATGATGCGACTGGTACAGTCAAACTTGGTAAAGTCCTCGGTTGGTTCAGATTAGGATAAAAGTTTTCAAGCCTGGTGGAAACATCAGGCTTTTTCTTTTTGCTTTTTTTCTAAACAAGTTGGACTAAATCCTCACTATCTTCCCCTAGTAGATAGAAGGAGGAATGTCATGACCCCAGAACAAAAAGCAGCTATTGTCTATTTACGAGAACAAGGACTTGGCTATAAAGCCATTGGCGTAAAGCTCAGTTTATCTTCTAATACCATAAAGTCATTTTGTCGTCGTGAGGCGATTAAGACTGGAGAGAAAACAGATGAGATGTTACCAGATTACTGTCATGCTTGTGGTCGTGTTTTGATGCATATAGATGGTAAGAAAAAGAAACGCTTTTGTAGTACATCCTGCCGTCGCACTTGGTGGAACAGCCATTTGGAGGAAGTCAATCGACAGGCTTATACCGAACATATCTGCCTGACTTGTGGTAGGGAGTTTACCTCCTACGCTAATCCCAAGAGAAAGTATTGTGATCGCAAATGCTATATGACCGCTAGATTTGGAGAAAAGAGATGGCAGAACAAGACTTTCTACAAGAACTTACCTACCAGATTACCATGGCACAGGCTAAGCATCTTCTATCTGAAGGGCTGATTTCTGAAGCTACTTTTAAAGCATTCAAGGCTAAAATGCTCGAAAAATATGGGCCTTTTATGAGTCAATTAGTGGCCTAAAAACTGGATAAATAAGGGCTTTAGAGTGATATATAGTAGCGAAAGGAGATGTATCAATGAAACAAATCAAAACGATACAAGCCCAAAAGGTAAGCGTCATCAAAAAGTTAAAAGTGGCCGCATACACGAGGGTTTCTCACACGAGTTTACTTCAGTCCTTATCGAATCAAGTGAGTCACTACAGCCAATTGATACAGGCAAATCCTGAATGGTAGTATGTGGGAGTTTACAGCGACTCAGCTATCAGCGGACGCAGTCAAGCCCATAGACGAGATTTCCAACAGTTACTTGAGGATTGTCGCAAGGGTAAGATAGACCTTATTTTAACCAAATCTATTTCACGCTTTGGGCGAAATACGGTGGAGCTTTTGGAAACTGTTCGTGATCTGAAGCGACTTGGTATCAGTGTTCACTTTGAAAAGGAGAACATTGACACCTTAACAGCTGAAGGGGAGTTGCTTTTAATCCTTCTTGCTTCCATGGCTCAAGAAGAATCACAATCTATCAGTCAAAACATCAGATGGCGGGTGAAGAAACGTTTTGAAGAAGGGAAACCTTATATTCCCCAAGATATCTTTGGCTATCGATGGAATGGCGAAGAGTATGTCATTGAACCTAATGAAGCCTCTATTGTTAGACAGGTTTTCGAATGGTACATGGCAGGTGATTCAGCCCCAAAGATGGCTAAGAAACTTGATGATAGGGGTGAGAGAACAAGACTAGGTAATCGCTTCACTAAACGAGTCGTCTATAACATGTTTGATCAAGAAGCCTACTGTGGACGATTGATTTTACAGAAGACATTTCGAGATTATCTTGGCACTCGGTCCATTCCGAACGATGGTCAGATGGCAAAGTATATCGTTGAGAATGCCCATGAAGCAATTGTGACGCCGGAGTATTTCCAACAGATCAATCAAGAAAAGAAACGACGTGCTAAGAGACGGACTTCAAAACATGAATCAATAGCCAAACTCAATGGTAAAGTGTGTTGTGACCACTGCGGTTTAGACATGATTTTAACTGTCGCAACTATATCCAATCAGGAAAAGCGAGTGAGGTATTAATGCAGGACAAGAGATGCCAAGGGTGTTGAGGCTTGTTTAGGACGTACCGTTACAGAAGAACAACTCTTTCAAGCTTTTGGTGAAACCTTAAAAACAGAAGATGTTCACCATATTGCTTTTAATAGCGTGACCAATGAAGCTAAAGTTATTTATAGAAATGGAGAAGAAAAACACGCCATCATTCGGAAAGGACGGTAGACATGAAAAAAGTCATCACGATAGAACCAGCCAAACAAGTAACCCATAAGATTGACCTGCCCAGCTTTACCAAACGACGAGTGGCGGGTTATGCCAGGGTATCAACTGACCATGAAGACCAGACAACTTCTTATGAAGCACAGATGACATACTACACAGATTACATCAACAGTCGCTCGGATTGGGAATTTGTCAAGATGTATTCCGATGAAGGGATTTCTGGAACAAATACCAAAAAGAGACTTGGCTTTCAAGAAATGGTGGAAGATGCTCTTGACGGAAAGATAGACCTTATCCTAACTAAGTCGGTTAGTCGATTTGCCAGAAACACTGTTGACTCCCTCTCAACAGTTCGAAAACTCAAGGAAGCAGGAGTTGAAATCTATTTTGAAAAAGAAAACATTTGGACCTTTGATTCCAAAGGGGAGCTTCTGATTACCATTATGTCTAGTTTAGCTCAAGAAGAGAGCCGTTCCATTTCAGAAAACGTGACCTGGGGTAGACGACGTCAGTTGGCTGAAGGGCAAGTGACCTTTTCCTACAGCCAAGTTCTAGGCTTCAAGAAAAGTGACACGGGTGGTTTTGAAATTGACCACGAAGAAGCTAAAATCGTTAGGTATATTTTCCATCAAGTTTTATTGGGAAACAACCCCGACAAAATTGCAAGGGAGTTGACTGCCCAAGGGATTCCAACGCCACAAGGGAAAAGGCAGTGGAGCTATGGCACGGTCAAGCGTATGCTTCGAAATGAAAAATATAAGGGCGATGCCCTCCTTCAGAAAAGTTTCACAACGGATTTCTTGACGAAAAGCACCAAACCTAATGAAGGGGAACTCCCACAGTATTATGTGGAGAATAACCATGAAGCCATTATCAAGCGTGACGTCTTTGATTTGGTTCAGATTGAATTGGATAAGCTGGAAAAGAAACGGCAAACCAGTAACACCTTTACAGGAAGACTGTTCTGCGGAGATTGTGGGGCAGCCTTTGGAAGTAAGGTGTGGCACTCCGCCAGTAAGTACAAACGAACCATCTACCAGTGCAATGCCAAGTACAAGGGTGAGCATAAATGTCAGACTCCCCGTGTGACGGAGGAAGAAATAAAAGTGTGGTTCCTTTCAGCTATCAATCAACTCCTCAGTAACCGAGATGAGATTATCGCTAATACGGAACTCTTGATTGACATGGCAAAAGATACCTCACCACTTGAAAACAAGATTGATGATTTGGAGCAGTAACTTGAAACTATCCGACAAGACATAGGGGATTTGGTTGATAGAAATGCAAGGAAGGCTCAGAATCAAGCCCTTTACCAAGAGCAGTACGATACCCCTAGTAACAGCCTACCAAGAAAAGCAGAAAGTGCTACAGGAAGCTACGTTATCCTTAGAGGAGCAGAAAAATAGGAGCATTAGCCTTGATGGGTTTATCCAAGAACTCAAGCAGCAGGATAGTATCATCACAAACTTCAACCAAGAACTCTGGCAGACTAGTGTTGAGCGATTTGATATAAAGGAAGATAAGAAAATTAGCTTAACCTTCAAAAATGGCGTGAAGATTGATTTGTAGCAGACAAGGCGTGTCAATTTGGCACGTCTTTTTTTGGTTTTTCTGTGTTATAATAGAAGAAGTTATATTGGGAGTTGAGATGCACGATTTATTTGGATTTTGCACCCCCTTGAAAGGGAAAAGGTTAGATTGTATGATTAAATTGATAGCAACAGATATGGACGGGACGTTTTTGACGGATGATAAGACTTATGACAAGCCGCTTTTTGAGCGTTTGTTTGACCGTTTTCTAGAAGAAGATATTAAATTTGTGGTGGCTAGTGGTAATCATTATCCGACAATTTCCAAAGCACAAGCATCAGATGACTTTTGTGGCGGAAAACGGTTATCAATCTAGCTGGGAAAAAGTCGTCTTATTTACCTAAGGAAACGCCTAGTGATGTTAAGGACTTGCTGAGTTATTATTTGCCTGTTTTGCATTATGTGGATGACCTTCATCCTATTCCAGACGATGATTTCTTCAAGGTGACTTTATTGGTGCCAAAAGATTTGACGGTAACCATTCAATCTGAAATCAACACGTTGTTTGCGGATTATCAATTAACCGCGACTTCTAGTGGTTTTGGCTGTATTGATGTGATTCCATCGCACGTTCATAAAGGAACGGGAATTGATTTCTTGCTGGATTATTGGGGCTATGGGCCAGAAAATCTCATGGTCTTTGGGGACGGCGGCAATGACATTGAAATGCTCAAATTGGCCAAATATTCCTTTGCCATGGCCAATGCACCGCATGACATTAAGAAAATTGCTAACTACCAAGCACCATCAAACCAAGAAAATGGCGTGCTAAAAGTTTTGCAAGATTATTTTTTATTCCTATAAGGTGACGGAAAATAAGAAAAAGAGGAAAGCAATGACAGAAAAAGATGATTTTCAAACCTTGTATCATAAACCTGACGTGCAACGCTATCGCCAATATGTGTTAGCAGACCAACAGGCAGAATTGTGGGACAAATACGCGGCGCTTAATCAGCAGGTTTCCCACCCCAACATGGTTTTTGTTGGGGACTCGATTACAGAATATTTTCCCCTCCATGAGATGTTGTCGGCTTCGGTGCCTCTTTACAACCGTGGGGTTCATGGCATAACCAGCCTGCAATTGTTGGAACATTTGGATAGCCAAGTTCTTGATTTGAAACCTAGTCGAGTCTTTATCTTGATTGGGGTCAATGATTTGAAAACAAGAGAACCCAAGGCGGTTTGTCAGACCATTCAAGACATTATTGGTCAGATTCGTCAGCAATTGCCTGAAACAGATATCGTTTTATTGTCCCTATTTCCGATGGATGAATCCCCTGAATTTGTGCGGACACCAAGTCAACGTAACAATCAAACGATTGCACAACTGAATAGCTTGTTAAGCCAGTTGGCAAATGACAAGGTACACTGGTTGGACATTCACGATTTACTTTGCGACAACCAAGGGCAATTAAAGCGAGAATGGACAGTTGATGGCTTGCATTTGACCGTAGCGAGTTATAGTATTGTTGCCAAGGCTTTAGCGGACTACTTAATACTATAGTATCAGTTTGTAAGATAATACTGCGAGAATGCGTTTTCATATTCTTCTATACTAGAGATGTTGAAAGATATAAAAGGAGCGTACAAGATGACAAAAGCATTTTCAAAAAATTTCCTTTGGGGTGGTGCAATTGCTGCCAATCAAGCAGAAGGAGCTTACAACGAAGACGGTCGTGGCTTAGTAGCAACTGACGTCACAACAGGTGGTAGCGTGAAAGAACCACGTTACATGACTTACATTGACAAAGACGGCAAACCAGGCAAAGTACCAACAATGGGACACAATGGGAAAATTCCAGAAGGTGCCAAATACGCGGTGCTAGACACCGAGCATTACCCTAACCATGTGGCGGTTGATTTTTACCATCGCTACAAGGAAGATATTAAGTTATTTGCTGAGATGGGTTACTCTATTTTCCGTCTGTCTATCTCATGGGCACGTATTTTCCCAAATGGGGACGACAAGGAGCCAAACCAAGCAGGTCTTGATTTTTGCCGTTCTGTTTTTGAAGAATGCCGTAAATACAACATCGAACCTTTGGTATCTATCTGGCACTTTGACACACCGCTTGGACTGGAAGAAAAATATGGTGGCTGGAAAAACCGCAAGGTCATTGACTACTATGTTCGCTATTGCGAAGTGATTTTCAATGAATACAAGGACTTGGTGAAATACTGGTTGACTTTCAATGAAATCAACAACACGACCATGTTCTTGGATATGTTTGGGGCAAAAGCACGTGATGAAGATTACCAAGAAGGTTACCAAATCTTGCACCACCAATTTGTTGCATCTGCAAAAACCGTTCAAATCGGTCACGCTATCAATCCTGATTTCATGATTGGAAACATGATTTGTGGTATTACTTTCTACCCAGGAACGTGCGACCCTGCAGATATCTTGGCAAATGAGCACAAGTGGCAATCAGGTATTTACTACTGTGGTGACGTGCAAGTTAAGGGTGCTTATGGAACTTACGCCAAACGCCTTTGGAAAGAGCATAACGTGACACTTGATATCACAGAAGAAGATCTTGAAGATTTGAAACGTGGTACCGTTGATATGTACACCTTCTCTTATTATATGTCAAACAACGTGACGACCCACACAGGTGTCGAAGAAGTATCAGGAAACTTCTCAACAGGTGCTAAAAACCCTTATTTGACTTACTCTGACTGGGGTTGGGCACATGACCCAATGGGCTTGCAATATTACCTTGAAAAAATTTATGACCGCTACGCTATTCCATTGATGGTGGTTGAAAATGGTCTTGGTGCCTTTGATACGATTGAAGAAGACGGTTCTATCCACGATGATTATCGTATTGACTACCACCGTGCTCACATCAACGCTATGGCAGATGCGATTACAAATGGTGTGGACCTCATTGGCTACACAACTTGGGGTTGTATCGATATCGTTTCAGCTGGAACAGGTGAAATGCGTAAACGTTACGGTTTCATTTATGTGGATATGGACGATGCAGGCAACGGAACACTCAACCGTACACCAAAAGATAGCTTCTATTGGTACAAAGAGGTTCTGGCGACAAACGGACAAAAAGCCATTGAAGAGGCTGAAAATGCAAGCAAAGACTAGTGAGTCACTGCTCACCAATTAAGCTGGGACGACATGCCCAGCTTTTCTTTTTTATTAGTCAATAAAAGTCAAGCATTTCATTTTTCGGGGATTTTACCAACCTTAAAAATATGTTAAAATAGTAACAAAATGAAAGCTTTTTAAGAGAAGTTTATGAAGACAAAAGGTCATGGAACGATCAAAAAATCAAAAGCTTATGGAGCTATCGGAACTCTTTTATTGTCAGGTGTTTTGGTGGCAGCTATGGGAACAACAGCTGTGCAAGCTGACGAAACGGTAGAAAACTCTTCTGCCACAGAAACTCTTGCTAGCACACCACAAGTCGCAACAGAATCTACTGCTGCCACTACCACAGATTCAGAAGTCAGTGTTGGGGACACAAAAACTTCTGAAACAGAAGCAAACAAGACGGTTATTTCTGACTCAGCAGAAAGCACAACTCCGGTTGAAGTAGAAAAGACTACAGAAACATCTTCAACCACAGAAAATACAGATGCTGAAGTTGTCAAACCAGCTGAATCTACTGTGCCAGAAAAGACAGAAACAGAAGCTGCTAGTGCGACAAGTGTGCCAGAAAAGACAGAAACAGAAGTTGCTGGTGTAACAACTGAGGCAACAAACGTAGTAGAAGAGAATGAAAACAATTCTACCGAGTCAACAGAAGCAGAAGAAGATTCTACAGAGCCTGCAAAAGAAATGGCAAGCACAGAGGCAACTTCTGAAGAAAGTTCTGCTGAATAGTTGGTTGCATCAGAAACAGAAGCCAAAGTTATTTCTGAAGATGCTGAAGCTGCTGACCAATCAAAACATGGAGCCACAGGAGGCGGAACTGGAGTAACGGATAGAGTGACCGACGTTTATCTAGGTAGCAACGGTTTCAACATCCAATACAACCAACCAATCGCTGATGGGGCTAAAATCATGTTTGCGGTTTGGTCAGACAAGAATGGCCAAGATGACTTGATTTGGTACACGGCCGACAGCCATGGTAAAACAACAGCTAAATACACGGGTTCTTACGGCAAATACCATGTTCACACCTATCAAAACCTTAATGGTAAAATGACTGGACTGAATGGAACAAGCATCATTGTGCCTGAGCCAAGTGCCAAAGTGACAATTGCGAAAGCCAGCGAAACCAGTTACAAAGTAACGGTTTCAGATGTACCTGTCTACATTTCAAGCGTGCAATTGCCAACATGGACTCAAGCCAATGACCAAGATGATCTGATTTGGTACAAGACAACTAAGGATTCAAACACCACTTATTCGGCTATTATCAGTGTGGCTGAACACAATCTAGAAAGCGGTCGCTACAATGTTCACGTTTACGGAACGAGCGCGGTAACCAATGCTTTGACAGGTTTGGCTGGTACGCATTTTGAAGCGGATTACCATTTTGGTGACGTAGCGGTTGATGCCACATTAGCCAAAGACGGCATTGATTTGACTATGCCAAGTGATGTCAGCAAAGGGATGGCGGTTTACCACGCGGTTTGGTCTGCGGAAAATGATCAAGATGATATTGTTTGGTACAAGGCTGACCCTTCAGGTCATACTAAAGCCAACTACACTGGCTCTTACGGAACTTACCTCGTTCACACATATGGAGTTGTTCACGGGCAAATGGTCGGTTTGAACGCCACTTCAGTCCTTGTGCCAAAACCAGAAGTTAAGGCTAATATTACCAAAGAAAGTGCGACGACTTACAAGGTAACCATCACTGATGTACCGATTTACATTGATGATATCCAAGTACCAACTTGGACAGAGGCAAATGGTCAAGACGATCTTCAATGGTACAAGGCAGAAAAAGCAGCAGACGGCAGCTACACTTACACTTTCTACGCGAAAAATTATAACTTTGAATCAGGCCACTACAACGTTCACGTTTACGGTGTCAGCGAAGTAACACATTCCCTTGTTGGCTTGGCTACTACTTCAGGGATTGATTTGACCTTTAATCAAAACTTGACAGCACCAACGGTTACCGTGCAAAACCACAACGCCGATAAAGGAACGCTGCAAGTTGTTATTGCCGAAACAGAAACCTCAAAATCTATTGCGAGTGTGTCCGTAGCAGCGTGGTCAGAAGCTGAGCAGAAAAACATTCACTGGTACACAACATCCCACGTTGTTAATGGCAAAGTGATTGTGACAGTGGATGAAAAATACCACCACAATCTAACAGGAAATTACACTGTTCATACTTATATCAAAACAAAAGATGGCAGTACCATTGGTTATAATTTGGGACAATATGCCTTTAACAATACCCAATCAACAACTAGCGTAACAGCTACTTATAAGGGGACAGGCGTTTATGGCGTTACCATTTCAGGTGTGTATTCAAATTGCTCTGTTAAATACGCTGTCTGGTCAGATGTTAATGGCCAGGACGACATTAAGTGGTACGACGCTTCTGTTTCACAAGCGGTTGCAACTGGTTTAATTAATGTTGCTAACCATTCTGGAACAGGAACCTATCATTTGCACGCTTACCAGTCTGATAATGGGAAAATGTACTTGCTTGGTAAAACGGAATTTACCATGAAAAAGACCAGCTACAACACTCCTTATTACAATCAGAAAGATGAACGCTGGGGAAACACTCTCTACGGTGGTTACAAAATGGGAGCAACAGGTTGTGTGCCAACCAGTTTATCTATGATTATCTCGTCATTATCAGGAAAAGAAATTTTATCAACGATGGTAGCAGATTACCTGTATTATGATACGGTTGAATTTAACCGTGTTAGTCAAGGAACGAGTGGAAATGGTGTATTGTTGGCCTCTAAACACTTTGGAATGACACCGACAGCTTTGGGTTCAGTGAATGAATTAACCAATGCCTTGAAAGAAGGTCACTATGTATCAGCATCTGTTCAGATGAATAAGTTCTCGCCATGGCCTTTTGGCACCAGCCACGCTATTGTCTTAAAAGGCTATTCAAATGGAAATACCTATGTTTTAGATCCGTATAACGCAGCCAACAACGGCTGGTATCCAATTGATGCCCTTTGGAGAGAACAAAGTACGCAATATGAAGACATTGCTGCTTTGGGTCATCCATTTGTGAAAATCACGGATATCTAATGACAAAAAGGGAACCAGGAGGTTCTCTTTTTATATTTTTTCCATGAAACTCATATCATTATAAGGTGTTTTTATTTTCAGAAATAGGGAGAAAACTTGAAACAAAATACTTGTAAGCGTTTTATCTATGTGGTATAATAATAGTGATAAAACTATTAGTCAGTAGAGGTTTTTCTTATGAGTAAAATTGTTGTTATCGGAGCAAACCATGCTGGAACAGCATGTATTAAAACCATGTTAACCAACTACGGAGCTAACAATGAAATTGTTGTTTTTGATCAAAATTCTAATATTTCATTTTTAGGCTGTGGTATGGCGCTATGGATTGGAGAGCAGATCTCTGGTCCAGAAGGGTTATTCTACTCTAGCAAGAAAGAGCTAGAAGAGTTAGGTGCTACCATTTATATGAATTCTCCTGTGGAGTCTGTCGATTATGATAATAAAGTGGTAACAGCAATTGTAGATGGTCAAACACATGAAGAACACTACGATAAATTGATTTTTGCGACAGGTTCGCAACCTATTATTCCTAAGATTAAAGGGGTTCACATGGACCCAGATTCTCTTGAATTCAAAGCAGCTCTTGAGAATGTTCAGTTTGTGAAATTGTACCAAAACGCTGAAGATGTGATTAATAAATTACACCATGAAAACATTTCACGTGTTGCCGTTGTTGGTGCGGGTTATATTGGTGTAGAATTGGCAGAAGCCTTCCAACGTAATGGCAAAGAAGTAACCCTTATCGACGTTGCTGAAACATGCTTGGCAGGTTACTATGACGCAGATTTTAGTGCAGCGATGGCGAAAAATTTGGAAGACCACGGTATTCGACTAGCCTTTGGTGAAGCCGTTAAAGAAATTGCGGGTCAAACAAAAGTTGAAAAAATCATCACTGATAAAGCTGAATACGATGTTGATATGGTTATCCTTGCTGTTGGTTTCCGCCCAAATACTGCTCTAGGTGGTGGCAAAGTGGAACTCTTCTCAAACGGTGCTTTCCTAGTGGATAAATACCAAGAAACAAGTGTTCCCGGCGTCTATGCTATTGGTGACTGTGCAACTATTTTCAATAACGCAACACAAACAATCGATTATATCGCTCTTGCATCGAATGCAGTAAGAACAGGGATTGTGGCAGCCCACAATGCTTGCGGACATAAATTAGAAGGTGTCGGTGTCCAAGGTTCAAACGGTATTTCGATTTATGGCTTAAACATGGTTTCAACTGGTTTGACTTTGGAAAAAGCAGCTGCCAAAGGATTTGAAGCAGCAGAAGTGGAATACAAAGACAATCAAAAGCCTGAATTTATCGAGAAAGACAATGCCAAAGTAACCTTGAAGATTGTTTACGATAAAAAGACTCGCAGAATTCTAGGGGCACAATTGATGTCTAAAAAAGACATTTCTTTGGCACTGCACCTCTTCTCATTGGCTATCCAAGAGCAAGTAACGATTGATAAATTAGCTTTGACAGATTTGTTCTTCTTGCCACACTTCAATAAACCTTATAACTACATTACTATGGCAGCGTTGAGTGCTGAGTAGTGTTGAGTAAAAAATAACGGCTCTATAATTTCTGTAGTGGGTAAATCCACCATGGAAATTATGGAGCCTTTT
>ERZ791917.1595-NODE-1595-length-12042-cov-6.069826_pt1 | contig 12042 bp, 5 predicted proteins | sample MGYA00510138_ERZ791917 | MGnify/ENA primary metagenome ERZ791917 (study PRJEB30046, sample SAMN00792102) | human gut metagenome | study: EMG produced TPA metagenomics assembly of the A metagenome-wide association study of gut microbiota in type 2...
TGGGCAACTGTTTTCACTTTAGCGGCATGGTTTGCAGGGCTTGTGATTGATGTAAATGTGCGGGTCGGCGACCTCGGTTTACGAACCGTGCTTCCCGTCATCGTGATGGGGTGCTGCGTTATGAAGTACATAAAGGACAATAGCAAATAATCTTATCTCAATACACTTTCCAGCGGGCAACCCCAAAATGGTTGCCCGCTATTTTTATACCCTAAAATCTAAAAAAGGAGGCAAAAATGCCAAGCAAAACCGAAGAATATCTCGCCCTTGCCCAGCGCACGGCCAACGGCCTGACCCGGTATTGGGAAAGCTGGACGGACTACCTGACCACCGCATCCCGGCTGTACAAGTACCCTTTTGCCGACCAGCTCATGATCTACGCCCAGCGCCCGGATGCCACCGCCTGCGCCGACTTCGACATCTGGAACAATCGGATGAACCGCTATGTGCGCCGAGGTGCCAAGGGCATCGCTCTGCTGGACGAATCCAGCGGCTTCCCCCGGCTGCACTACGTCTTTGACGTAAGCGACACCGGGGTGCGCCGCAATTCCCGTGACCCGGAGGTGTGGCAGCTCGGTCCCGATTTGGTGCAGCCGGTTTCGGAAATGTTGAGCAAGACCTACGGCATCAGCGGCGAGCGTGTCAGCCAGCAGCTTGCGGATGTTGCGGGGAAACTGGTGGCGGATTACTGGGACAACAACGGCGGGGACATTCGTGCCATCGTTGACGGTTCGCTCTTGATGGATTATGATGAAGCCGGGGTGGAGATGCAGTTCAAGTCTGCCGCCGCCATCAGCGTCACCTACACGCTGCTGGAACGCTGCGGCATTGAGCCTGCCGGGTGGTTCGACAAGGACGATTTTCAGGCAATCTACAATTTTTCCACCCCGGATAGTGTCTACGCCCTCGGCGCAGCCGTCAGCGACATGAGCCGGGAGGTGCTGCGTAACATCGAGCGCACCGTAAAAACAACCATTCGCCGCCGCAATGCAGAAAGGAGCCAATATGAATACGAACAGCAGGAACGTGACTTACTCGACCGTCGGGGACTACCAGCTCCCGAACCTAACCCTGAACCAGCCCCGGAAGCCGCTGGGCAAGTACGGCAGGCTGCGCCGGACGTACCTGATGCAGTATCGCCCGGTACTGTACAATTCGATGCTCCTGAACGGGACGCTGTACCCGCATCTGATGGAACTGGAGCAGACAGCAGAGAGCCGGATGCAGCAGACCATGGAGCAGCTTCTGAAGCAGGACCCAGCCCCGGACAAAGCGCAGGACCAACTGATGTGGGTGCAGCACATGAACAGTCTGAAAGCGCAGGCAGAGGAACTGGTGATGACGGAGCTGATCTACAGCTAAGTTTTCTGGATGCGAACATCCCCACCGAAGCCCAGCAAATTGAGAAGATCGACCAAGCGGAGAGCGAAAAAACGCCCTCCGCTTTTGTTTTGTCGCAGGCTGAAATTGAGAACGAGCTGCGGCGGCATGGTTCAGGGTTTACAGGCGGCAAACAGCGCATTATTGCGCTGTACCAGACCCAGCCTGACCGCAAACTCTGTGCCAAAGCACTGGCAAAGGAGTACGGCATCGGTGGGCACTCCCACGATTATCTGGATGGCAGTCGAGGCTTCGTCAACCACGACTGGAAGGGTCTGGAATTTGTTCATTATCCCGACCACCAGAAAATCACCCTGAAATGGGCGCAGGTGGAAAAGTATATCGACCTTATGATTCAGTCCGACCGCTATCTGACAGATGAGGAAAAGGAACAGCGTGCTACCAGACAGGAAGCATCCAACTACAATGTCGGGGATGAAGTTGTGGTAGACCTGCCCACCAGAACGATTGAAGGTACCATCGGCTATGTTGGCGAAACCGATGTGCGCATCGACACCAGTGCGCACGGGCAGTCTTGGGACAATGAGGTTATTAACAAGCAGCAGTTTGAGCAGGGGCTGCGACAGAGTGCGACTGCTCAGCGTGTGGATAAAATGCTGGCGCAGGCAGAAGCCATCGCCAAGGAATCCGAAGTGCCTGAATACGAACGTTTCTCTGTCCGAAAAGTCGTTGACGGTAAAATGCCGCTTTTTGCTATCTGGGATGATCTTTATGATGACTACTATGAAACCAATCACGCCGTTCCACAGTTTTCTAACGAGAAGCAGGCAGAATCTTATCTGGAAAATCTGAAAAAAGAAGTTGCAGACAGAGAAGCCGCCGAGTGGCTCAAAGTCGAACACGCAAAATTTTTAGCAGACAAGGACGAGCCGGAGCCGTCTGACGAAGAACTGGACGAACTGCCCATCTCTGCTGTAATGGACGGAGAGGTGCAGACCTTCCCGGATGCCGCTGCCTTGGATGAAGCCTTGAACGCTGCGCCTGCCGGGAACTTCCGCATCACGGACGACCGTTTAGGCGAAGGCGGCGCAAAGCAGAAATATGCCCGGAACATCGAAGCCATCCGAACTCTGTTTCGTTTGGAGGAGGAGCACCGGGGTGCCACCGCCGAGGAGCAGCAGGTGCTTTCGCAATATGTGGGCTGGGGCGGTCTGGCAGACGCTTTTGACCCCGGCAAAGATAGTTGGGCAAAGGAATACGCCGAACTGAAAGGGCTGCTCTCCGAGGACGAGTATGCCGCCGCACGTTCCAGCACCCTGAACGCCCACTACACCAGCCCCACCGTGATCCGTGGTATCTACGATGCGGTGGAGCGCATGGGTTTCCGCAGCGGTAACATTCTGGAACCTAGTATGGGCGTGGGCAACTTCTTCGGTATGCTGCCGGACACCATGCAGGACAGCCGTCTGTACGGCGTAGAGCTGGATTCCATCACCGGGCGCATCGCCAAAAAGCTGTACCCGCAGGCCGACATTACCGTGGCGGGCTTTGAGACCACAGACCGCCGTGATTTCTACGATCTGGCGGTGGGCAACGTGCCCTTCGGCAACTACAAGGTCAACGACAAGGCGTACAACAAGTTGGGATTCAGCATCCACAACTACTTTTTCGCCAAGGCCATTGACCAAGTGCGTCCGGGCGGCGTGGTGGCGTTCGTCACCAGCCGCTACACCATGGATAGCAAGGACAGCACCGCCCGCAAGCACATGGCAGAGCGTGCTGACCTGTTGGGAGCTATCCGTCTGCCGAATAATGCGTTCAAGGCAAACGCAGGCACGGATGTTGTGAGTGACATTATCTTTTTGCAGAAGCGTGACCGCCCTGCGGACATCGAACCTGCATGGGTGCAGCTTGGCAAGACCGAGGACGGCTTTGCCATCAACCAGTATTTCGTGGACCACCCGGAGATGATTCTGGGCGAACTGACCACCGAAAGCACCCAATACGGACGGGAGGAACTGACGGTTGCCCCCATCGAGGGCGCAGTGCTGGCCGACCAGCTTGCCGAAGCGGTACAGCATATTGAGGGCCAGTATGTTGAAGTCGAGGTGGAAACACCAGATGTTGCGGATGCAGAAGTCGAGCGCAAGACGCTCCCCGCTGACCCAGATGTAAAGAATTTCTCCTATGCCGTGGTGGACGGTGAGGTGTACTACCGAGAAAATTCGATTATGACGCAGGTGGAGTTGTCCGATAATGCCAAAGGCCGTGTAGCTGGTATGGTGGAGTTGCGGCAAATCGTCAACGAACTGATTGACCAGCAGTTGGACTTCCCGGACGAGGATATTAAGGCATCGCAAGCAAAATTGAACGCCGCCTACGATGCCTTTACCGCAAAATACGGGCTGATCAACGACAAGAAAAATGCCCGCCTGTTCGATGATGACAGTTCCTACTATCTGCTCTGCTCTTTGGAAAATCTCGATGAGAATAAACAGCTCAAAAGCAAGGCGGATATGTTCACCAAGCGAACGATTCGCCCGGAGCGCACCGTCACCAGCGTGGACACCCCCAGCGAAGCACTGGCAGTGTCCATTGGAGAACATGGCCGTGTTGATCTGCCCTATATGGCGGAACTTCTCGGCTCTCCCGGCGATTATGAGCGTATTACCACAGAGCTGCAAGGCGTGATTTTCAAAGACCCTTCTGCGGATGCAGATGAGCCGGAAGCAGGCTGGCAGACTGCGGACGAGTATCTTTCCGGCAATGTGCGGAATAAACTGCGCATGGCTCAGCTTGCCGCTGAAAGCCACCCGGAGTTCAAGATCAATGTGGAGGCTTTGACCAAAGCGCAGCCGAAGGACCTTGAAGCATCAGAAATCGACATCCGACTGGGTGCCACATGGCTGAATCCCGCCATTGTGCAGCAGTTTATGATGGAGACTTTTCAGCCGCCCTACCGCATCCGCTATAACAACCTGATCCAAGTCCGCTACTCTCCATTTACGTCCGAATGGCGCATCGGCAACAAATCTGCCGCCGGAATGTATGATATCATGTCCACCGAAACCTACGGCACCCACCGGGCCAACGCCTACAAGATTTTGGAGGACACCTTGAATTTGCGGGACTGCCGCATTTATGATACCATTGAGGAGGACGGTAAAGAGCGGCGTGTCCTGAACCAGAAGGAGACGATGCTTGCCCAGCAGAAGCAGCAGGCCATCAAGGATACCTTTGCAGGCTGGGTTTGGCAAGACCCGCAGCGGCGGAATCTGCTGGTGAAGCAGTATAACGAGTTGTTCAATAGTACCCGGCCCCGCGAGTATGACGGAAGCCATATCCATTTTGTCGGTATGAACCCGGAGATCAATCTGCAGGAACATCAGCGCAATGCAGTTGCTCATGTGCTTTATGGTGGGAACACCCTGCTCGCCCACGAGGTGGGTGCCGGCAAAAGTTTTGAGATGGCAGCTTCGGCAATGGAATCTAAGCGTTTGGGCCTGTGTCAGAAAAGCCTGTTCGTGGTACCCAACCATCTGACCGAGCAGTGGGCCAGCGAGTTCCTGCGGCTATACCCCAATGCAAAGCTGCTCGTTACCAGCAAGAAAGACTTTGAACCCGCCAATCGAAAGCGTTTTTGCGCCCGCATCGCAACCGGCGACTACGATGCCGTCATTATCGGCCACTCGCAGTTTGAGAAAATCCCTCTTTCTGCGGAACGGCAGGCACGGATCATCGAAGATCAGATCGAGGAAATCGAAAAAGCCATTGCAGAGGCCAAAGAACAGTCCGGTGAGCATTTTACCGTGAAACAGATGGAAAAGACACGGAAAACACTGGAGGTGAAACTGAAAAAGCTACAGTCCACCGACCGCAAGGATGATGTGGTCACATTTGAACAATTAGGCGTAGATAGGTTATTTGTGGACGAGAGCCAGAACTACAAGAACCTATATCTTTACACCAAGATGCGCAATGTTGCTGGCCTTTCTACCTCCGAAGCACAGAAGTCCAGCGATATGTTCGGCAAGTGTCGTTATCTGGATGAAGTGACTGGCGGGCGCGGCGTGATTTTCGCAACGGGAACGCCCATCAGCAACTCCATGACGGAAATGTACACACTGATGCGCTATTTGCAGTACAGCACTCTCCAGCAGAAACAACTGACCCACTTTGATGCATGGGCTTCTACGTTTGGCGAGACCACCACGGCCATTGAGCTTGCGCCGGAAGGAACCGGCTACCGTGCGCGCACACGTTTTGCCAAGTTCTTTAATCTGCCGGAGCTGATGAATATGTTCAAGGAGGCAGCGGACATCAAGACTTCCGACCAGTTGCATCTGCCTGTTCCGGAAGCCAAGTTTGAAACTGTCGTGGTCAAACCCTCGGAAATCCAGCAGGACATGGTGAAATCCCTGAGCGAACGTGCTGCTGAGGTGCATAGCGGTGCGGTTGACCCCTCGGTGGACAATATGCTGAAGATCACCTCGGACGGACGTAAAACCGGCCTTGACCAGCGGCTGATGAATCCGCTCACCCCGGATGACCCGGACAGCAAGCTGAATGCCTGCGTCGACAATGTTCTGCGTATCTGGAACGAAACCAAAGAGGATAATCTGACGCAGCTGATTTTCTGCGATATGTCCACGCCCAAGGGAGACGGCTCGTTCAATGTCTACGATGATATTCGCACAAAGCTGCTTGCCGCCGGGGTGCCGGAATCGGAGGTCGAGTTCATCCACAACGCTGATACTGAAGGTAAGAAAGCGGATTTGTTCTCCAAAGTCCGCAGCGGCAAGGTGCGTGTCCTGCTGGGCAGCACTGCAAAGATGGGCGCAGGCACCAATGTCCAGACCCTGCTGGTGGCCGTGCATCATCTGGATGTAGGCTGGCGACCGTCCGATATGACCCAACGCAACGGCCGAATCATCCGTCAGGGCAACAAAAACAAACAAGTTTACGTCTATAATTACGTCACGGAGGGGACATTCGATGCCTACCTCTGGCAAACGCTGGAAAACAAGCAGAAGTTTATTTCGCAGATCATGACGAGCAAATCTCCGATGCGCTCCTGTGATGATGTGGATGAGCAGGCTCTTTCGTATGCCGAGGTCAAGGCCCTATGCGCAGGCGACCCGCGCATCCGGGAAAAGATGGATCTGGATGTGCAGGTAGCAAAGCTCAAGGTGCTGCGCTCGGATTACCAGAACCAGAAATATCGTCTGGAAGATAAGCTGCTCAAGCATTACCCGGAGGAAATTCAGAAAGCGAAGAACCGTATTGCGGCTCTGAAAAACGATGCCCAAATCGCAGACGCACACCCGCAGGATAAGGAGAACTTCTGCGGCATGACGATCAAGGGCATGGTGTTCGATGAGAAAAAAGCCGCTGGTGAGCGGCTGATGCTCGCCTGCAAGGAGATGCCGAATGCGGATATGATGCTGCTGGGCACCTATCGCGGCTTTGAGCTGAACATTCGCTTTGACAGTTTCAAGAATGAGCATCAAATCGTTCTCCGCGGCGAGCTGAGTTATCCGGTACCGCTGGGCGATGACCCTCGCGGCAACATCGTCCGTCTGGACAATGCCATCGGCAATTTTGCCGACCGCATTGCCGATGCTGATGCCGCACTGGATTCTCTGGAACAGCAGAAGCAGGCCGCAGAGGTTGAAATCGCCAAGCCGTTTGCGCAGGAGGAAGAACTGCAAACCAAATCTGCCCGCCTTGCAGAATTGGATGCGCTGTTGAACATGGAGCATCAGTCCAGCCGGACAGAACCCGAAGCGGAAGAAAAGCCGGATGCCCGCCCCTCTGTGCTGGCAGCTCTGGAAGAAAAGGCTGATAAAGTGGAGCCTGTCCGACCATTCAAATCTTACTTGGATAAGGATGGTGATGCCCGGTGACGGAGCACCGTGACCAGCAGATCCATTTTCGTGTCAGCAAAGTCGAACTGGAACGCATTCGTCAGAAGATGGAAAGTTGCGGTATTTTGAGCATTGGCTCTTATCTGCGAAAAATGGCTCTGGATGGTTACTGCCTGAATCTTGATTTACCACAGCTGCGTCGGATGGCGTACCTTCTTCAGAATTGCAGCAACAACCTGAATCAGGTGGCGAAACGGGCCAGTGAAAGCGGGCAGCTCTATGCCGCCGATTTAGAGGACTTGCGTAGTCGGTTGGATGAGCTGATAGCTATTGGCAAGCAACTTCTCGCCAAACTCACCGAACTCTAAAAAATTTCCCGCAGTAGGAGGCTGCGGGTTTACATAACGGTTGACACCCTTGCAAGGCAAGGGGCGATACCTTTATAATAGGGGCGAAAAAGAAAGGCTGGTGTTTGATATGAGGTTTTTATTCAAGATGATGCTTGCCCCGATCTCTCTGTTCGTGGCTTTTCTGGCTCTGATGGCAAAGTGGCTGCTTACTCTGTCCAGCTATGTTGTCGCGCCGTTGATGCTGTATATCTTTGGCTGCGGCATCTACACCGTCTACCGCCAGACTTGGGATCAATTTCTGATTCTGCTGGTTGCCGAATTTCTCTGCTTTGTCCTTTTTGTCGGCGCAACTGCAATGGTGGAGGGCGTTGAGAAATTCAGCGGTTGGCTCCGGGACCTGATTTGATTTTGAATCTTCTTGCCGCCTTCGGGCGGCTTTTTCATTTAGGAGGTGATCTGCTCTGGCTGCTACTCGTCTGATCGCACTGCATCAGCACAAAGGAAAATCTATCGCCGCCTGCCTGAAAGACCGCACTGATTATGCGCAGAATCCCGACAAGACTGAAAAAGGCGAACTTGTCAGCAGCTATCAATGCAGCCCGCTTACTGTGGACGAGGAGTTCATGCTCACAAAAAAGCTGTACGAGCAGGCCACCGGGCGCAGCCAAAAAAGTAACATTATCGCCTATCAGATACGGCAATCTTTCCGACCTGGTGAAATTACGGCTGAAGAAGCAAACCGCATCGGTTATGAGTTGGCCTCCCGGTTTCTGAAAGGCAAACACGCTTTTATCGTTGCAACGCATACCGATCGGGAACACATTCACAATCACATTATCTATAACTCGACCACTCTGGACGGCACAAGAAAATTCCGGGATTTTTTCTTTTCCGGTCTGGCAGTGCAGCGGTTGAGCGACCTGATTTGTCTGGAGCATCAGCTGTCAGTCATTGAAAAGAAGCCTTACCGGGAACGGCAGAAGCGCATCACTTACCCACCAAAGGAGAGCAACCGCGACCGGCTGTGCAGTGTAATCGACGAGATTTTGCAGCAGAAGCCCACCGACTACGAAGATTTTCTGCAAAAGCTGGAACAGCAGGGCTATGAAATCAAACGCGGCAAATACACTTCCGTTAAAGGCGCACGGCAGAAACGCTTTATCCGGTTAAAGACACTGGGTGCCGGGTACAGCGAGGATGAAATCAAAGCAGTCATTGCCGGAAAAGCCGAACACCGCCCACATCAGAAGCAACCTCCCAAAGAGCAGCCGTTCCAGTTGCTGGTTGACATTCAAGCAAAACTTGCCGAGGGCAAAGGTGGCGGCTACGAACGCTGGGCGAAGAAGTACAACTTGAAAGAGATGTCCAAAACGCTGATTTTTTTGCAGGAGCAGAAAATCGGCAGTGCGGATGACCTGAAAGAGCGTGCTGATGCTGCACTTTCTCGCTATCACAAACTGGGCGATTCCATCAAGGCCGCCGAGAAGCGTATGGCAGAAATCGCCGTCCTCCGGGCGCACATCGTCAACTATGCCAAGACCCGGCCTGTATACGATGCTTACCGCAAATCCGGGTACAGCTCCAAATTTTTGGAAGCGCACCGGGAAGAAGTCACGCTGCATAAGACGGCGAAAGCCGCTTTCAATGAATCCGGCCTGAAAAAGCTGCCCAAAGTGAAAGACCTGAATGCAGAGTATTCGGCTTTGCTCACCAAGAAAAAAGCACTCTACCCAGAGTACCGAAAGACACGGGATGAGATGCAGGAAATCGTAAAAGCACAGAAGAATGTGGAACTGTTCTTTGCGGAGGAAAAGGACTCCAAGCAAGTCGAGCAGATCCGATAAAACAGTCCCTGAGAACTTTGCCGCTTATCCGGCAGGGTTCTCAGGGTCTTTTTTGCTTATTGCTCAGTCTGTACTTGGAACGGCTTTTCCGGCAGTTTCAATTTGTTTGGCAACCATATTTTCCAATTCCCCCGTAATCGTTGCACAATTTGCAACACGATAATTCCAGAAGTAAGAAACGCCTTCACACTCCTCAACGGACAAATCGCTGTTGACCAAAAGCAGTCGGTCGGAGGTTACTTTCAGCTTTTCGCACAGAGCAGCATATTTTCCATAATCAATGCTTCGGCTGGACGATTTGGCTTCCACCCAGAAGAATTTTCCGTTGATGGAAAACGCAACATCCAGTTCATGCGTGCTCCCTGCGGATGCCGCTTCTGAAAGAATCACATTGGAGCAAAGCGAAACTTCTGCGCCCTGCTCCTCCTGATAGCGATTCAAAATCTGCTGAACCTGATGCTCCACAAAAAGTTCCAGCCACTTCCCGCTCAGGAAATGCCGGACAGTCTCATTTTGCGCAAGCTCATAGACGATATTCTGCGGATAGATCACAATGGATGCAAAAAGTCCCATTTTATCCCACGTCTGAGCGATTTCCGAAAGTGTGGCAAACGAATTCTTGGAAGTACCCTTTGGGATACGAAACGAAAAAGAGCCGTCACTCTGCATATGTGTCCGAATAAACTGCAAGAAATCCACCACTACCGGGTCGCAAAGAGCTTCGCCTGTTTTCCATGCCATCCGCTGAACGGCAATCGGCGGAAGTTTTTTCGGTACGACCTGCTGAACGATTCTATACCCACAGCGTTCCAGATGCTCCAATGCGGTCAAAGGCTTCGGAGGGATTTTTTCTTTAACTTCGGACTTTTCTGCACCGGATGTATTCTCAGTCAGATAGTTAAACTTCCATCCGTATTCCCAAGCAGGCGAACGGGTCAACACACCAACTGCATGAAATCCGCTGTCCGGTTCCTCCATCGGAAATGTGATTTTGTTCTTTTGGATATTGATTTGGAGCGTTTTATTTTTCAGCGCTATCTGATAAGCGTCAAGAAGGAATTCCTTTCCCTTATATGTCAGCTCACTGGAACTATTTGCAGAAAGGCCAGCATTTTTTGCCAAAGAGAGAAGCAGACAGGTCGCTTTGGGCAGCTCAAGGATATGCTCCATCTGCGCAGTGTCCGGAATCACTTCCGCATTTGCGTTATCGGGCTGCGGCAATTCGTCTGCCGGAGTCTCCTTTGCTGGTGCAGAAACTTCGGGTGTCATTTTTGAAGCAGCCTCAGATTTTCCAGACTTGGGCAAAGGTTTCGGCTCCGTATAGACCTCAGCAATAAATAATTCATAGGAATCGATGCACGAAAGTTTTCCTGCCGCTGCAAGTCCCACATAAATCGCAGCCGCCCGTGAGGAATCGCCATAATACTTTTTAGAATCCGCTGCGGCAGCAATATCAGAAAAAGCATTATATCTGCTCAGCGGCTCCGCCTTTTCCGGGAACTGCTTCAACGCACGGCAGTAGAGCCACTCAAAGAACGAATCCATGTACGGCTCTGTCGGATACTCGTTTCCTTTCAGAGAGTAACGTAGCAGCTCTCCACTGGTTCGCAGCCGAGTGTCCTTATGGACTTTGGGTGGCTCACAGGTCAGAAGGTCAGCGAATGGCCCACCATGTTCAAACACTTTGGTGGCTTCAAAAACCGTGCTGATGGGTACATCCTGCGCAACAGAATCCAGATGCAGCAAAAGCCGCAGAGAAGAAACAGCTTCACCCTCCGGCTGAACGGATGCAGAGCTGACTTCCAGAATCGAAACATCAGGGTCTGTTGTATGGACGGCATCATGGACGGCACGGATATTCTGCCGCTTGCTGCCTTTTATCCATGTGAATGTCACCGGCTGTTCTCTGCAATAGGGATAGCCGGATATGGGAAAACAAATGGTTCGTGTTGCCATGAACACCTCCAACTTTTTAGGACAAACAAGTTTATGTAAATCAAGTATAGCACAATCCCGGATGTGCTGCATAGCACTATTTTCTGCTTCCGGGAATCCATCTGTGCAAAAAGTGCCGATACCACAGGCATCGGCACTCAGATTAAAAAGCATTTTTCAAAAATGTGCAGCCTGCATCCACTGGATGCAGAACACAAGGGGTTTGGGCACAGCCCAACAAGCATTTTGAATTTGATTTTTAGAAATCGGATTCAAAAATTGCAAGTTGGTACCAGCTTGCACTGCTTGCCACAACAATGCGTCCTTTTTGTCCGCAATTTGTAATTTTCAGATTGGAGAAAAACGCCATGGCAAAGACGAAGGCTGAAGAAAAAGCTCTCAACCTTGATTAGATTTTGTTTAACTGCCGGGATTATCTGCGCGCTGCGCGCAACTCCGGCTCGTTCTTTGAAAAGCGGATATCCCCCGCAGTACAGCCCCGAAGTTCTCAAAAAGGTCATGGAACAGGTAGAGAACTTTGAGGAGAACAATTAAGCATTTTCTCGTTTTAACGTGGGATTAGATTGCTGTAGACCTTAATACAAAAAGATAGATAATGAAAATCTGGTGTCTGCTGGTACCAAAAAGCAGATGGTTTCCAATCGCTGTTTGGATATTGTCAATGATGTAGTAAACCTTTTCATT
>ERZ791917.1608-NODE-1608-length-11953-cov-2.764414_pt1 | contig 11953 bp, 7 predicted proteins | sample MGYA00510138_ERZ791917 | MGnify/ENA primary metagenome ERZ791917 (study PRJEB30046, sample SAMN00792102) | human gut metagenome | study: EMG produced TPA metagenomics assembly of the A metagenome-wide association study of gut microbiota in type 2...
ACCATCTTTTTTACAATCTCCAATTTAAGGAATATATCGCTGCGTCCCATGGCATTCAGCGCCTGAAGGTTGGCAATGTGAATGGGCCAGAAGGAATAGGCCACACACATGATTTGAAGAAAGGGAACACAGGCCAGCCATTTTTCCCCCAACAGCAGCAGTACCATGGGGCGGGCTACTGCTATAAGGCCCGCCATCATGGGAAGCACCAGATAGGAGCTGACGGTGATGGCCCTTCGCAGCATGGACTTTACACGCTCCGGCTCGTCCTGGCTGGCTGACAGCACAGGCAGCATAACGGACTGGATGGCGGCTCCCAGGTTGCTGACAATCAGCTTGGGAAACTGTTCTCCCCGGTTATAGTTGCCCAGCATGGATTCATTGTAAATCCTGCCAATCACCAGTCCGTATATATTGTTATATACCGTATCCAGAAGGGAGGCGCACAGCAGCTTCCATCCAAAGGCGAACATGGTCTTAATCCGCAGAATACTGAACAAAAGGCGGGGTTTCCAGCTGATGCTCATAAACAGAATCAGCATGTAGAAAAAGTAATATGCAATCTGCTGCCACACCAGGGCCCATACCCCCAGCCCACGGCAGGCCAGGAAAATGCTGATTGCCCCTGATATCATGGATGCCACAAAGGAGGATATGAACAAGCCCTTAAACTCCATATTCCTGGACACATAGGCATTCTGTATGGAGATTACCCCTCCCGGAAACAGGACCACGGCCAGCACCCGCACCAGAGCCGTCATCTCCTGGTTGCGGTAAAAGTATGCGATGCCGGGCGCTGCCAGGAACAGGACCAGGTAAATGACCGCGGATACAGCCATGTTAAAGAAGAAAACCGAAGAAAAATCCGTGTCATCTACCTTCCGCTTCTGAATCAGCGCAGTGCTGAAGCCGTTCTGAACCAATACATTGGCAATGGTGACAAATATAAGTATGACGCCCACCACACCGTACTCTTCCGGCGAGAGCAGGCGCGCCAGTATGATGGAAACCAGGAACTGGACACCCTGGGCGCCTCCATTTTCCATTAACTTCCAAAACAGGCCGTTTAAGACCTTTGTCGTTGTCTGTTTTTCATTCAATGCCTGTTTTCCTTCCTTTCTTCATGGAACCGCGGACAGACCGGCACCTCAGGGCACACCTTTGAAACAGGCTCCCGGTCAGTCCCCAATGAACAGCATCTGCCCCAGTGTACGCACCAGCGTGTTCTTGGTAAAGCCGTACTTCACAATCAGTCCCATTTTTCCCAGCCGGCCGCAGCGGGGCAGTCTTATGAAAGCCTCCAGTGTTTCCTGCTGTTCCCGGTTCAGACGGCTGTAAAACATATGGTAAAAGCTGTCCGCCTGACCAAACATCCTCCTGTAATTCTCTCTGGCGCTGCTTCCGTCCTTTACCCGTGTCCTGACAGAATCCAGGCTGTCTCCCTTCTCAGCTCCCAGGGTATTGCCGCCATGCTGCCTGTAATAGTACAGGGGCCTGTCCACCCATCCTATCTCTCCAAAGCAGGACGCGATAAGGGCCAGCCATGCATCGTGCATAAGGCAGACCCCGGGAATCTCCTTTAGATAAGGCAGCATACTGCGGCTGACCATCACGGCGCCTCCGGTCACATTGTTCTGTACCAGAAGCTGGGGCAGGCTGGTGCGTTCCGGGGAAATTTTCTGATACCGGAAAAAGCTGTCCGCTATGGGCCGCAAAGCCTCATTCGCCACGGTCAGGTCTGAATGCACCAAAAGAGGAACATTGCCACGGCCCGGTTTCCGTTCCATTTCTTTCATCTTATCAGACAGCATCCGCGCCTTTTGGGGCATCCAGACATCGTCCTGGTCGCTCAGCATAAAATAATCCGCCCCGGCCAGAAGCCCCAGATGGGCCAGCTGGCTTTTTGTCATCTCATACTCTGGCAGCAGGCTCCCATGCTGAGGCTGCTCCTCCGGACCATGGGCTGCATCCGCCATCAGCTTAAGGAGCTTCAGGAAATGGACAGCTGCTCCTCCGGACGGCTCCTTCCGTAAAAGCACCAGCACCCGGTCCCCCCGGCTTGCCTCATATTCCTTCAGCAGTTCCCTGGAGCCGTCCGAGGAACAGTCATCCGACACCAGGATACGGACGTCCTCCTCATCCTGTGCCAGTATGGAATCCAGCTGCTGCCTTATATATCTGCTTCCATTATAAGAAGCCATCAGTACCGTAATCATTTTGAGCGTTTCTTCCTTCCATTCATCCATGGCAGCCGTGTCTCAATCAGACGCACCACCCCAGGCTCCACTGCCAGCACCAGGGCAAAAAGCAGGATATCCCAGGGCGTACTGCCTAATACTCCCGGATACATCATTCTGCCTGCCGCCACCTTAAAAAATGCAATGACCGGAACCAGATGGGTACACATGACAGTCAGGGAATGTGTTCCGTAATATGTAAAGAACGGCACAAGAACCCGGCTGAAAATCCGCCATTCCTTCCAGCTGCCTCCGCAGGCAGACACCCGCTCCCCAAACATCAGGATGGTGACAGAGGAAAACCAGGCGGTCAGAATCCAGGATACCGGATTTTCCATGGTCAGAAAATTAAAATCACACCCCGGAATCAAAACCGTCAGGACAATGCCCAAGCACATGAGCAGAAAGGCAGCCGCCAAACCAGCCCGGCCCTTTAAGTACATGGATGCCTTCTGCCACGCGTCACAGGCAAATGTACCCCCCAGGGCCAGCAGGAAGCCCACCAGGCCCTTGATATACACCATAATCGGCAGATGTATGACGCGCCACAGAGTGGTATCCTGTCTGGAACCATTGATATAGAGGATGAGGCACACACTGGCCGCCCCGGCCAGACAGGCTGCAATCCCCATTTTCCTGCGGCTGCCGTATATCATGTTAAACAGCAGCTCCGCTATGAACATACTGGGAAGGAACCACAGTGTCTCTAACCCCACCAATGTGCCCGTATAATAGATGTCGGACATAAGTACCAGGAAGGTATACTGCTGGGGCCACACCAGGAATATCCGAGAGAAAATAAACAGCACGCTGTAGCACACATACGGAATTCCCAGGGATATAAGCCTTTTTCCTGCCATCTCCCGGCTGGATATACCTGTCCTTTCCTTCCCGTAACGCAGCGCATACCGCCATCCTGTATAGACATAAAAAACAGCCAGCATAAAGAAGCCGTACCAGTCAGAGAGTATGCCTAGGCTGGTCTCCACCAGACAATGGCTGGCTACCACTCCCAGCATTCCCATGCCCTTTGCCACATCCAGATAGACCTGGCGGTCCTGTGTCTTAGTCATCTGCCGTATATCCTTCCTGTCCTTTGTCCTGTCTTATCCGAAAATCTCCTCTGCCCTGTTCATGGCAGACTCGATTACCTTGTCCATGTCGTAGTACTTATATTCTCCCAGGCGGCCGCCAAACAATACATGGGATTCCGCCCTGGCCAGTTCCTCATACCTCCGGTACAGCTCCTGGTTTTTCTGGTCATTCACCGGATAGTAGGGTTCCATGCCCTCCTGCCAGCTCACCGGATACTCCCTGGTAATCACTGTCTTTGGCTGTGTGCCGAACTCAAAATGCTTGTGCTCGATTACCCTGGTATAGGGCGTGTCGCGGTCCGTGTAATTCACCACCGCCACTCCCTGGTGGTTTTCCCGGTCCAGAACCTGGGACTCAAAACGCAGGCTGCGGTACTCCAGCTTGCCGAACCGGTAGCCGTAAAATGCGTCAATGGTGCCTGTGTATACCACGGTCTCTCCCAGGCTGTCATAGTGTTCCCTGTTTTCCAGGTAATCCGCCGAAGTCTCTATATCACAGCCCTCAAACAGCTTCTCCACTATGACATTATATCCCCCTATGGGAATTCCCTGATAGGGATCATTGAAATAATTGTTGTCATAGATATACCGCACAGGTATACGTTTGATGATAAAGGCCGGAAGCTCCTTGCAGTCCCTGCCCCACTGCTTTTCCGTATACCCCTTAATTAATTTCTCGTACAATTCCCTTCCCACCAGACGGATGGCCTGTTCCTCCAGGTTCTTCGGCTCGCCAGTAATCTCCGCCCTCTGCTTCTCGATGATGGCCTTCGCCTCATCCGGTGTGGATATGCCCCACATGCGGCTGAAGGTATTCATATTAAACGGCATGTTGTACATCTGGCCTTTATAATTGGCCACCGGGCTGTTGGTATAGCGGTTAAACTCCGCCAGGGAATTCACAAATTCCCACACCTTACGGTTGCCCGTATGAAAGATATGGGCGCCGTACTTGTGCACATGGATGCCCTCAACGTCCTCACAGTACACGTTTCCGCCTATGTGGTTCCTCTTCTCCACCACCAGACAGCGCTTTTTGTTCTTTCTGGCGTACCAGGCAAACACGCCTGCATACAGACCGCTTCCCACTAATATATAATCATATTTTTTCATATCCGGATATGCTCCTTTGCTTCTCGCTCTCTTTGCTTTCACAATTGTACTATGTTTCACGGGAAATGTAAATGGATTATGTCCCCTGCCGCCCCCGCAAGGTCCCGGACCCGCAGGAAACCATGAAACATAAACGGACGTACACAAAAACACGGAACAAAGACAATGGCATCCCTCATTTATAAAGACTGGATGCCATGTCTTTGTTCCGCGTCCCGGTTAGCTGGTGGTCATGAATTGTTTCAGCGCATGAAACAGCTGGTGAAAATCAATGGGTTTTGCTATGTGGTAATTCATTCCGCTGGTCAGTGCCTTTGCCACATCCTCGGCAAAGGCATTGGCAGTCAGGGCAATAATGGGGATGGTTCGGGCCTGGGGGTGGCTGCTTGCCCGGATCATGCGGGCTGCGGTGCAGCCGTCCATCACCGGCATCTGCAGGTCCATGAGCACTGCCTCATATGTACCTGGTGCTGAGGAGGTGAAGCGCTCATATGCTTCCTGTCCGTTTTCTGCCCCATCCACTTCCAGGCCGTGTTCACAGAGTATGGCCCTGGCAATTTCCATGTTAAGGGCATTGTCCTCCACCAGGAGAATCCGCCTTCCCGCCAGGGAAGCACAGTCCATGTCATCATCCCGGATGCAGTCTCTCATATCTCCTGCCCTTTCCTGTTCCTTTCCCTGGATTCTGAAATTCAGGGTGACTGTAAAACTGCTTCCCTCCCCCTCCCTGCTCTCGACATGTATGTCCCCCTGCATGGTGGACACTATGCCATGGGCAATGGACATGCCCAGGCCGGTTCCCTGCTGCTCCTGCACCACAGGCACGACGGCCCTGGAAAATGGTTCAAACACCTGCTTCATATATTCCTCTGACATGCCGATGCCGTTGTCCTCCACCACAAACCGGTAGCAGGCCCACCCCGCTTTCCCCATGGGGACTTCCTCGGTCGTCACTCGGATGATTCCGTTGTCCGGCGTGTATTTCACCGCGTTGGTAATCAGGTTTAAAAGCACCTGCTTCACCCGGTTGGCGTCCCCTATAAGCGACTCATGGATCACACCCTTCCGGCTGAAGGTTATGTCATGGTTTTTCTCCATGGCAGTGGGCTTGATGATGGAATATATGTTATCCAGCATGGTTTCCAGATGAAAGGGTTCCTCCAAAAGTTCCAGCTTCCCCTTCTCGATTCTGGACATATCCAGTATCTCATTAATCAGGGACAGCAGATGGCTGCTGGAGATGCTGATTTTTTCCAGGCAGTCCCTTACCCGCTCCGGCTGGTCTGTGTGGGATGCTGCAAGCGCCGTCATCCCTATGATTGCGTTCATGGGCGTGCGTATGTCATGGGACATCCGGGCCAGGAAATTACTTTTGGCCTCGTTGGCCATGGTGGCTGATTCGTATGCTGCAAACAGGCTTTTCTTATTCTCAGCTTCCTCCTCCAGCTCCTTGCGCTTCTGCTCATCAATGCCCATATTGGCGAAAATGACCTTGGTGACAACGCCGTCTGCGGTCTCCGCAATGCTGAACCTGGACCTCACCCATCTTATACCGTCCGGATATACCCGGCGGAAATCCACATCGTACACCGGCTGCTCCGGTGTAAGGTTCGTCCTCAGAAACTCCGGGCTTCCAACCCGCCGCATCTTTTCCTGGTCCTCCTCATAGACATGACAGCGGACGAATTTCTCATAATACACAGCCATGGAACCCTTGGGAAATTCCTGGCGCCTGCGAATGATTTCCTCCTGCCAGATTGCCTCCTCTATATCGTGCTCCAAATCAAACAGATAGATGGAATAGTAGCACTGGCACAGGTTGGTCAGCACGCTCTCCCGCAGCTCCACCTCCTGCCTGGCATCAATATTCCGCCCTGTTATGAGAATCCGGTCGCCCAGTTCCATATGGATGGGAACCCCATAGTAACGGTAATAATGAAGCTTCCGGTCCCGGTCCCGGATTCTCAGAATGCCCTCCAGGGATTCTGTGTCCCTGTAGCTGTCAGGAGAACAGATCTGTTCAAGCTTTTCTTTGTCCTCCCGGGGAAGGGACGGCATCACCTGGCTGAGTAATTCGCTGAGCATTCCCTTAGGCGCTATCTTCAGCCGGTCTCCCATGTAATGGAGGCAGCTGTACTCCTGACTTGTTGGGTCCAGGCTCAGGACAAGAGTATAAATCGTGGATACAGCCACTCTGGCCGTTACCTCGTCCATCCGTTTCTCCACCTCGCCGTCCTGTATGTCAAATGCCAGGATAGCTCTGGCTTTTAAGTCGGATTCAGGCGCAAACGGTATGGCCATAACCCGCTGCCAGCTTCCGCTTCGGATACGGTACAATTCCTCTATCTGCTTTTCCCCTGACAGGAACTGTTCCTGTATATATTCATATTCCGCAAACCGTTCAATCCTGTTTCTGAATTCCGGTCTGATGCAGGACCGTGAATATCCGCGGAGAAATTCCCTGAAATCCGTATATTTCGTCAGATTATCCTTGAAATCCTCCGCAGCCTTGATTATCTTATAGGAGCCGTCCCTTAAATCGCACAGCAGGATTCCCCTGTAGCGTCCGCTCAGGGTCTGGATGACCGCATCATATTCCTTCTGGAACATGATGGTATCCGTGATGTTCTGGTGGTATCCCCGCAGGCGGATTCCATCCTCCCATTCCTGATCCTTCATGCCGCCGCACCGCACGGATATAGGCCCCCACAGGGGATGGTTCCATTTATACTGGACTTCCTGCACCTCTGCCCGGGTACTGGCAATCGCCTTGGACACGGTCTCCTGCACAGCTCCTTTGTATTCATCCTGGATTCTGTTATACCATACCTGGTAGCACTCCTCCGGTGCCGGCGCAGCGTCCAGCCCCAGAAGTTCCAGCATGACACTGTCCGCGTGCATGACAGGCTCCCTGCCCTGACAGAGTATGATTTCCCACAGTCCTGTGCGGGTGCTGCGCAGAATGTCTGTCTTCCCTTTATCCGTAAAGTAATCCTGCATAGAGGCCATTCCTTTCTCAGGCCGGAATTTTCTTCCGCCCTCTGTGCGTCCCATTTCGCCGCCTTTCCTCTATTATACACAGAACCACCCTGACATGACAAGCAAATAACAAAACACAGTCCCTGCAATACCGCACCCGCGCCTCTTCTTATATCACAATGTCCTTATATATACCCTGCATTCATAAGGCTTCAGTTGTTCCAATGTCTGTCCGCAATCCGCTTCCCCGTAGTTGCCTATCAGCTGCCGGCAGCCTTCAAGCTCCGGTTTTTCTCCCAAATCCGCAGCAGAAGCCTTCATATTGGCCAGCACTACAAGTTCCTGACCCTGATAGGTGCGCCTGTACGCCAGCACCTGAGGATGTTCCCTGTATATGAATTCAATCTCCCCTTCTGATATGACTTTATATTCTTTCCTCAGGGCAATCAGCCTCTTGTAATAATTCAATATGGAGACGGAATCCGCTGCCTCTGCCTGGGCATTGATATAAGAATGGTTCTCCGGTATGCCTATCCACGGCTCCCCCTGTGAAAATCCGGCATATCGGCTGCCGTCCCACTGCATGGGCGTCCGGCCGTTATCTCTGGAACGGGCAGCCAGCACCTTCAGCGCTTCCTCCCCGGTGATTCCCTGCTCTGTCAGGATACGGTAATAGTTAATGCTTTCAACATCCCGGTACTGGGAAATATCCCCGTAATGCGGGTTGGTCATCCCCAGCTCTTCCCCCTGGTATACATACGGCGTCCCGCGGAACATGTGGATGACCGTTGCCAGCATTTTGGCAGATTCCTTCCAGTATCGGCCGTCATCCCCGAACCGTGATATGGCTCTGGGCTGGTCGTGGTTGCACCAGAACACGGCATTCCAGCCGTTTTCCCGCTCCATGCCTTCCTGCCACTCCATGAACAGCTGTTTAAGCCGGACCAGGTCAGGCTCCGTCAGTTTCCACTTATCCCCGTCCCTGTAGTCCACCTTCAGGTGATGGAAGTTAAAGCACATGGATAACTCCCGGTCCTCCGGCCTGCTGTAGCGGATACAGTTATCCAGGGTGGTGGAGGACATCTCTCCCACTGTCACCATGTCCTCTATGCCCGTATCCCGCACCAGCTCCTGGAGATACTCATGTACCCTGGGCCCGTCGGTATAGAAGCGGCGGCCATCCCCTTTGTGATCATCCTCAAAAATATCCGGTTTGGATATCAGATTCACCACGTCGAACCGGAATCCCTTCACTCCCTTGGCCTTCCAGAACAGGATTACCTCCTTAAGCTCCTGACGCACCCTGGGATTATCCCAGTTTAAGTCGGCCTGGGTTACATCGAACAGGTGGAGATACCATTTTTTCAGGCGGGGTACATACTCCCAGGCATTTCCCCCGAATTTGGACTGCCAGTTGGTGGGCGGCGCGTCCGGGCTCCCTTCCCTGAAGATATAATAATCCATGTACTCCGGATTGCCCTCAAGTGCCTTCTTAAACCATGGGTGTTCCGTGGATGTGTGGTTAAATACCATATCAAACATGCATCCCATGCCCCTTATGTCCGCTTCCCAGATCAGTTCCTCCACATCCTCCATGGTGCCGAATACAGGGTCAACTGCCCGGTAGTCAGCCACATCGTAACCGTTATCATTGAGTGGGGAGCTAAAAAACGGTGTCAGCCAGATATAATCAATTCCCAGCTCTTTTAAATAGTCCAGCCTGCTTATGACTCCGCGTATCTATTTAGGTAGTATAAATGGCCGCGTATGTCGCCCAGGCCGTTTCCTGTTGTATCCTGAAAGGACTTGGTATAAATCTGGTAAACCGTACTGTCCTTAAAATGTCCCATAAATGGTTCCTCCTTCATATCTGCTCCGTCATATCTGCTCCGACAAATCTGCCCCGTTATATGACTCAATCTATCCTGGCCACCGCATCCGCCAAAGCCCTTACCCTTCGTCCGGTCTGCCAGCTTATAGCTCCTGAATTTCCGGGATTGGTAAGGACCATGATGACCATGTCGCTGTGCCCTGCCCCGGCAATCTTCTCACGGTCAAATGCAATCAGTTCCTCTCCGGCTCTGACCCTGTCCCCGGGCTTTACAAAGGCCCTGAAACCATCTCCCTTCATATCCACTGTATCCAGCCCTATGTGTAACAGCAGTTCCATGCCGTTATCCAGAACCAGTCCGCAGGCATGCAGGCTTTCTTCCATGACAACAGCCACCATGGCGTCAGCCGGCGCCCTCAAAACGCCGTCTTCCGGTTTAATGGCCACCCCGTCCCCCAGTGCCCTGGATGCAAACACCTGGTCAGGAACATCTTCCATGGGGATAACTTCACCGGATACATATGCTTTTAATTCCCTGATTGGCTGGCTTGCAGAGTCTTTCCTTTCCTCCCGGCTGGCTTCATGGCCGGACTCATTTTGGTTCTCCCGGCCGCCGCCTATCCCCTTCTTCCTTCCTATGGCATAGGTCAGGCAGAACGGAATCAGGATTACCAGTCCCATGGCAGCCGCGAAGAGTCCCATGTACTGGGGCTGGATGGACAGGATGCCCGGTATGCCTCCCACACCAATGGCATTGGCCTTGATTCCGCTGACAACAGACAGCACCGCGCCCACTGCCGATCCGGCCATTGCGCAGATAAATGGAAAACCGTATTTCAGATTCACACCAAACATGGCTGGTTCTGTTACACCCAGGTAACAGGAAATGCAGGCGGGTACGGATACTTCCTTTGCCTTGGCGTCATTCTTCTGGAGAAGTATCATGGCCAGTACAGCGGAGCCCTGGGCGATATTGGACAGGGCAATCATGGGCCACAGGGTGGTGCCTCCAAAGTCAGCTATCAGCTGGAGGTCAATGGCATTGCTCATATGATGCAGTCCTGTGATTACAAGAGGTGCATAGAAAAAACCAAAAATACCGGCAAACACGCCCTTAAAGGGGGATGTCAGGCCCGCGTTCACACAGTCTGAAATCACGGCGCCAATCTTCCAGCCAATGGGTCCAAGGATGCCGTGGGCCACTGCCACGGATATCAGCAGGGAGCAGAAGGGGACCACAATCATGGAAATCATGGCAGGACATATTTTTCTGAAGAACCGCTCCAGGTACACCAGGGTAAAGCCGGCCAGCACAGCCGGAAGCACCTGGGCCTGATATCCAATCATATCCACCTGGAAGAGTCCGAAATTCCACTTTGGTATCTCTGCCGCCGCCGTGGTGGCAACACTGTACGCATTTAACAGCTGGGGCGACACCAGTGTGATTCCCAGAACGATTCCCAGTGCCTGGGTCGTTCCCATCTTCTTGGTGATGGACCAGACAATGCACACAGGCAGGAAATGGAATACGGCCTCGCCGATAAGCCACAGGAAGCTGTTGATACCAGCCCAGAATACAGATATCTGGGTCAGTGTCTTAGTGCCGCCGTCAAACAGGGCAATCTCCCCGATGATATTACGGAATCCCAGAATCAGACCGCCTACAATGATAGCCGGAATCAAGGGCGCAAATATCTCTGCCAGACTGCTCATGATTCTCTGGATAAGGGTCTGGTTCTGCATGGCAGCCTTCTTCACCGCCTCCTTGGAGACTCCCTCTATGCCTGCCACCTCCGCAAAATCATTGTAAAAGGTACTCACCTCATTGCCGATTATGACCTGGAACTGCCCTGCCTGGGTGAATGTACCCTTGGCAGAGGACAGGCTTTCGATGGCCTCTGTATCCGCCTTGGACGGATCGTTTAACACAAAGCGCATCCTGGTAACACAGTGTGATACGGCTGCAATATTCTCCCTGCCGCCCACATACTCCAACAGTTTCTTTGAATCCCCGGTAAACTTTCCCACGTTCAATACCTCCTATGAATCTGACCACGAAACAGCATCTTGTTTAAACAAGTTCCTTATATTCGGATTATATCTTGTTTAAACAAGTTTGTCAATGATGATTTTGATTTTTTCCGGTGTTTTTCACATTCTGTACCTAAAAAGCACCGGACGAACATTTGCCTGAAGCTCCCTGTTCTCCGATGCCTTGATTTACCTACTTAGTCCGATGGGCCAGATCGTAAAATACGAACCGGTCCGGTCTGTGCCTGGACTGGGTGAACTCAAACATGACTCCCTCCTTGTTATAGGTCATGCTGCTCACCACTGCCATACAATTATAATCCTTTAAATCCAGATACGTTTCATCAATCTGGTTGACGCGCTCCACGGTCATTTTCCTCTTGGTGGTCACAATGCTTTCACCCAGGTCCTTTTCCATATATTCATAGATGGAACGCTCCGCGATCTCCGGTGTCAGGTCCCGTACCACATCCTTTAAGAAATAGTTGTGGTCAATGATTAAGGCTTCCCCCTCAATGCAGCGCACACGCTGGATATAATAAATCTGGGCTCCCACAGGAAAGGTGGTCCTCCTTTGTATGGTCTCATCCACGGTCAGCTCCGCGAAACAGACCACCCTGGTGGTATAGTTCTTCCTGTTCCTGGCCACTGCTTCCTTCAGGCTCTCT
>ERZ791917.1612-NODE-1612-length-11940-cov-2.426756_pt1 | contig 11940 bp, 17 predicted proteins | sample MGYA00510138_ERZ791917 | MGnify/ENA primary metagenome ERZ791917 (study PRJEB30046, sample SAMN00792102) | human gut metagenome | study: EMG produced TPA metagenomics assembly of the A metagenome-wide association study of gut microbiota in type 2...
TTATGGCCGGAAGCTTCCAATATTGAAAGTGACACAGATAGTTTTATCATCTTCATTTCGCCGTTTTGCCACCGAAAGCAGCATATATCTGGTAAATACGATTGCCACATGGGCATTTAAGGCATCATATGAGATACTTCGGCATTCTTTTACCAGTTTCAGATAAGATTTGCAGGATTTGAAAAACACCTCGATGTCCCAACGTTTTCCATAAACACGGATGAGCTCTTCTTCCGAAAGATTCGTATCCGTGCTGATTAGGGCCAGCCAGTCTTTCCGGTTGCTCTTATTGCGGACACACACGATTCTGGCCGGAAGAGCCTCGTCATCTTTTTTCAGAGTGACATTTACGGAAAGCAGGTATTTTGAACGTCCGCGCCGTTTCCGGTTTTTGCTGTAGATCTGCTTGATATTAAGGTTTTGCCCTTCATACAGATACTTTGTTTTGTTCTTTTTTATCAAGGCAATGGTATCCATATGGCACTTTTCTTTTAAGGAAATCAGTGTCTTAGGGGATGAAAACCAGCTGTCGAACAGAACATATTTGGCAGAAAGACCAACCGCCTGAGCGGATGCAATCAGTTCCAGCATGACATCAGTCGCTTTCCGGCGCAATTGGCTGCGGCGTTTTCCAGCAATGGAACGGCCATCGAATTTTTTGCAGGGCAAATCAGGTTCTTGTTTTCCGCTGCTAAAAGCAGACAATAGGTGACCGGGACAAAGGAGTTTCCATCCGACCAGCCCAAAGTAAACATACGGTATCCTTTTTTATATTTCATGGAGCAATGGTCAAAAACGTTTGCCAAAAATTCGGTTTTTTTAGAGCGTGACCGTTCAAACAGGCTGTCATCTATAATGAAGACATCTTTCCGTTTTTCATCAGTAAGTGTTTTCATGAAATCGTTAATGATTTTGGAAGCTAGAAGCACAGTAAAACGCTGCCAGTTTGTTTTCACGCTGTTCAAAAAACGATAAAGGGTGTTTTTTGAGAATCCTTCTTCAAAAGTTTTCGTTTTTCTCTGCATATAGTGACTGCGGTCAGAAAAGAGCAGGCATAACAAGTAGCGAAAGATTGTCATGACAGGAATCCCCTTTTCCTTACCTGCATTACACTGAAAGAGAAGTTTCCCGATTTGAAACTCGTTGATAAATTTTGATACAAAATCAAAAATCTCATTTTCCTTATGCCGATTATATGGTATACTTGACATAGCATGAATCTCCTTGCTGTGTAATTGTTTCTGGACAATTCAATTATACCATGCAAGCTGGATTTGTGCCTTTTTTATGCGTTAAAGTATTGAGTTTTCAAGGTTCATCACACCAAATGGTGTGGGAAGTTTGAGTTATGTATATAATCTGTATGTTCCCTCCATCAATACTTCCGTCCCTGAGTACGGTTGATGTGTCCTCAGAAAGACCATTATCATGTATCCCCCTACCCTCCATTGGCATTACCCAATCTCTTCGGTGTCGGGTAAGGGAACCACCTTACACTCATTCCCTCCCCAAAGAACGGAACGTGCGGCTTTCACCGCATTTCACTCACGCATCTATAACGCATAATAAACTATCTGCGTAGCTCGATTGGCACATATCGCTTTTCTTCCTGTCAAATCGGTGTTTCTTCGCTCGATTTTCTAAGTGCTCCTGTTCAAGAAAGGGGGTTTTATTAAGTGTCATTTGCCCCTTTCATACTATTGGCATGTCCATCATCAGGAACAGGATGTTCTTTTCTGTCATATACGTCCATTTTCTTCCTTTATGTGTCTTCCGATATTTATTAACTATCCACTGTTTTCCCTTGTTTGGATGTCTCCTTTTCGCCCATCTCCATAACATTTTCCATATACGATGGTCTATTGTGCTAAAGGATTTCTTAGCCCAGGTAGCGTGATGGTAATTCGCCCATCCCCGGATAATCTCATTCACCCTGCTGATTAAAATTTCTTGCTTTATAGTTTGACTGTTCTTAATCAGTTCACTGACTTTCTGTGTGATTTTACACATGGATTTGTGGGACGGCATGATGATTAGCTTTCCTTTGAACTTTCGGAAAATCCATCTCAGGAAATCAAAACCTTCATCTATATGTGTAATCACTGTTTTCTCCTTTGACAGGGTCAGTCTTCTTGGTTTTAGGAAGTCTTCTATCATTCGTTTGATATCTTCCAGTGTTTCCTTATCCGATGCTGTAACTATAAAATCATCCGCACTATGCCGAATTCGGCATAGTTTCAACTTCGGTATAGTCCGCATACCTCACAAACCGCAATCCCCGTTTCTCCAACTCCTGCTATCTCCTGCTGGATTACCCTGTCCATGACGGTTGGTATCCCGAGTTTTCTCCTGCTTCCGTTTGGCTTGGGGATTTCTACTCGTCTTACTGGCTGAGGATGGTACTCCCTCTTCCTGATTTGCTCCCTGATACTGTCCCAGTTCTCACGGATATATCCGTCGAGTTCTTTAATCTCCATGCCGTCCACTCCGCCTGCTCCTTTATTGGCGCAGACCTTCTCGTATGCTTCGTTCATGTTTCTGTTGTCCAGTATCTTTTCTAACAGTTCCGACATGCTTTGTGTGCTTCGCTCCTTTCCGCTCCCTGTGATAAGTCCTATATTTTCGCGTTTACAGCTCCTATACGTTTCGCCTACATCCGCTGTCAGATATCCACAGGTACATACATTCGTCTGCACGGTTACATTGTTCAGCCCTTCAGCAATTTTTTTTAACAAGATTGCCTACTATGGCTTCTGCTGACTTCTCACGATAAATCGTTTTCAACCGCAAGCGGGATACTTCAACCACTTCAACCAATACTTACGTCCGTGAGACCTCACGGGATAAGTCCGTGTTCTTTCCTCGTCTACCCTCCTAATTTACGCACATAGGTTACGGCTACCTTTAGGGCTTCGTTGCTTTAAGCCAACTTACCCGCCATGCACGCCTTATTATCAGGTTTCTGTCCGTAGGGCTACGATTTCGCTATCCCTTCTTCTCGCCCACATCTCACGATATGAACCTTGGGAGTCGCTATAAAGTTCGTCGGTAGCTACGCCTATGTGGACTTTCACCACAGAACACGGGCATGCCCGTCATACTTTATTAAACCGTACCATTGCTGATACGGCTCTACAAATACTATTGACTTATTTTCATTTTTCATCTATTTCAAAGGCATAAATATTATTCCTCTGTACTTTTATCAATCCAGTTATCCCCATCATAGTTCAAAATCTGTTCTGATAATTTTTTAATATATGGTTGTGCTTTTTCTCTTTAATTCTTTTCCATCAAAGTCAGGCCCTCAGATATCTGTGCTATCAATTCTGTTGCTTCTGACTGACAGGTATGCCCCTTTATTTTATACGGCAAGGAAGGAAGTTGGCTATTTTATAGCTATTGTCAATGATTGCATTGATTCCATAGAAAATTTCAATCTCAAAGCACAGCAAAAGATGGTAGAATAATGATAGATTTTCTACAGATTGGAGTTCCTGCCTTGAATAAACTGATGATCCAGATGGAGGGCATTGTAAAACGGTTCGGCTCCATCACAGCTCTTGATAACATGAATTTTCATGCCTACGGCGGAGAGATTACAGCCATTGTCGGCGACAATGGTTCCGGAAAAAGCACGCTGATTCAGATCCTCACCGGATGCCTGAAGCCGGATCAGGGTGTCATCCAGATTAAAGACCGTGTATTTCATTCTCTTACCGCAAAGGAGGCAATGGAGCAGGGAATTACAGCCGTCTATCAGGATCTGGCCCTTGACAACTGCAAGGATTGCGCCGGCAATCTTTTTTTAGGACGTGAGCTTCTGCATTTCGGTATTTTTCTTGATCACAGAGCCATGTATCAGGAAACAGAAAAGCTTCTGAGACAGTTCCATATCCGTATTCCGGATATCCGGCAGCCGGTAGAGAAAATGTCAGGTGGGCAACGCCAGGCCGTCGCCATTGCGCGGGCCGTCTATCAGAATGGCGATATTATGATTTTTGATGAACCTACCTCGGCAATGGGAATGAAGGAGACGGAACGGATTATGAATCTGTTTCGCACCTTAAAGAAACAGGGAAAAACCATTATCCTGATCAGCCACAACTTGTTTCAGGTCTATGACATTTCCGACCGGATATGCGTAATCAAAAACGGCAGACAGGTGGATTTCTTCCTGACAAGGGACAGTTCCCCGGAACAGCTGTACCAGTCGATTATTGAAAGGGAAGAACAGGCGGATGATGAAAAAATGGATGAGTAAATACTCGCAGCAGCTTTTTCTGTCTGCTGTGCTGCTTATTATCTGCGCGGTTCTTGCAGGAAAAAGCGAATACTTCTTTACATGGAAAAATATACGAAATATCCTGGAGGCAGCCAGTTACCGGATGATTCTGGCAGTCGGCATGACCTTTGTCATTGCATCCGGAGTAATGGATCTGTCCGCCGGTTCCATTGTGTCTCTCTGCGGAGTCCTGACAGCGCTGGCTCTCCATGGGGGAATTGAAATTTGGGCGGCTGTCCTCACAGGCATTGCGGCAGGAGGCCTGATGGGGGCTTTAAATGGCGCCCTCATTCACTGTACGGGAATTAATTTTTTCGTACTCACCCTGGCCTCCGGCGGTATGCTCCGCGGAATTTCCCTGATGATTACGGACGGAAAACCCATTACCAAGTTTGGAAAGGCTTTTATGCAGTTGGGAATCGGCCGCATCGGGGAATTCCAGTTTCCGGTGCTTTTCGCCCTGACACTGATTCTTCTGTCCTCTCCCCTGATGTTTCATGTAAAATGGGGAAATTACGTACAGGCCCTGGGCGGCAGTGAGACGGCGCTGAAGCGGTCGGGAGTGCGGACCGGCTTCTACCGCATATCCGTTCACGTTTTTTTAGGTATTACGGCGGCCGTCACAGCAGTGATTATCACAGCACGCCTGAATTCTGCTGAGCCAAACGCCGGCATGAACATGGAGCTGGACGCCATCACGGCAGTGATTATGGGAGGCACGCCGATCCGCGGCGGAAACGCCAGCATTGCCGGAACTGTCCTGGCTGTGCTGATATTGGGAATTATCAGAAACGGGCTGACGCTTTTAAGCGTGTCCTCTGATTTCCAGCAATGGGTCACAGGCTTTCTGTTGCTGGCGTCTGTACTTATTTCAGAGATTAGAGTCTGGAATACAAGGGCTTTAATAAAATAGTAACTATTTATTATTAAAATTCAAAAAGGTTAAGGAGGTTATCATGAGAAAATTTATTACAGGCTTATTGGCAGCCGGATGTATAGCAGCGGTATTAACCGGATGCAGCAGCTCAGGCGGCGCAAAGGAAACGTCTGCTCCGGAAACATCTGCGGCAGCTGCGAAGGAAACAGAATCAGAGCCCGCCAAGGAGGCTGTTTCTGCTACCGTTGCTGAGACTGAATCAGCTGACAAGGCCGGGCTGCTGCTGGCTGATGTGGAAAAGAGGATGAACGAGGCTCTGGGAGAGCTCCCCAAAAGCGGCCAGGGCGAAAAGATAGGTGTTCTTATCAGCTCCACCTCCAATGAGTTCTGGGGAACCATGAAGACACGCTACGAGGAAGCGGCAGAGGATCTCGGAATTGAGATAAGGGTATTTGAGGCAGATGCCGAAGATGACACCCAGGGCCAGTTAGACGCCTTAAACACCATGGTTACAATGGGTTTTGACGCCATTATCCTGTCTCCTATTGACGGAACGAATCTGATTCCGGGCATCGTAGCTGCCAATGAGGCAGAGATACCTGTCATAAATCTTGGACCCGGCGTAGACGCAGAAGCCCTGGCTGACGCAGGCGGTCATCTGGACGGTAAAATCACTGTAAATTTTGAGGAGCAGGGCAGCACTGTAGCCAATGACATGATTTCCAGAATGGAGGATGGTGGAAAGGTTGCCATTCTAGCAGGGCTGGAAGGAGCAGGACAGAGTGTTGGAAGGACAAATGGAGCCAAAACTGTTTTCGAGAACACAGAAGGCGTGGAGTTGGTAGCTGCGCAGGCCTGTGACTGGGATACAGAAAAAGCCTACGAGGCCACTAAGGACATTCTCACAGCGCACCCGGATCTGAAGGGAATCTTTGCCTGCAACGACAACATGGCGTTAGCTGCTGTTCAGGCTCTTCAGGAAATGGGCAATAAGGATGTTATGGTTTACGGCGTAGACTACACCACTGACGCAAAGGCAGCCATTGAGGACGGAACCATGATGGGAAGCATGACCTACTCCAGCGCTATTTACACAAAGGCGGCTGAGGAGATGGCTATGCTCATCGTCCAGGGAAAAACCTTTAAAGATCCGGTTTACCTGCCTTTGACACTTGTCACTCAGGACAATGTCGCTGATTTTGAAGGCTGGAAATAAAAATGAAATACTTAATTGAAACAGCGCTTCTGACTCACGGTCTGCGCTCTCTGACAAATAATTACCTCCTTGAAAACTGGACGCTTCCAGAGGCCCTTATTGCCTGGATTTACAAAGGAGAAATCAAAATCGGAACCATCACTAAGTATCTCTCCTTCCGGACAGAGGCTCAATCCGCCATAAGAATTGATTGCAGTATCCTGGAGAATGCTCTTAAAAACGGAGTCTCCGGCGCGCTCACTGCCTCCGGAACCATGGCGGTATGCAAAAAGCTCGGTATCCCGGCTGCGGTTACCTGCGGCATGGGCGGTATCGGAGAGATCAAGGGTGAGGAGCTTTGCCCAGATCTCCCCGCTTTAGCTGAAATCCCTATCATTCTGATATCCACCGGGCCCAAGGATATGCTGGAACGGAAAGCCACAGTATCCTGGCTCACCTCCCACGGTGTCCAGGTCATCGGAGCGAACCGCGGCTTCTGTACAGGATATTTGTTTCACGGCGAGCCTGTAAAACTCCAGGGAGTGCTCAGATCTGCCGGCTGCCGGACAAAGGCAGGAATGCCGGAGGGGGAGCTTTGCCCCCCGCTTCTGATTATTAATGAAATCCCGGAAAAACTGAGGGTGTCTGACCGTCAGATCCTGACAGAGGCCATCATAGAAGGAAAACGGGCGGAACAGGAGGGCCGATACTACCATCCGGCCGCCAACGGCAAAATAGATGAGATGACAAACGGATATTCCTCCGAAATTCAGCTGGCATCCCTTCTGGACAATGCGCGGCTGGCAGGACAGATAGAATCAAGCAGGTAAAAAATGTCCGGAATTATAATATACCTAAATATTTCCAATTTACAGACAATTTAAGAAAACTGTAAGCCCTATAAATGCAATATTTAGTACCCTATGAGAATATGCAAGAATCGCTCAATTAGTAACAAATTAGTAACAATAATTATATCCCGTTTGAGGCAGGTGGACAATGACTAATATATCAGAAAAGGGAGTGCCCATTTTAGGCGCTCCCCAGCATTTTTACAAAGGTATTCCTTTTAATCCGTTTATTAAATAATAGACTCGCATCACAGATGCACTGAAGTTCTTTGCAACAAGAAATTCAAGGATGGCAGTTACATTTTTGTCGTATTGTTCCATGTGGTATCACCTCCATAAATTTGATGATTCTTTTATCAAGGATAAGGCTGATTATTATCCACATCTTTTATTGAAAAATACTTTGATTTATGCTATCTATGGCAAAAGATAAGGATAAAAATATCCTATGTATAAGCTGAGATTATTGGTAAAGCAGCACCGTCCATCTTCCAGATAGGTCTCTGCTGCATCACGCCGGTTGAGAACATAGTTGACTGCTTTGTCCATCCGGGTATTCAGAACAGGCTTCTGTTGGTTGAGCCATGACCAAAAAGCCTCCAGAACGGGCTTTTCCTTCTCGAGGCGTAGCTACTTGCGCTTTTCATAATCACCGGGGTACTTTTTGTTAATGGAGTCCTCTATGACAAACAAACGGCTGCAGTACTGGACACCCTGTACTGCAGGCTGGCTGTAATCATACTGCTTTCCTTTCGGCACGGCATCGATAAAATACCGGCGGATATGGGCCCAGCAGGAACAACGTTTGATCCCTGGCAGGCTGTTGTACCCCTGATAACCGTCGGTTTCCAGATACCCGCTGTAGCCTTCCAGGAATTCCTTTGCCTGGCTGCCGCTCCTGGTCGGGGAATAACCATACAGGATGAGTGCCGGGTACCCATCCTCACCACTTCGAAACAGCCACATAAATGACTGGGACTGGGCTTTACGCCCTTCCTCATTCAGCACCTGGACGTTTCCGGTGGAAGTAATCATACAACGGCTGGAAATAGTTCTGTGAGCAGTAGATGTTCTAGTTGGCAAAGGTGGTCCGGCTGATCTGAGCGCCATACTGTTTCCAGTCCTTTTCCTAGCGGTAAAGAGGGAGCCCGTTGGCGTACTTCTGGTACATCGTCCACGCAACAGTGGATGCCGAGGCAGGGCCTTTCCCAATCATGGTCGCCGGAACCTGGGACTTTATGATCACAGGTTTTTCTGTATCTCCATGGCCTTCTTTGCAGGAGGGGCATCCATAGCTCTGGCTGTAGTATTCAATGACTTTACATGTGGCTGGAACGAATTCCAGTTCCCGGCGGACATACTCCTCGCCGATCAGGACCATCTGCGTGCCGCAGACTGGACAGACCTGTTCTTCTTCTGGAAGAGGGATGACTACTTTTTCCACCCTCAGACCTTTGAAGAGATCATCATGGGCTGCTTTCTTTTTACGGGTATTCTCCCTGATCACAGTCTCTTCTTCCAACAGGGACGGATCCTGTTCTATTTCTGCTTCATCAAAAAGATTCTGTTGTCCTGGAATGTCATCGGCTCTTCTTTCGCTGGATGGGCCGAAAAGTTTTTGAGTAAGATAGTCTACCTGTTCCTGCAATGCTTTTTCACGGCTGGACTTTTCGTCAATCATAAGACGGAGGGATTTGATTAGCTCCGTCTGTTCAGATACCATTGTGTTCAGTTGTAAGATTGTATCTTTCAGTTCTCTGAGCTGGATATTTTTTGCACTGGAAGCCATCGTTTCTCTCCTGGGATTTCATAACCTTATTATATCAAAAGCGGGGCCGTTATCAAGGGAAAATACAACCTGGAAACTGCTAGTTTTCACTCCGCTTTCAGTGCTTTGGGCTGGTCAATATCGATTCCAGACATCAGCCAGTCAAACTCCCGCCAGGAAAGATTCCGGACCTCTGACTGCTTTCTGGGCCATTGATAACCGCCGTGGATAGCCAGCCGCTTATAGATCAGAACGAATCCGTCCGCTTCCCGGAACAAAGCTTTGATCCTGTCCCGTCTTCTTCCGTAGAAAAGGAAGAGAGCACTGGACAATGGATCCATCTTAAGCTGGTCTTCTATGATGGCACAGAGCCCATCGATGGATTTGCGCATATCGGTGTAGCCGCACACAATGTAGATCTTCTTAAGTTCGGAAATGTCGCCTAACATAAGAACTCCAAAAGCATCTGAAAGGTTCTGGTAAGCAGAGCAGGCTCAGCATCATTACGGATACGGATAGTGATATCCTTCACAGCAATTTCGATCGTATGTGAATTGTTAAAGTACGTTTCCTGCATCTTTGATGACTCATGTTGTTCCGGAAAAGAATGCGGTACAAGGTCAATGGGAATGACGTCTTGTTTCGGACGCGGATCCTCAAGATGACCGTTGCAATGCCGTTTTCACGGCACCAGTCAGCATCTGTCATGCCGCTCTGGCGGCATTCATTAATCCGCCTAATCTGTTCCGGCATTAGAACACGGGTTTTGCGAGTAACTGACATAACCTATCCTCCATAAATGTAATGAAATAATCTAAATATCTTTCGACTACTATTATAAGTTAAACAGGAGGGCTATGAAATCCGGTGGAATATTTGGCGCTTACCTTATTACTGTACATTGGGTCGAATAGATTCTCATTTGCAGCAATCCAGTCAATGATGAACTGATAAGCTCTCTCTGCCTGAGACACCTCTGCCTCCATTTTAAGAAATCCCACCCCTTCCAGCAGGTCAACGGCCTTCTCCCCTGGGAATAGGCATTCCCCTGCCAGCTGATCCGCCAGGAGGATACAGGCAATGCTCTGACCTGCTTTCCCGTGCTCTGTGCCAGGATAAATAGTTTTTGGCAAAGAACCTTATGCCGTCCTATCAATTCTGTGTCCGTAATCCCTTGAACATGCCGCACAAACTTCTCTCCAGCATGTCCATTATGTTCCCTGACAGTCTCCAGGACATGTGCAAAATCTGTAAATAACGGATTATCAATCTCTCGCTGCTGTTCCTCAACAGCCTTCCTTTTTCCTTGCCTTCCGTCATCGCATAAATCAACTTCTCCAGGTTCCCTCTTGAAAGCTGTGTCTCATCTACAAATACGGGTAGGCTCTTCATTAGGACTGCCCTGCTTGTACAATAATTGATGGTGGAATCCACGGACAGGATAAGCTCGTCCGGAATACCCCAGATGGAGGCCGCCACCATAAAGGCCACCGTCTTTCCAGTCCCGAAAGCTCCCCAGAGATGGAGTACGAAACAGAGACAGTTGATTTTCTTAATCAGGATGGAAGCCAGGCTTGCATCCATCAGCATCTGTACAAATAGGTTCTTCCTATATTCCATACACCCCTTCTGCCAGGTATCAAATGAGCCGCGGGGGCCTACGGCCTGCACGGTTTTTGCCTGTGCGTTGTCCCCATCAAACATGATGTCCTTGACGTAGGGAAAGAACTGTTTCCCAATCCATGCGAAATGGGACACGGCTTTCGTAACCGGCAGGCTATCCTCATTTATCCTGTACATGTCAGATATGTAATTCACAAGGTTCTTCGCTTTCTGATCATTGACAACCACGCCCAGGTTGGCAAGCGTGACGATCTTAGTCTTGGAGCAGCATTCCGCCGGCTCCACCTTGATATCTTTCCACATGAATTTTCCATTCCTCCTGACACTGAATGCAATATCATATTTCTGTTCCCCTGTCTCAATATTCTTCGTAAGCCCGACCGGCAGTATTTGTTGATAGGAAACATCTATGAGGACGGGAGGGTCCGTATCCTTCTTTCCCTGCACCCACTTATATACCCCTTCCTTATTGCATATCCAGTCCTCACACCTAAGCTGGATAGGAGCATCCACGAACTGGGTTATTCCTTCTTTAGTCGGCGGGGCCTTCCCCGAATACGGTGCTGTTGACTTCTGGTACTTAAGGGCGCTCTCTACTTTCTGCTTAATCTCTTTATCCGTCAAAGGCGGGAAACACCTGGTTCCATTCTCGGTCATTGCTGCAGCCAGAATGGCCTCATCTGACAATCCTTTGGCTTGTAAACTGCAGGCCAGGCGGAAAATAGTGTTATCCCGGCTGCCTTCTCAATGACAAATTCATCCGGGGCCTGTTCCCATTCATACCGATTACCATTTTCATGTATACTGGATGGAGCCACAAAGTAACCACCGTCCCCACATATATCAACTGCCGGTTATCGTCCGTCATGTATCTGGCAGTTGCCCCTGCTCTGCTTCCCAGTCCCTTAAAGTCTCGTTGCCATGCTTTCCTTTTTCCTTGTCAATATCCAAATCAATGACAATTGATTTCCTGATATTCCAGGACGCTCTTTTTCTTTTTGCCAGTTGCTATTCCAATGTTATAATTCGGATTCTTCATCCACCACTTGTCAATCTGGTTAAAATCCGTTGTGGCATCCTGAAATCCGTGTTGTGTGGCAGGATTTTTGGATTTCGGAACTAAGGGGAACACTGCCATCCCCACTTTCGCATAAGCCAGCGCATATTGTCTTAAACTATAGTCTTTCAACATCCTTTACCTGCCCTCCATTTAAAAGTATGATAAAACCTCATCTGGTACTTTCAGAACCAGCTTAACATTATCTTCTCCGTAGTCCTCAGTAGCATGTGTTGGGTTTGAATTAACCAGTTGCTATATATAAAGGCTTGCGTCGTTACACC
>ERZ791917.1616-NODE-1616-length-11908-cov-3.461824_pt1 | contig 11908 bp, 7 predicted proteins | sample MGYA00510138_ERZ791917 | MGnify/ENA primary metagenome ERZ791917 (study PRJEB30046, sample SAMN00792102) | human gut metagenome | study: EMG produced TPA metagenomics assembly of the A metagenome-wide association study of gut microbiota in type 2...
GCCAAAGAATCGGCTCCGGTAATATTGAAGAATATTTGCCCGTACTCTTCCAGTTTTTTCACCGTGAACTCTTTCTTCACTTTATCGGTAAACAAGCCATATAATCCGTGAAAAGCGGTCGAGTCTACTTCAAAGGCGTAACTTTCACCCGGTTTCCAGTCCGCATACAGATTGTAGCGTTTCAAATCCAGCGAATCCCGCATGAAATCAAACGGCACATCCTGCCATAACGTATCCACCTTCTGCCTTACATGCAAGGCGGTGTCACTAAAGCCGGCTATCGGTTCCGTAAAGCTCAATGTAATATAATCGTACACATCCATTGCCGAAGGCGCATATACATCCATTGCCAGAAACGGGGTAGGTTCCGGTTCTTCCTCACCTTTTTTCCTTCTTTTCTTCTTCTCTTTCTCGGCCTTTTCCTTCTCTTCCTGTTTCTTATCCTGCAGTTTCTTCCAACTTACCTTCGATACCATTCTCAAGGTATCTGTCCGGGGAACCAGCTGATTCAAAGTATCCGTGTACAAATAAGTCAGGCTCATCCGCAACGTATCTTGCTGATAAAGCAAAGAATCCTTTATCCAATAGTGAATCGTATCATTCCGTCCGGTGGTCTGCTCAATGACAAAAGCATCCTTTTCATCGAAATTCAACCCTTTCATCAGAGGCAGGCTATCGGCCGGAGCCGTAAAATAGAAAGAGAACTTCTCCGGAGTCAGGCGTTCTGTTTTCATAAGGCGCTGCGAGAAAGTCTTTTCTTTGAAGCTGCGCAACAACACATCATCCGGCAAGAAATGAGTATATCTTCTCTCTACAATCGTATCTATGGTCAAAGAGTCTCTCCAGAGAGTATCCTGGCGCGTACGTTCTTCCATGGAAGGGATAATGATGGAATCATTAAAAGCTATAATTTCCGTAGGCTGGGAGAACTTGAAATTCTGGTCGGCATCCATTAAAGCATAAATACGGTATTTACCCGGAGCAACTCCACGGATAGAAAATCTTCCGCGGCTATCCGTACGACCTACACGATCGAAAGGCAACGTCGTGAAAGCCGAATCGGCCAGATTGGCATGCAAGCCAACCAGCACACCTTTTACCGGTTCCAGATTCGACGCGTCAAGCAACGTGCCGGCAATAGCCATCGAATCGAGCTCCGCACCGGTAGAAAACGTATAAGTAAAGCTCTCCATCGGATTTCCTTCATTATTATCCTGGATAGCATCGGCAAAGTCGATAGTATATGTGGTATTAGCCTTCAGCGTATCTTGCAGGTTGACCACTACCCTCTTGCCGTTCGCCTTTATTTCCGGCTGCTGCACCTGAGGCGGTGAAATAACAACTTTCTCATTCGCTTTCTCCAACTTGATAAACTCGTCAAACTCAATGGATATTTTACTTTTCTTATTATGGAGAGCGCCCGGCAATGGAGAACTCGTGACAAAACGAGGCGGCTCTTCGTCAATCGAGCCACCTTCCAGGCGGCCCACACTGGCACAAGAATATAAAACAGCCGCACTTATGACTGCCCCCAGCAACCGGCGTACAAACGGTTTCATTGTATTATGATGCTTGTAATCTAACATGATGCAAAAATAAAGGTTATCCCGCAATTAGCAGTATGCTTTACAGTATTTTAATCAAAAAACAAGTATTTCTCCCGAGTATATATAAAACATAGTTAAAAAACAGGGATATTCACACCTTATATACAGAGAAAAGAATAATTTTGCGACCGAAAACTAAACAAGAGTATTCAGTTTTCACCGCTATCCTTTTTCTTCTATGATTTACACACAAAAGCTTCAGATTAACTAGAACAAAATTATACAGAGAATAAAAGAGTATGAAGAGTAGATTAGTATTATTGGCATGTTGCCTGGCACTGCTCAGCAGTTGTGGACAAGGTGACAAAAGCACGGGCAAAGCACCCGAATTTGCAGTGATTGCAGTAGAAACTACCACTGCTAACTTGACAAACAGTTATCCGGCTACTATTAAAGGTAAACAAGACGTGGAAATTCGCCCCATGGTGAGTGGTTTTATCACTAAATTGCATGTGGACGAAGGTTCCGTCGTTCGTAAAGGACAAGTATTGTTCAGTATCGATCCTGTGCAGTACCAAGCTGCTGTAAACTCTGCCAAAGCCGCGGTTGAAACCGCAAAAGCCGCTGTAAACACACAAGAACTTACAGTAAACAACAAGCGTACGCTGAATCAAAAGAATATCATCAGCGATTACGACTTGCAAATGGCCGAAAACCAATTAGCACAAACCAAAGCGCAACTGGCGCAGGCAGAAGCACAACTGGTTAATGCCAAGAACAACCTGTCATATACCAGCGTAACAAGTCCCAGCGACGGTATCGTAGGTACTATCCCCTACCGTGTGGGTAGCTTGGTAAGCCCCTCCATGGCCACTCCGCTGACTACGGTTGCCGATATCTCCGAAATGTTCGCTTACTTCTCTATGACCGAAAGACAACTCCTATCGCTGATACGCGAGGGTGGCAGCATCAAGGAAATCCTGGCAAAGATGCCTCAGGTACAGTTGCAGCTGATTGACGGAACCATGTATGCCGACAGCGGACGCGTAGAAACCATCAGCGGTGTTATCGACCAAACCACAGGAGCGGTGAACATGCGCGCCCTTTTCCCCAACAAGCACAACATTCTGCGTAGCGGAGGTACGGGAAACGTAGTATTCCCCAACCCGATGGAGAACGTGATTATGATTCCTCAATCGGCTACCACGGAGATACAGGACAAGAAGTTCGTATTCGTCGCACAGCCGGACAATACGCTGAAAAATACCGAGATTCAGGTATTCAGCCTGAATGACGGCAAGTACTTCTATGTTACCGGCGGTTTAAAAGCGGGTGATAAAATCGTGATAGAAGGTGTACAGAACCTCAAAGACGGACAAAGCATCACTCCTATCACTCCCGAAGAGAAAGAGGCCGAATATCAGAAAGCCCTCACAGACCAGAAAGAAGGTAATATCCAAACTGCGTTCAATTAACGTTTAACGCCCCTAATCACTAAATAACATGAAATTAGATAGATTTATTAATCGTCCGGTGCTATCTACGGTAATCTCTATCCTGATAGTAATCCTGGGAGTTATCGGTTTGGCGACACTGCCTATCACCCAATATCCGGACATTGCACCTCCAACGGTATCGGTACGCGCTACCTATACCGGTGCCAACGCCCAAACGGTGTTGAATTCTGTCATTGCGCCGTTGGAAGACCAAATCAACGGTGTGGAGAACATGATGTACATGACCTCCAATGCTTCCAATAACGGTTCCGCCGATATTTCCATTTATTTCAAGCAGGGTACCGACCCGGATATGGCAGCCGTTAACGTACAGAACCGTGTCTCTATGGCTCAGGGGTTGCTGCCGGCCGAAGTAACCAAAGTCGGTGTAACCACGCAAAAGCGACAGACCTCAATGTTGATGGTATTCTCCATCTACGATGAGAAAGACCAGTACAACATCGAATTCCTTGAAAACTACGCCAACATCAACCTTATTCCGGAAGTAAAACGCGTAAACGGTGTGGGTGACGCCAACGTACTTGGTCAGGACTACTCCATGCGTATCTGGCTGAAACCGGATGTAATGGCACAGTACAAGCTGATACCTAATGACATAGCCGGTGCATTGGCCGAGCAGAACATTGAAGCCGCTCCCGGTCAGTTCGGTGAACGCGGAAACCAGAGCTTCCAATACACAATCCGTTATAAAGGCCGTCTCCAACAACCGGAGGAATTTGAGAACATCGTTATCAAAGCCCTTGAAAACGGTGAAGTACTTCGTATGAAAGACATCGCCGACATCGAACTCGGACGTCTGTCATACAACTTCAACAATAAGGTAAACGGACACAAGGCTGTATCTTGTATCGTATACCAGATGGCCGGAACCAATGCCACACAGACCATCAGTGACTTGGAAAAAGTACTTGACGAGGCTTCCGAAACGTTGCCTTCCGGTTTGAAAATCAATATCGCGCAAAGCGCCAATGACTTCTTGTTCGCTTCTATCCACGAAGTTATCAAGACCTTAATCGAGGCGTTTATCCTTGTGTTCATCGTAGTATACATCTTCTTGCAGGATATGCGTTCTACGTTGATTCCCGCCATCGCCATTCCGGTAGCGTTGATCGCGACGTTCTTCGTGCTGAAACTGATCGGATTCAGTATCAACCTGCTGACCCTTTCGGCCATGGTACTTGCCATCGCGATTGTGGTGGACGATGCCATCGTCGTCGTCGAGGGTGTCCATGCCAAGCTCGACCAGGGATATAAATCGGCAAGGACGGCATCTATCGACGCCATGAGTGAATTGGGCGGCGCCATCATCTCCATTACGTTAGTGATGATGTCTGTGTTCGTGCCGGTAAGCTTCATGGGCGGTACCGCAGGTACGTTCTATCGCCAATTCGGTCTGACAATGGCCATCGCCATCGGTTTCTCCGCGCTGAACGCCTTGACGTTGAGTCCGGCTTTGTGCGCCATCTTCCTGAAACCGCATAACAGTGATGCCGGCATAAAAGAGCGGATAGGCGTTGCCACGAAAGAGGCCCGTAAAATCATGATGGCACGCTATGCCGATTCCATCGGTAAAATGATGCGTCCCGGTCTGACACTGCTCTTTACCGCAATAGCCATTTTAGGTATGATTTTCGGCTTGTTCAGTTTCGAGAATCATCCCGTACTTTGTCTGGTTATGATTGTAATCAGCGTATTGGCACTGGCCGGTATGACGACAGACAAGTTCAAACACTCTTTCAACGCATCTTACGACTCCCTTTTGGGTAAATATAAAAAACAGGTACTTCGCTTCATCCAGAAGAAATGGCTGTCCGGCGGCATCGTCGCAGGTTCCATTGTACTGTTGATAGTCTTTATGAACATCACGCCCACAGGGATGGTGCCCAATGAAGACACCGGTACCATCATGGGTGTGGTGACACTTCCTCCGGGTACTTCGCAAGAACGTGCCATGGAAGTGCTGAACCGCGTAGACAGCCTTGTGGCGGCCGACCCTGCGGTAGAATCGCGTACGGTGATTTCCGGTTTCAGTTTTATCGGCGGTCAGGGACCTTCTTACGGTTCGCTCATTATCAAGCTGAAGAACTGGGAAGAACGTTCCACGATGCAGAATTCAACGGTGGTTTACGCCACGCTTTTCATGCGTGCGCAAAAAATCATCAAGGAAGCACAGGTATTGTTCTTTGCTCCGCCTATGATTCCGGGTTACTCCGCATCCAGCGATATCGAATTGAACATGCAGGATAAAACCGGCGGTGACCTCAATCACTTCTTCGATGTGGTGAACAACTATACCGCCGCTTTGGAAGCGCGTCCGGAAATCAACTCCGCAAAGACCAGTTTCAACCCCAACTTCCCGCAGTATATGCTGGATATCGATGCGGCCGCCTGTAAGAAAGCAGGTCTCAGCCCGAGCGACATTCTCAGTACCATGCAGGGATATTTCGGCGGTCTGTATGCTTCCAACTTCAACAGCTTCGGTAAGATGTACCGTGTCATGATTCAAGCCGAACCGGACGCAACCAAGAACCTGGAATCGCTCTCCAGCATCAAGGTGCGCAACGGCAACGAGATGGCTCCCATCACTCAGTTTGTATCTATCAAGAAGGTATACGGCCCGGATATCATCAGCCGTTTCAACCTTTACACATCCATGAAGGTGATGGTGGCTCCCGCCAGCGGTTACACATCCGGTCAGGCATTGGCTGCCATCGCGGAGGTTGCCAAAGAAAATCTGCCGACAGGTTTTGCTTACGAGCTCGGCGGTATGGCGCGTGAAGAGGCTGAAACCAGCGGCAGCACCACAGGCTTGATTTTCATACTCTGCTTCGTATTCGTCTACCTGTTGTTGAGCGCGCAATATGAAAGTTACATCCTTCCGCTCTCCGTACTGCTCTCCGTGCCGTTCGGTTTGCTGGGTAGCTTCCTGTTTGTCAGCGGTATAGGTTCCTTAGGCAACATACCTGCACTGAAAATGATTCTGGGTACCATGTCCAATGACATCTACATGCAGATTGCCCTCATCATGTTGATGGGTCTGTTGGCCAAGAACGCCATTCTGATTGTAGAGTTTGCCCTCGACCGCCGCAGGATGGGTATGAGTATCACATGGGCTGCCGTACTGGGTGCCGCCGCCCGTTTGCGTCCTATCCTGATGACATCTCTGGCTATGATTGTCGGCTTGCTTCCGCTGATGTTTGCTTCCGGCGCAGGCGCCAACGGTAACCGTACATTGGGAACTTCGGCCATCGGCGGTATGTTAATCGGTATGATATTGCAGATATTCATCGTACCCGCTCTGTTCGTTGCCTTCCAATACCTGCAAGAAAAGGTGAAACCGATGGAATGGGAAGATGTGGATAACTCGGATGCAGAACCTGAGATTGAACAATACACTAAATAAATGCAGAATGAAGAATGATGAATGAAGAATTTTGGCTGCGACAAGCACGCTGCAAGGTAATTCTTCATTCTTTATTCATCATTCTTCATTAAAAAAAACGATTATGAAGAAAGAAATAATAACTCTGATGTGCGCAACTGCTTTATTGAGCAGCTGCCATATCTACAAATCATACGACAGACCCGAAGATATTACTGTGGAAGGTCTGTATCGCGACACCGTCGCCGGTGGCGATACGCTTGCCGCAGATACCGCCAATTTCGGTAATCTGCCCTGGAAGGAAGTGTTTACAGACGCCCGGTTGCAGGCGCTTATCGAACAGGCGTTAATCAACAATCCCGACTTGCGCAGTGCGGCACTGACCGTAAAACAGGCTCAGGCTGCATTGATGTCCGCACGTTTGGCTTATGCTCCGATGCTGTCTCTCTCTCCGCAAGGAACGGTCAGCAGCTGGGATAAGGGTAAGGCTACGCAAACCTATTCGCTTCCGGTTACGGCAAGCTGGCAGATAGACCTGTTCGGCCAGTTATTGAATCCCAAGCGCAAAGCGCAGGTTTCCCTGAAACAGACGCAGTTCTATGAGCAAGCCGTACAGACGCAGGTGATTGCCAACGTAGCCAACATGTACTATACATTGCTGATGCTCGACCGTCAGCTGCAAATCAGCGAAGCGACTTGTGACATTCTGAAACGTAACCTCGAAACCGTAGAAGCAATGAAAGAGGCCGCTATGGCAAACAGCGCGGCCGTAGAGCAAAGCCGTACCGCCTATGCGCAAGTACTGGCTTCCCTGCCCGATATACGCCAAAGCATTCGCGAAACGGAGAACGCACTATGCCTGATGCTGAACCAACCGGCGCAAAGCATTGCACGCGGCGCATTGGAGGAACAACAACTGCCGTCTGAATTTTCCACAGGCATTCCCTTGCAACTGTTGTCCAACCGCCCTGATGTGAAGGCCGCCGAAATGTCGTTGGCCGCAAGCTATTACGACACCAACAGCGCACGCGCCGCATTCTATCCGCAGATTACTTTAAGCGGTTCCGCCGGCTGGACCAACAGTGCCGGTTCCGCCATCGTCAATCCGGGCAAGCTGCTGGCATCCGCCATCGGTTCGCTGACGCAGCCTTTATTCTACCGCGGCGCTAACATCGCCCGTCTGAAACAGGCCAAAGCACAGGAAGAACAAGCTAAAATCCAGTTCCAAACCACACTGCTCCAAGCCGGAAATGAGGTAAGCAACGCCTTGTATCAATATCAGATGACTTCGGATAAAGCGGTTTCACGCGAAATTCAAGTGAATTCTGCCCGTAAAGCTGCGGAAGATACAAAAGAATTGTTTAACTTAGGCACGTCAACCTATTTGGAAGTCCTGTCCGCCGAGCAGTCCTACCTCAGCGCGCAGCTTTCGGAAGTGGCCGACACCTTCGACCGCATGCAGTCTGTAATCAGCCTGTATCAAGCGTTGGGCGGTGGGAGAGAATAATATCAGTTATGAGTTATGGGTTATAAGTTATTCTTGACGGCTCATCTCCCATAACTCATAGCTAATAACTCATAACTTATAACTCATAACTAATTACTTATGATTAGTCCATTAGCATCTGTAGATTCTGCCGCAAAAATCGGTAAGAATGTAACCATTCAGCCTTTCGCTTACATCGAAGGAGATGTGGAAATCGGTGATGACTGCGTGATTATGTCAAATGCAAGTATCCTCAAGGGTACTCGCTTAGGTAAAGGAAATAAGGTACATCATGGCGCCGTACTGGGTAGTGAACCGCAAGATTTTCATTACACAGGCGAAGCAAGCCGGTTGATTATCGGTGACAACAACGACATTCGTGAAAATGTGGTTATCAGCCGTGCCACGCACGAAAGCGGATGTACGCGCATTGGCGATAATAACTATCTAATGGACGGTGTTCACCTCTGCCACGACGTACAAATAGGCAATCACTGCGTACTGGGAATTAAGAGCACGGTGGCAGGCGACTGCCGCATAGACGACTGTACAATCCTGAGCAGTAACGTTATCCTGCATCAGAATTGCCACATCGGCAGTTGGGTATTGATTCAGGCAGGTTGCCGCATCTCGAAAGACGTACCGCCTTATGTTATTATGAACGGTAATCCGGCAGAATATCACGGTATCAATGCGGTGGTACTCCAACACAAGCATCAGGTTACCGAGCGTATCCTGCGCCATATCGTAAATGCGTACCGCCTGGTATATCAGGGAAACTTCAGCATACAGGACGCTTTGCAGAAAATCGAGGATCAGGTTCCGATGAGCGATGAAATACATAACATCATCAACTTTATCCGCGACTCGAAAGGTATTGTAAAGTAGCCTCCGGTACATAAGGAAAGAACATACAGAGTGTAGCGAACGCCGTTCCCCGGCGAATTCGCTACACTCTTTTTTTATTGGGATGCGACCGGGTAAAAGTATATTTCCCCATATCGCAAAGTACTTATGGCTGCTACGCAATCTTAGAATAAAAGTTTCATTTATAAAAACCAAAGCTTTATTCTTATAAACCAAAGTCTAATTTATAAGAATAAAAGCTTTGTTTTAAGATTGCATGGCATCGGAACGGACTTTCCATCCCGGTACGGCAAGTTCTTAACAGGGAAAGTGGCGATTGCCACCTTATACTTTATTCGAAGCGTAACACTCCGAAAAATTCCGGACAGTGGAAGTTCGGTTTTTCCAAATCAATGGGATTCCATGACAGAAAATGGGGAGTTTGCAACTTATCACCGCATTTATAGAAATTGGCACGGATAGTCTTACCGTCCAATGAGGTAATGTTATGCATAAAGAAAGCGGAATAAGGTATTACCAAGGCCACCTCCCAGCTGCATTCTCCTACCCGTTCCTCAAAATCCTCACGCCCCAAGGAAGACCAACGTTGCACTTTATCAAGAATTTCCTGCGACGCATGCCGGCGATCGGAGCGTCCGGCTCCCGCGCCGATAAGCAGCCGCCCCGCACAGTTACATTCCATATTGTAATATACTCCGTCCCCGGCAGGAATGGAGAAGAACTCCACACAGGCATCTTCCCAAACCGGTCCGTTGTCTTTGCCCGCTACCGCGCGTACGCCGGCCTCTTTCACTTTATAGTGAATCAGGATAGCATTGTCCGTATGGGCAATACGGAATTTAACGTCCGGGCAATATGGATATGCCGCCCAGTTCACCGTACTAATCGGCTGAAAAGCCACTTTTTCTTCATCCAACAGAGCAGGCACCGCTTCTACCGGTATATTTGCCATACTCACTTTCTTGACATCCAGTTCTTTCATCGTCTTATTTTTGGGAGTTAACGCGAATAAGGGCAAGACACAGCAGCCCATCATCGCCGCCATTATATACCTCTTTAAATGCATGAAGCTATGAATTTCTGCATTTCCGGAGTATGTTCCTCTACGCTTTGAAGCAGTTTGAATTGCGCCTTCGTGCGTACCAGGTTATGTTCCGGATATTGAATCTTATAATATGTATCGCCGTTGATATAATCGGCAAGGAAGCGTACGCACTGCATATAGGGGAACAGGGCGGCCGCATAGGGCAGGTTCTCTATCTCTATCGGCAGCAGGAAAGATTTGGCCGACTCCAGATAACCTTTTGTGAACGCCTTGAATATTTCCATATCGAAGTTCACATTCGCGAGGTCTTTATCATCTTCCAGTCCTGTATTGGCTCCCGAACGCAGGAAATCGCCAAAGTCGGAAAAGACAAAGCTGGGCATTACGGTATCAAGGTCGATGACACAAAGGACATTGCCGTTTTCATCAAACATCATATTATTGACTTTCGTATCGCAATGGCAAACGCGCTTGGGCAGCTTACCTTCGCGATGCAGGCGTTCCGCCTTGCACATTTCATCGGCACGACGCTCTATCTCATCCAGAAAATACCGTACTTCCTTTACACGTCCGACAGCATCGGCCGCCACGGCATCGCGAAGCTGTTTCAGGCGGAATTCCATATTATGGAAGTCGGGAATCGTCTCGCCCAGCTCATCGGGAATATCGGCAAGCATGGCCTGGAAATTGCCGAAAGCTACGCCTGCATAATACGAATATTCGGGGTCGACCGTTTCGTATGTCCTGGCATTGGGAATAAACGCCATGACACGCCAATAATTCTCTCCGTCATGCCAATAAGTTTTTCCGGTATCGGCAGGAAGGAAATGCAACACTTTACGTTCAATGTCCTTCTCGCCTTTCTCTTCCAGTTTCTTACGGATATGAGTGGTTACGGCATCGATATTGGCCTGCAACATTTCCACATTTTGGAAGATGGCATGATTGATACGCTGCAATACGTAATCGGGGGCATCGGTTCCGAGCGTGCTTACTTTATAGGTGTCATTAATAAGGCCGGCCCCTAAAGGCTTGATTTCTTGAACTGTACCCTGCAATTGAAAATGAGATACGATAGATAAAAGGTCTTTCATGATAATAAATAGATTAATTTATGATACAAATATACGTTCTTTGCCACATATAATAAGTTTATTATTGTTCGATGAACATCCAAAAATATACATTTAAGCAGACATAACCGCAAAATCCAAATAATAAATGAGAATCTTTGTGCAAAATGTTTAAGTGTATGGAAAGATATGAATTGGAAAACGGCAGAGAGTTCAAGGCTGCCAAAGAACCGGAACATGCTTTGAATGATTATAGGTGAAATAAAAAACGCCTACATTCCACAGAACTCTACAACAGACTTTATTCAGAAATATGGTTGAAATAATATGTAAGAAGATAGTGAAATCAGAGTTTAAGAGGACAAGATGATACCATTGATCTGATACGGTTGAAATATTCCGAACTTATTTTAAGAAAAAAGTTGCATTGAAAATATTATGTATTTTTTTTCGTTAGATGTAGGGCCACACCGCTTGAGTGGATATATAGTCATAATATGAATATCATTTAGTCCACCTTCAATTTACTATTCTCTATCTTTACCATATCAAGCTTTCACAATAATAAAGAATAGAAAACGCTAGTCCGGAAGCAATAAAGGAGCGATTGTGAACTCAACCACATTCCCACCTCAGGCCCTCAATAATTATATGCAAAAATTTCAACTATTCCATAGCAAATAGTAATCAGACCAATCATAAGAAAGATTCCGTGTATAACAATCAGCCAAGTTAAATAATTACAATCGGAGAGAGGTATACTGTGACCGGTGTTTTATTATATTGGGCATAACTATGGCATTGATTAAAAATAATAACTTTGTTATATTCATTATTAGGGATATCATTAACATCTGCTGCAAACGTTGATACCCCTATAATCAAGGGAATATTTGGATTGATAGCTTTTTAAATATTTATTCATATTACTTTTTAGGGATGTTCACTATTATCGGCGTAGCTGCGTACAAGTCCGATTGATAGTTGTATT
>ERZ791917.1617-NODE-1617-length-11897-cov-2.506418_pt1 | contig 11897 bp, 5 predicted proteins | sample MGYA00510138_ERZ791917 | MGnify/ENA primary metagenome ERZ791917 (study PRJEB30046, sample SAMN00792102) | human gut metagenome | study: EMG produced TPA metagenomics assembly of the A metagenome-wide association study of gut microbiota in type 2...
ATTTGGTGTATATAATAAAAATATTTAGTAATTGTTTGTGGTATTAATAAAAAGATTATATATTTGTTGCGAATAAAACGAAATAATACTAAGAAAGACCTCAAATGAATATGAAAACAAACAAACAAAATAGTTTTCTGCACAAGAAGTGGATCATCTGTTTTACATTTGCTACACTTTGCTTAGAATTCTATAAATCTGCAGTTTATCTTTTCTTTAGTCTGTCAGGTAAACAAAAAATAGATTTAAAATTGAATTTATTGGCAGTGAGATTCTTCTACAATAGATGGGAGATTGCTTGTATATAATTATATAATTAATAGTCTTTTTAAAATAATAGGTATGAAATCAAATATTAATTTCCCTTATTTAATTTTTCTCTCTGTTGTGGCTGCATTAGGTGGTTTCCTTTTCGGATACGATGCCGCTGTTATTTCCGGTACTGTATCTCAGGTTACCTCTCAATTTCAGTTAGAGGAAATTCAGGTAGGATGGTTTGTTGGCTGTGCTTTAGTAGGGTCTATTGTCGGAGTTTTGTTTGCAGGAAAATTGAGTGATAAATGGGGACGTAAAGTGACTATGTTGGTTGCTGCTATTTTCTTTTCTGTATCAGGTATTGGTTGTGCATTTACTCTGACTTTTGACCAACTGGTTTTTGCACGGATATTGGGAGGGGTGGGGATAGGTATAGTATCTGTCGTTTCTCCTCTTTATATATCCGAGGTCTCCATTGCTCAATATCGGGGTCGGTTGGTTTCTCTGTATCAGTTGGCTGTAACAATTGGTTTTTTAGGTGCTTATTTAGCCAATTATCAATTGTTGCATTTTTCTCAAAGTGGGGTGGTTTTGAGTGCCGATTGGATGAATAAGATTATGGTTAGTGAAGTTTGGCGTGGCATGTTAGGATTTTCAAGTATTCCGTCTATACTATTTTTTATAATTATCTTTTTTATTCCGGAAAGTCCTCGTTGGTTGGTTTTAAAAGGCCGTGACGTTTCAGCCGGAATGATTTTCCGGAAAATATATCTTTCAGAAGCGGAAGCTGGAGAACAATTGTACGAAACCAAATCCGTTGTTCGGTCTGAGGCTAAATCCGATTGGAGATTTTTATTACAACCAGAGATTTTTAAAGCAGTTTTGATAGGTGCAAGTATTGCCATCTTGGGACAGTTTATGGGAGTAAATGCTGTTCTTTATTATGGCCCTTCTATTTTTGAACAAGCAGGTTTGTCTGGTGGAGATGCTTTGTTCAGTCAGGTATTAGTTGGAATTGTAAACGCAGTAACTACGGTAATTGCTGTCTTTATTATAGATAAAATAGGACGTAAGAAACTTGTATATTATGGAGTTTCCGGTATGGTTATTTCTTTATTATTGATAGGTTTTTATTTCCGTTTCTCAACGACTTTTAATTTGCCAAATACATTCTTATTAATCTTTTTCTTATTCTATGTTTTTTGCTGTGCCATTTCTATCTGTGCGGTCATTTTCGTTTTGCTTTCAGAAATGTATCCTACACGTGTCCGTGGAATGGCAATGTCCATCGCTGGATTTGCATTGTGGATAGGTACTTATCTTGTAGGCCAGTTAACCCCCTGGATGCTTCAAAATCTGACTCCTGCAGGAACCTTCTTACTATTTGCAATCATGTGCGTACCTTATATTCTAATTGTCTGGAAATTAATTCCGGAGACTACCGGTAAATCTTTGGAAGAGATAGAAAGATATTGGATGAAAAATAATCGACCTTATAATTAAATGATAAATTATGGATTTTAAAGAATTAGCAAAGCTTTATAAAAATGAGCTGTTAGAGAATGTTTTGCCTTTTTGGTTGAATCATTCTCAGGATCTTGAATTTGGAGGTTATTATACATGCTTGAACCGTAATGGTGATGTATTTGATACTGATAAATTCATATGGTTGCAAGGGCGCGAAGTCTGGTTGTTCTCTATGTTATATAATAAAGTGGAGAAGAAACAGGAGTGGTTGGACTGTGCTATTCAAGGCGGTGAGTTTCTGAAGAAGTATGGCCATGACGGCAATTATAATTGGTATTTTTCTTTGGATCGTCAGGGAAATCCATTGGTGGAACCGTATAATATCTTTTCGTATACGTTTGCTACGATGGCTTTCGGGCAGCTTAGTCTGGCGACCGGTAAGCAGGAATATGCTGATATTGCCAAAAAAACTTTTGATATTATTCTTTCTAAAGTAAATAACCCTAAAGGAAAATGGAATAAGTTACATCCTGGTACACGTAATCTAAAGGGTTTTGCTTTACCTATGATTCTTTGTAATCTGGCATTGGAAATAGAACATTTATTAGATGAAAAAATTCTATTGAATACTATTGATACTTGTATTCATGAAGTAATGGAAGTATTTTATCGTCCGGAATTGGGAGGTATTATTGTAGAAAATGTACTTGAAAATGGTGAATTATCTGATTCATTCGAAGGACGTCAAGTTACTCCCGGTCATGATATTGAGGCTATGTGGTTTATTATGGATTTAGGTAGGCGTTTAAATCGTCCGGAATTGATAGAGAAAGCTAAGAATATCACTTTAACTATGGCAGAGTATGGATGGGATAAAGAATATGGTGGTTTGTTCTATTTCATGGACCGTAAAGGATATCCGCTTCAGCAGTTGGAATGGGATCAAAAATTGTGGTGGGTACATATTGAAACATTGATTTCCATGATTAAAGGCTATCAGTTAACTGGTGATAAGAAATGTTTTGAATGGTTTAAGAAAGTGCATGACTATACTTGGAGTCATTTTAAAGATACGGAATATCCGGAGTGGTATGGATATTTGAATCGTCGTGGTGAGGTATTGTTACCTTTGAAAGGCGGTAAGTGGAAAGGCTGTTTCCATGTACCAAGAGGGATGTATCAATGCTGGCAAATATTAGAGGATTTGAGTATGAATAATTAATAAAGATAATACCATGAAGAGAAAAATATTTTTGACCTTGTGTTTTATCATGATTGTTGTTTCTACAGTCTATGGTGGAGATAATAGAGTAGGGCTAACTTTAATTCCACCGGGTACCATTACCAATAAGGTTGATTTGGATATTCGTGCAGGTATAGTGAATCAAGGAACAGAACAACAAGACTTTAAAATTTCTATTTACTTGAATAATGTGGAACAGCAGTCTTTACTACACTATTCTACAATAACACTGCCCATAGGAGCATCACATAGTATTAAATATGTATTGAATACTACCGATAAAGTGGGAAATAATCGTATTATCCTGAGAGTAGAAGATGGAAAACAGAGTTATGAAGTTACTAAGAAATTTGAAGTAATAGAGTCTGATATTCGTTCTACCCGTCTTATTGACGGGGCTTGGGCAGGTATCTACCATTGGAGTGAAATAGAAGGAAAACATTGGAACGCTGATATAAAACAGATGACAGATGCCCAATGGCATGAAATGGTGCGGTCTATGCACAATATTGGTATGGATGTCATTGTAATTCAGGAAGTATTTCGTAATCAAGAATATGTGGGACAACATAAAATGAACGTTGACAATTATCCGGGTAAGGCTTTTTATCCGTCAGAACTTTATCCGGATAGGGTACCTATTATGGCGCATGATCCGTTGGAGGCTATTCTTAGTGAGGCTGATAAACTGGGGATGTCGGTTATGATGGGTGTGGGAATGTTTGCATGGTTCGATTTTTCTGCGGAATCTCTTGAATGGCACAAACAAGTGGCCAAAGAATTGTGGAATAAATATGGAAGTCATCCTTCTTTTTATAGTTTTTATATTTCAGAAGAATGTGCCGGAAACCTTTATAATTCGGAGCAGACCTATGAAATGCAGTTAGTGAGAAAAAAGGAAATTTGTGATTTCTTCCGTGAATTCAAAAAGTATATCAAAAAGTTTGCACCAGAAAAACCTATTATGCTTGCAACAAACAGTATGGGAGTATTGGATGGGGCAGATGCATATCCCGCTTTACTGCAGAATCTTGATATTTTATGTCCGTTTGGCTTTGCACGTATGCCCAAAGGAGATTTAACAGGAAAAGAGGCTGCTGATATATTGCAGAATTTCTGTGACGATGCAGGGGCACATTTGTGGTTTGATCTTGAGGCATTTTTATTTAATCCGGACAATTCTCTATATCCGCGTCCCATAGAAGAAATCATTCATGATCTGACATTGCTTGATAATTTTGAAAAGGTGCTTTGCTATCAGTATCCGGGGGTATTTAATGACCCTAAGATGTCTCGTAGAATAGGTGAGAAGCGCACTATTAAGTTATATCAGCAATATCAGAAGTATATGAATGATGTGAAGCGGATGCGCAGAAACAATAAATAAAACCTTTTGTATAATTAAATTTTGTATTATGAAAATTATTAAAAGAATTTCTATTCTTTGCCTATGTTTGTCGTACATGATATTATCGTCATGTTCAGATGATTACGGAGCTAATCCGTTTGACAATTCACCATTTACGGTATCCAAATTGCCAAAGGTGCTTTCGTTTGAACCCATTGAAGGTAAGGCGGGTACTGAGGTTACTATAGTCGGCGTTAATTTCTCTACTGCTACCGATGTGGCTTTTGATGGTAAAAAAGCTGAAAGCTTCGAGATTATTGATGATACCACTATCAAAGCCATAGTTAGTGAGAAAACTACGACAGGTCCTATATCGGTAACTAATGAGAAAGGTACGCGTGCTTCAAAAGAGAAATTTACGTTTATTAAAGAGGCTGCGGATGATACACCATTGGATGTCAATTTGGCGGAAGGCAAGGGTGTAACGGTATCCATTAATGAGGCGGCTAATTTCCATATAACAAATGGTAAATATGAAAATGCTTGGCAAGTAGTTGACGGAGCAACTCCTGCGGCCGAAGGTTGGTTTATTATAGACCTTGGAGATGTATATACTTTCGATAATATTGTCACAGCTTGGGATATGGGAGCTTATGCTACTGATTATGAACTTTTGGTTTCAGAGGATGGGGAGCAATACACTTCAGTTTCTCACACGACAGATTGGACTACTGCAAATACTGAAGTATCAGGTATTTTTACTGTTGGAAAACAAGATATCACACTTACTTCAGCTGTAAAAGCCCGTTATGTAAAAGGTATTGTAAAAGTATGTAATTCACCGTGGGCGATGACAGTTTGTGAGGTTGAAGTTTATAAGAGAAATGCTACTGGTGGAGAGGATGATACTCCGTATGATGAAAATATTGCTGTAAGTAGAAGTGTAACGGTATCCACTAATGAAGCTGCTAACTTTCATATAACAAATGGCAAATATGAAAATGCTTGGCAGGTAATTGATGCTGGAGCAAGCCCTATGGCTGAAGGTTGGTTTATCGTTGATCTTGGTGATGTAATGAGTTTTAATAATATTATTACTGCTTGGGATATGGGAGCTTATGCTACAGACTATGAACTCCTTATTTCAGAAAATGGTGATAACTATACTACAATTTCACATACAACGGACTGGACTACCAATAATATCGAACCTGTTGGAGTTTTCAATGTAGGTAAACAAGATATTAAACTCGGTAATTTAGTGAGGGCTCGTTATATAAAAGGTATCCTAAAAGGATGTAATTCACCATGGGCGATGACTATTTGTGAGCTTGAAGTTTATAAGCGGAAGGATGGCAGTGGTGATACTCCTACAGTGCCGGAGGATATAACTCCGATGAATACAAACCTGGCTTTGAATAAACCTATTACAGTTTCTTCTACGCTTTATCCGGTTCCGCAAGAAGCTGTAGATGGCAATACTACTATTTCTAAGTGGGCTACTAATGATGTTAACACAGCGGAACATTCTCTGGTAATAGATTTAGAACAAGAATATACCATCAATAATATTGATATTTATTGGGGGTATAATAATCACAGTATCAAAACAAAAATCTTAGTTTCTTCTGATGGAATTAATTATACAGAATGTGCTTCAGAAAATTATAACCCGACAGCTCAGGCTGGAGAAGTAGTTATACATAATATAGCATTCAATAGTATAAAAACTCGTTATGTGAAAGCTGTTTTTACAGCATATATGAAAGAATGGGGACTTTGGTGCTATGAATTTGAGGTTTATAAACGATAATATTTATTACTGATAATATGAAAAAAGCATATATAATGGTCGTGATGTTTGCGACTCTTTCTTTAAGTACATTTTCAGCTTGTGGTGATACGAGTACTGCACCGCCACCTACTGTTTTAAATCCTGATGAAGATAATTCTGATGGTTCGGATGAGGGAGAAGGGGATGAAACGAGTGAAATGACTCGTATTTATGACGTAGTGAAAAAAAATCAGCTTGCTTATATTCGTTCTTTGCAAATATCCAGTGGTGCGATTAAAGATAATGAGCAATCTAATAGTCGGATTTGCCCTTATTTTTCCAACTTTGCTGTTATGGCATTGTTGAAAAATCCGGTAATGGAGAATGTGGAAGTGGTGAAGAAATACATTACTTGGTATTTGAATAAACTTAATAGAACTAATATCAATCCTCATACAGGACAACCGGAAATAATAGGCTCTGTTTATGATTATTATGGCGATACAGAAACAACCCATGGCACATATGATTCGGTAGATTCTTATGCTGCTACTTTTTTAGAGATTGTAATGGAATTGGCAAAGTTATCAGAGGAGAATAAAAACTGGTTGCAAGAGAAAAAAGACGATATTTCCTTGGTAGCAAGTGCTATGATAAATACTATAGATACTGAATCTTTTTCTATCCCGACGGATTTTACCTCGGATGATAATGACTATCTAAGCATAGCTAAACTTGATTATCCAGTAAAATATTTAATGGATAATTGTGAAGTAAATATGGGACTTAAAGCTGCTTTATGGCTGAAAGATAATGGGTTAATAGATAATGCGGTAGATTTTTCAACTTTTCTTGCTCAGAATACAGCGTCTGTAAAGGCGTTGTATAATGGTACTGTTTTCCGTTGGAATAAAGGAGCTAACGGAACAGGAACCCCTGATTTAAGTAAGTTCTATGCTGATGCTGTATGCCAACTGTATCCTGGTCTGTTCCAAGTTATTGAACCGGATAGTGAGATTGCCAATAAGGTATATACACAATTCAATAGAAATTTTGGAAGTTGGGCGAGTGGAACGACTTATGATGATTACCCGTGGACTATTATAGCCTATGCTGCAGCTACTATTAATGATGTAACAAGAGTAGAAACTTACGTTAAACATATTTATTCTTATAACTCTAAAGGGCAGCAGAAAGATAGGTGGTATAGTGCAGAAGCTGGTAGCCTGCTTTTGGCTATAGATAGAATACAAAATCCGATAGTGGATAGTAAATATTCACATATCAACTAATATTTAATATAATGATACTACATATGAAAAATTTGAGACAAAATAAAGGTGAGAGTTTGATTATGACCTTGTGTTTTGTTCTGTTATTACTCGTCCCGTCTGTAATATCAGCACAAAATTCAAACATTACCGGTAGGGTGGTGGATACTCAAGGTGAACCGATTATTGGTGCTACAGTTATGCAGGAAGGAACAACAAACGGTGTGATAACCAATGTTGATGGGGAATTTGTTTTTTCTTCTTCTGAAAATGTCACATTGATTATAAGTATGATAGGTTATCAAACTGTGACTTTGAAAGCTACCCAAGGACAACGTTTAAATGTAATAATGAAAGAAATGTCCTATGAATTGGATGGAGTAGTTGTGATAGGTTACGGTTCGGTAGCTAAAAAGGATTTGACAGGTGCCGTAGGAGTAGTTAGCGGAAAAGATTTAAAAGATATGCCGGTAAGTAATATTAATAATGTACTTCAGGGTAAAGTTCCTGGTATGACAGTTAGTTCCAGTAGTGGTACGCCGGGGGCTGGAAGTGTTGCTCATATTCGTGGTATTGGTTCTATTACAGGGTCTACCACTCCGCTCTATATTGTGGATGGACTTCCGCAGGATGGTATTGATTATTTAAATCCGAATGATATTGAATCCATTGCAGTTCATAAGGATGCATCTGTGGCAGCAATCTATGGTTCTCGCGGTTCAAACGGTATTATCATCGTTACTACAAAGTCCGGTAGTCTTGAGAAGAAGACAGAGGTGGCCTATGATGGATATGTAGGTTGGCAGTCTCCTTGGAAACGTCCCTATATGCTTAATGCTGCCGATTATATTACTTATAAAAATATGGCTGCCGATAATGCAGGAGTAGACCGTCTTCCGGCTTTTTCTACTCAGGAAAATATTGATGCTGTACTGAACTTTGTGAATAAAAATTCCGGTCCAAACGGAACAGACTGGTGGAAACATATCACTAATGATGCTGCCTTTATGCACAATCATAATATCAGTATCAGTGGTGGAGGTAAAAATGTAGGAATTCTTTCCAGTTTGTCCTATACTGACCAAGATGGTATTGTGAAGGGTTCCAGTTATGAACGCATTTCATGGCGAAACAATTTTGACATGAAAATATCGAATCGTATTTCTTTGACGGCAAATGTGGGAATCATTGATGAAAAACGCCAATTGGTTGATGAAAGCGGTATGGCTACCGGTACTGTTTATACAGCTATGGGGGGGGATCCTATTACTCCTGTATTTCGTAATAATTTGGTCGATGTTCCTGATTTCCTAGGTGATATTTACAATGGTTATGAGCCCAACAATCTTTATTCTCAATATGCAGGGTTCTTGTTCTCGAACAAACGTAACCCGGTAGGACAGATTGAAAGAATGCGCCAGAGCACTTATGAGACTCTTTTTGTAAAAGCAGGTGCGAATTTGGAAGTGAGACTTTTTAATTTCTTAAAGTTTAATTCTCGTTTTGGGATGGATCTTGCCCGTTCAACAACGGAGGGACTACAACCTAAGTATTTCTTGAATGCTTTTGACAAAGCTGATGAAAATACTGTAATAGCAAATAATTCCAGAAATAATTATTTTGTATGGGAACAGACATTGACCTATGATCAGACTTTCGGAAAATTCAAAGTAGGAGCTTTGTTAGGTACTTCTGCCGAGAAGACGTATGTATCAATTGTAAATGCTTCCATACAGGGAATTATTAATAACGATAAGGATATGGCTATTCTGAATGCCGGAACTATCAATCCTTCAGTGTCGGGGTATCCTTATGATAATTCAATGCTGTCATTCTTCGGTCGTGCCAGTTTGGATTATGATAGTAAATATTTATTGGCGGTAAATTTACGCCGTGACGGTTCTTCAAAGTTTGTTGATGGCCATAAGTGGGGTACTTTCCCGTCTGTGTCGGCTGCATGGCGCTTTTCCAGCGAAGCATTTATGAAGACTGCACATAGCTGGCTGGATGATGCTAAATTACGCGTCAGTTATGGTTTAATCGGTAATCAAAATGTTCCCGGCGGACTTAATTATTCTCAATATGGAAGTTCAATATACGATTACTATTGCTTCGGTTCTCCAACTACTCCTTCTATCGGTTCCGGAGTGATTACGGTGGGAAATCCGGTAATGGAATGGGAAACTTCCAAACAATTTGACTTAGGACTTGATTTGCTCCTTTTCAATAATAGTCTTGAAATTGTGGCTGATTATTTTCGTAAAGACATTGATAATATGTTGATGCAGGAACCGTTGCCCACAACATTAGGTTTCCCAATGTTTCCTTATTCTAATGTCGGTTCGATGCGCAATACCGGTTGGGAGTTTGGTATAACTTATCGTAAGGCTTGGAGTGATTTTAACTTTACTGCTTCTGCTAATATTTCTACATATAAGAATGAAGTCACTTCATTGGGTAATGGCGATGCAATCTATGGGCATGCATTTGATAATGTAACAGTATTGACCAAGACAGAGGTCGGACAGCCGGTAGGTTATTTTTATGGATATGCTACTAATGGTATTTTCCAGAATGAGGAGCAAGTGGAAGGTAGTGCGCAAAGAGAATCGGCCAAACCGGGAGATATTCGATTCAAAGACCTTAATAGTGATGATGTATTAGATGAACAAGATCGTACTAAGATTGGTGACCCTTGGCCGGATTTTGTGTATGGTTTATCCTTGGGCGCTACTTGGAAAGGATTTGATTTTAACGTATTCTTTCAAGGGTCACAAGGAAATGATGTTCTGAATATGACTCTCCGTGATTTTGAATCGGGAACCGGTACGATGAATGCCCGTGAAGGTTTTCTGAATCGTGCATGGAATGGTGAAGGTTCTACGGATAAATACCATAGAATATCTGCCGAACAGGGACAGAATAGCGAAATCTCTGATTATTTTGTAGAAGATGGTTCTTATCTCAGACTGAAGAATTTGCAATTAGGTTATAATTTTTGTGAACGTTTATTGAAGATTAAAGGTATTAGCTACTTACGTCTTTATGTAAGTGCTCAAAATCTATTTACTCTTACCAAGTATTCAGGTCTTGACCCTGAAATTGGTTCCAGTAATGCTACTCTTAATGGTATAGATCAAGGGTTCTATCCCCAAGCGAGAATATGGACTGTTGGTTTAAATATTAAATTCTGATATAAAATGAAAAAGATAAAATTATTGATAGCATCTTTGGCAGCAATCTCATTCTGCTCTTGTTCCGATTTCTTGGATAGTACTCCTAAGGGGACTATGACCGAAGATAAGTTTTTCCTATCTCCTGATGCCGGGTATAGTACAGTTGTTAAATGTTATGATATGCTTGGGGATGCAATAGGTTATGAGATACCCCGTATGATGTTGTATAACATTGCTACTGATGATTCGGAAAAAGGCGGTTCGGATGCCAGTGACCGGCCTAGTGCTGCTGATTTAAGTTTCGGTCGTCCATTAGCTTCTAATGCGGATTTGGCTGCACTTTGGGAAGGCATGTATAAAGCTATTGCAAGATGTAATCTTTGTTTGGAAAATATCCCCAATAAACCTTTGGTAGATGCCGATGGTTATCCGATTGCGGCAGATGTGAAAGCCAGATATATAGGAGAGGTGAAATTTTTGCGCGCATTTTATTATTTCGAGCTCTGCAAAATTTTTGGCGGTGTACCTTTGGTAGAGCGTTCATTAACAGTAAATGACAGTAAAAACTTGCAAAGAGCTACTGAGACTGAGACTGCAGAATTTATTATGAACGATTTGGCCGATGCAGCATTGGAAGAGAATCTTCCTAGTCGGGTTTCATTGCCGGAGTCGGAAATCGGACGTGTCACCAAGGAAGCCGTATGGGCAATGCAAGCACGGGTATATATGTATTTTGCCAAGGATGATGCTTCTTATTATGAAGATGCACGTGATGCTGCAAAAAAGGTTGTGGAATCAGGTTGTGAATTAGCTCCCAATTTCCAGTCACTTTTTCTGGAAGGGAATTATTTACTGAGTGAATCTATCTTACCGAATATACAAGGAGATGATCCTACCAATAATGTTTACGGTTCTTTTGTACCTGTATATTCTAATCCGAGAGGTTCTGTTGGTGCATATGGTTTTGATCAGCCTACTCAGAATTTGGTTGATGAATTTGAAGAAGGGGATCCCCGTTTGTTGTTTACTATTGTGCAGCCTGGTGATAAATTCCCCGGTACGGTGAAAGATGAAGTTTTGGATTTCTCCACTTACCCTAATACAGGTTATCATAGCCGTAAAGCTTTTTTGGTAGCTTCAAGAAGGGGACTAGGGTTTGGTGATGATGCCTGGACATTCAATATCATTCGTTATGCCGATGTTTTGCTGATGTATGCAGAGGCTTTAATTCAAACTAATGGTGATAAACAGACTATAGTAAAATGTATCAACGCAGTTCGTCAACGCGCTAATGATTCGCGTGGAGAAGATGCTGAAGCCGTTTCTCGAGTATTGACTATTCCTGATAAAGACTTGAAAATGG
>ERZ791917.1618-NODE-1618-length-11896-cov-2.577654_pt1 | contig 11896 bp, 10 predicted proteins | sample MGYA00510138_ERZ791917 | MGnify/ENA primary metagenome ERZ791917 (study PRJEB30046, sample SAMN00792102) | human gut metagenome | study: EMG produced TPA metagenomics assembly of the A metagenome-wide association study of gut microbiota in type 2...
CGGGGCTTTCGGGATATTTCTCCAGCAATTCCTTGATTAGCCATCTTCCACAGCGGGTATGATCTTAGTTCCAGCGAGGATAAGCAGAAGGGGGAACGCAATGCCAGGCTGATTCTTATGGAATTAGAAGAACACCCGGACGATTATGATATGATGGGGTATTTGGGAGATGCCTATTATTCAATCAGGGATAATAACGAGAGGGCAGAGGAGTGGTACAGGAAATCCATTGACCGGATGCCGGCACATATTGATGAGTACGACGTGAGAAGCGCGGTTACCTTCTGGAAGCTCATGACTATTTTATATAAAAAGAATGATGAGCAGGCCATGATGGAAATTTATGACAAGGCAATCCGTCTGATTCCGAAAGAATGTGATTATGATTATGTTGCAGGAAAATTCTATGTGGCAAAGCAGGATTTCAAAAAAGGCGCATATCACCTGGCCAGGGCACTGCAGATCCTGGATAAGCATGGGAGTGTTAACAGAGGGGAGCTTCTCACCGGCAATCTCCAGGGAACCTGGGAACTTCTTGCCATGTGCCATTATCAGAACGGGGACCTGGATCAATGCGTGAAATGCTGTACCGCCCTATTGAAGGCGGACCGTTATCTTATGTCAACCCTGGTCATGATGCTTTGCGCCTTTAAATGGGATGAAGAAAGGGATGCAGCCAAGGCAGCTAATGCAGCCAAAGCCGCTAAGGCCGCCGATGCCGCGGATGTGGCCATGTTCCTTGGAACCCTCTATGACATGAACCGCTTAAAGGACCGTATCTTCATCCTGCGGGCTGCCATGAAGGCGGATTACGGGAATCTGGTGAAGGTGGTCAGGGGCACTTGTTCCCAGGAGGAACTGCAGTGCTTTGACCAATCCATGGAACAGAGAGGCCGGCAGCCTTAGAAAGGCGCCGGTTATCTGTTTTCCATATCATTACAAAAATGCATGAAATCATCCATTATCCGCCGCCCCTTCCGCCGCCTCCCCTACCTTCTCCGGCCCAACCGCCCACAGCGGCGCCCCGTTGTCATGGCTTTGTTTCAGCTCCGCCATAAGCTGGCCCAGTTCCCATTCTTTTGTGCTGTTCTCATAACTGTTGGGGTCTGCGATATGGACATTCCCGTTGTCCAGATACTCTGTAATCAGGATAAAATGTCCGTTATCCGTAAGGGCGCCCTTTCCCATGAGGGCAATCAGGATATGTCCGCTGTCCAGCAGTGATGCCGCATTCCCGGCCGTCCTTTGGTTTACGCTCTCTACCTGGATTCCGTGGGCTGATAAGGAATCCTGTATCAGGTTATGGTAGGAACCTCCCTGGGGAGCGTAGCAGCCATTGGCGGCAGCCCAGTCCGCAGCGGACACAGGAGTGGCGGAGGTGGTTGAAAAGCTGTTGATTATCATGGCAACGGCAGTGGGACCGCAGCCATATTTCTTCATGGGGTCCTGTCCTCCGTACAGATAGTCGCCCCATCTTTGGTCAGCCTGGTTGTAATAAAGCATGGGTCCCATGGCAGTGTTGAGCATGACGGCGTAGGAGGCCCCAACCTGTTCCGGTTCCTTATCAAGGGTCAGGTCATCCAGGCGTCCAAGTTCCTGTGACACTTCCAGGTAGGGGACAGACGGGGAGTCTGCTCCAGGCTGTCCCTGGTCCTGCTGCGGTTCTTGTTCCGGTCCGCCGGCACCGGCTTCCTGGATGGGACCTGCGGCGCCGGAAATAAAGGAATCAGGCGCAGGCTCAGATGTCCGGCCGGACATGCTGCGGTATAAACGGTCCGCCTTTTCCAGGACAGAGGGACCCATGTAAAAGGAAAGGCTGGCCGTCATAATCAGGGCCGATATCAGGATGCCCCCTCTGATTAAAGCCGGATAAGAAGGGGGCTGCTTTCTTTTTTTCACATCTTTCTTTTTCTTCATATCCTTTTTCCGGTCCGTATCAGGACTTGGAGAGCCGGTTTACAACTGCCTGCGGGATGGACTGCAGGGGGGACTGGACACAGACAGCCCCGATTTTATAGGCTTCCATGGGCATACCGTATACGACACAGGTCTCCCGGTCCTGGCCGATGGTATAGGCCCCGTTTTTGCGCATGCGCAGAAGCCCGGCCGCCCCGTCTGCCCCCATGCCGGTCAGAAGGATGCCGATGGCCTTTTCCCTGACCGTGTGGGCCACGGAATCAAACAGCACGTCCACGGAAGGACAGTGGCCGTTCACTTTTTCGCCGGGGCTGCACTGGACCGCATAACCAGCCCCCATACGTACCAGGCGCATCTGCTGGCCTCCCGGCGCCAGAAGGGCCAGTCCGGGGCGCAGCCTGTCCCCGCCCCTGGCTTCCCGGACCTCAAGTTTACACAGCCGGTTCAGCCGCTCTGCGTACATGGCTGTGAATCCGGCAGGCATGTGCTGGGTTATGACAATGCCCGGCATGTTGACGGGAAACTGTTTTAAGACCTCCAGGATTGCCTCGGTGCCTCCTGTTGACGCGCCGATGGCTATGACGGTCCCATTATCTGATTCCGGTTTAAACTGTGATATTACCTTACCGGATATACGGCGGGCGGAGGTGACCGGCGCTGCCTGGGATGCGGGGACGCGGATTTTGGACTGGGAAGCCACAATCAGTTTGGAAATAAGCATGGACAGGAAAGCATCCTTACTCATATGGCTGTTCATATCCGGTTTTCTCACAAAGTCCACCGCCCCGGCAGCCAGGGCGTCAAACACTTTTATGTTGAGGGAGGATACCAATATGACAGGGAGAGGATGCCTGGGCAGCAGTTCTTTTAAAAAATCAAGACCTGACATCCCCGGCATTTCAATATCCAAGGTCAGGACGTCAGGCTTAAGGGCGGGTATTTTCTTTCTCGCATCAAAGGCGTCTGTTGCATATCCTATGATTTCAAGATGTTCATCCTTTGAGAGCTGGGTAATCAGCCAATTTCTGTATACTGCTGAATCATCAATGATCATCAGCCGGATTTTACGTTCCATATCATATCCTTCTTTCTGGTAAATCAGTGTAAATAACCATTACCGTACCTTGCGGTAAATGGCAGGCATTAGGTAATGGTAAGGGCATTCTGTCTTGTTAAGGCTTTCTGAGTGCCCGATAAAAAGATAACCGCCCGGTACGGTTGCGTTGTAAAAACGCCGTACCAGGTCCACCTTTGTGGGCTGGTCAAAATATATCATCACATTCCGGCAGAAAATCAGGTCAAAGGGCCTCCTGAAACGGATGGGCTCCATCAGGTTAAAGGTCCTGAATATGACGTTCTGTTTGATGGCAGGCGCGATGCAGTAGGAGCCGCCGCCGGTTTTGACAAAATACTTCTGTTTCCAGGATTCCGGCACACGGCCCAGGCTTTCCTCCTGATAGGTGGGATTCTGGGCCGTGTTCAGTATCTGCTGGGATATGTCGGTGGCCAGGACCCGGGTATCCCAGCATGAGGCCTGGGAACCGAAAAATTCCTTGAGATACATGGAGATTGTGTAAGGTTCCTCGCCGGAGGAGCAGCCCGCGCTCCAGATGGAGAGCACACGGTCCCGCTCATGGGCCCTGGCCAGGTTGGGAAGGACCGTATCCTTCAGATAATTAAAATGAGCCTCTTCCCGCATGAAGTATGTATAATTGGTGGTCAGCTTATTGAGCATGCTGGTTACCATATCCCGGTTCTGACCGGAAATAATCTCATCCACATAAGGTTTGAAGCTGGTGTAGCCATTGGCCGTAAGCATGTTTGAGAGGCGGCTCACGATGAGCTGCCTCTTTTTTCCAAGGTCAATGCCGTAATTTTTTTTGATATAGGTGTAAAGCCTGTGAAAATCTTCATCTGTTAAAGTTAGCATATCGTGACTCCTGTGGAATATCCTGGCAATTAATACTGGTAGTTGGCAAGGGCGTGGCAGTCAAAGGACATCAGCACACCGCCGTCTTCTATGTTTACCATGCCGTCCAGCAACTTCTGCTGACGCTTAACAGGAATGGGCCGTACGTCCTGGAAATTGATGTCCATGACCTGGCGGACCGAATCCACTACAATACCCAGGGAAATGGAATCAACGTTGAGCACAACAATACATGTCTTGTTGGTGTATTCCACCTCCGGCTTGCCCATGCACAGACGGATGTCCACCACCGGAAGGATCTGTCCCCTGAGGTTAATGATTCCCTTAATGAAGGACGGGACCAACGGAAGGGGGGTGATGGCATAGGCGTTTATGATTTCAATTACATATTTTGTACTGAGGAACAGGACAAGACCTCCTGATTCAAAGGTAAGGCAGCGCTCCACTGAATTGTTCATATCCTCGTTTTCCGGTTCCTGTCCATTCTGGATTTCGATTTGTTCTGACATCATTCATCCCTCCGCGTGTTATATATTTTCAATGGCAGCAGCATGCAGGCTGAGTATATCAAGTATAATGCTGATATTACCGTCCCCCAGGATGGTGCATCCGGTTATGCCGTAATTTTTAAGTTCAAAGCTGTTTAAGTAAGTGGGCAGCGGTTTGACAACCACCTGCTGTTCGCCGATCAGGTCATCCACGAACAGACAGTAGGAGCGGTCGCTGGCCTCCACCCAGAGAAGGATGCCGTCGTCCACGGAAGTGACCTCTGTATCCAGACGGTAGAAGTTATGGAGCCGGATAATGGGGTAAAAGCTTCCCATGCGCTCCACCATCTCATTGCCGTATTCATCAAGGATGATCTGATTGTCTTTTACCTTGAAGGACTGGCGGATATTGGATATGGGAATGGTGAAAATGGAATTTCCCACCGTTACCTTCATCCCGTCCACAATGGCAAGGGTAAGAGGAATCTTCATGGTCATTGTGGTGCCGGCTCCGTCCTCGCTTGCGATGGAGACAGTGCCGCCCACGGATTCCACATTTTTCTTAACCACGTCCATGCCCACGCCGCGGCCCGAGTATTCCGTCACAGCCTGGTTGGTGGAAAAGCCGGGAACCATAATAAGGCTTAAGGCTTCCTTCCGGGTATATTCGCTTTCCGGTTTGGTCAGCAGTCCCTTTTCCTTGGCCTTGGCTAAGAGCTTGTGGGGGTCCATGCCGTATCCGTCGTCTGACACGGAGATGACCACCTCGCTGCTGGTATGGGAGGCGGACAGGATGATTTCACCCTGGGGGTCCTTGCCCGCGGCAATACGCTCTTCTTTTGTTTCTTCTATGCCGTGGTCCATACTGTTGCGGACAATGTGCATGATGGGGTCCTGGATACTGTCCACAATGGTTTTATCCACTTCCGTGTCCTCGCCGATGATTTTAAGGCGCACATCCTTGCCCAGTTTCTGGTTCATGTCCCGGACAATCCGGTTCATTTTCTGGAACACGCCTGATATGGGGACCATGCGCAGGGACATGGCAATATCCTGCAGATCGTCCGTAAGCTTGCGCAGCTGCCGTCCGGATTTCATGAAGTTGTCAAAGCTGTCCCTGGGAAGAAGCTTCAGTTCAGGGGAGGAGGTGACCATGGATTCAGTTATGACAATCTCTCCCACAATATCCATCAGGCTGTCCAGCTTCATCAGGTTCACACTGATCAGGTTCTGCTTCACAGGCGCGTAGTTTGGCTGCGGTGTGCTGCCCTGGGCAAAGGAACCCGGTGTCTGGGCGGGAGCGGACGGGGACGCCGCCTTTTTATTATCCTGCCCCTGGTCGGGCGCGTCCTGTTTTGGTTCCGTATCAGGGGAAACAGACATATCCAGCAGTTCATAGGACCGGATATGGTTCTGTGATTTGATGATATCCTCGGCCTGGGCAGCAGTCTCCCGGTTGCTGAAGGTCAGGAAGAATCCGTTTTCAACAATGGTCTGGCAGGAATCCGGGTTGCTTTCCATGTCCGCGGGATAATAGTTGAAATCCAGTTCACATTCTTTTAAGGAATTGGCTATCATATAGGCGCGGAGGTTTTCCATGCCCACTCCCTCCTCAAGGAAAATGTGGAGACAGCACACTGCCTCAGGGTCCGAAGGGAGGGACCTGTTATCTGCCTTGTCCGCCCCGTTTTTAGAGCCGCAGGGGTCTGGGGCGCTGCCTTCCGGGCTGCTGATTTTTTTTAGGAAACCGTTAATTTCCAGGGCAAAGGAATCCAGATTATCTGACAGGGGAGCGCCCTGCTCCACCTTTTCCACTTCACTTCTCAGAAAGTCCTCTGACCGGAACATAAGGTTGAACAGCTCTTTTTTATGTTCCTGGTTCAGGGATTCAATCCCTTTGTCACGGATATAGAAGAATAAATCCTCGATATGATGTGCGATTATAGAAAGGGAACCGAATTCCATCATGGCAGATGACCCTTTGATGGTATGCATAATCCGGAAAATTTCATTTACATCATCAGATGAAAACTCCCCGCTTTTTTCGTCTGCAACAAGCATCTCGTCTAACTGGTCTAAAAGGGAATTGGTTTCATACAGATACGTATCAAGCATACTTTCCATACCATTATCCATTGTGCTTACACCGCCTTCTTTAAAATTTTAATCATAGTAAAACCATAATTATTTTATCGGCACAAAAAATAAAAGCATAAGGGAAAAGTGAGGACAGCTTGGAATATATTAAAATTTTGTTATATTATGGCGCAAAATGCCGATATACATATTGTGGAATTATGAGAAAGGCGGGAAAAAACATGCGGGAAAACATGAAACAGCAGATGAGGGATATGCTGTCTACCCTGGGAAGGGCGGAAGCAATCCTGGATTCCAGGACAAAGAAGCGGGAAACAGAGGAGATTGCCCGGCTCCTTGAGGATATGCAGGCATCGGCCATGGCAATCGGCACAGCCATAGAACAGGTGGAGGGAGACGGCACGCAGACGGTAAAGCTTCTGGAGGATTACTGCGAACTGCTCTGGCAGTATATGGTGGAGGAGGATTTAAAGGAGCGTTTCTGCAAGGGCAGGCAGCTGGCAGGCAAGCGTGGGGAAATCGGTTCCAGCCTGGAGGCTGAGTTTGAAGTGCGGCTGGAAATCGTTTTCCTTGTGTGCAGAAGCCGGGCCTGGAAGCAGATGGAACGTTTCTACCATCTCATGAAGGATAAGGCAGACTGTTATGTGCTTACCGCATCTTATAAGGAAGAAGATGCATCAGGGGAAGAAGCCGTGATGCATGATGAATCAGCACTCATACCAGAGTCGGTAAAGCCGTTTGGATTCGGACAGTATGACATCCGGGAAAGGAAGCCGGACATGGTCTTTACCGACGGCCCTTATGCCTGTCCGGGCCAGGGGGGAATCCGGCCGGATTATGATTTCATGGAAGTCAGGGAGAACGCGGGGATGGTGTTTTACATGCCCTTTTATGAGGATGAGGAACTGGCAGAGGAGGACCACTGCCGTATACCGCAGGCCCTATATTCCGATATCATCCTGGTCCCGTCCGGGAAGGTCAATGAAATATACGTGAACGCCATGAGCCGCCTGGATAACGGAAGGGACATGATAAAGAAGATTTATGTATTAGATGGTCCGGACGGGTACGGGGCGCTGGCGGATGTATGGAAGGAAAAGCGGTAAAAGCGGTAACTAAGTAAACAGATTTATAAATAAACAGAAGTGCAGGGAATCAGAAAGGAGATATGAAAGTATGGATTTATTGACAGGAATCGCATCAGCCAGTATGGACCTTAAGAGTACGCGTCTGATGACAGATATGAATGTGGCAATGCTGGGCAAGACCCTGGATACGGCACGGGAACAGGGGCAGGCGCTGCAGCAGATGATGGAGTCAGCAGTACCCACAGCGGGAAACCCGCATCTGCTGGATGTATATGCTTAGCCGGTTGAAGCATACGGGCAGGAAGCAGGCTTAACAAGATTTTAACATGTTCCCCGGGAAAAGAAGTTAAGAAAATAAAAAGGGTGTCGATATATAAGATATAAGGAAGAAAAAGGAAAGGACACGAATAAATATGAGAGACCTTAAAATTGCTAAAAAACTGACAGCCGTATTTGCAATCATTATCGCGTGTTTCTGTATTGCCGTGGTTGCCACAATTCTGGGAATGAATAACGTGGGAAACAGTTATGAAAGCTTTTATGTAAATAGTCATGAAGCCATCGTACGTTCCTCCAACATCCGGATTCAGCTTCAGACAGCCATTAAGAGCGTATCCCTGGCCACAGTGGATTCTGATTCATCCAATACGAATTCTTATGTGTCAGAAACAGAAGAGGCCATGAACATGGTAACAACAGAACTGGAGTGGTTCCGGAACAATTATGATGGGGATTTAAGCCTTCTTAACCAGTTTGAGTCCAAAATGAATGCGGTTAAGGATTTAAGGAACAAGATATCAACCCTGGCGCTGGAGAATACGGCAGCGTCAAATGCATCCGCCCAGCAGCTCTTAACAGACGAATATAACCCGAAGGTCAATGACGCAATTGAAGACCTCAGAAGTTTTGCGGATTCCGTTGATGTCCTGGGACAAAAGGATTTTGATACCTCCACCCGTGTACGGAATATGCTTTTAATTGTGGCTATCCCGCTTTCCGTGGCAGCCATTGTGATTGCGGTAATCCTGGCTCTTATGCTGATTCGTGCCATTGTGCCGCCGATTCGGGAAATACAAAAGGGAATGGAGGAGATAGAAGCCGGAAACCTGGATGTCCAGCTCAAATATGAATCCAGGGATGAGCTGGGACAGCTTTCAGACAGTGTCCGGGGCATGGTGGATTCCCTGAAAGCCATTATCCATGATGAAGATTACCTGTTTGCAGAGCTGGGAAATGGGAATTTTGACGTCCAGACCCGTAATGCGGATAAATATGTGGGCGATTTTACCTCCATACTTACCTCCATTATTAAACTGAGAGATAATCTCAACAGCACACTCATGCAGATCAACCAGTCCGCGGACCAGGTCTCAGCCGGTTCTGACCAGGTCTCATCCGGCGCCCAGGCCCTGTCCCAGGGAGCCACGGAACAGGCTTCTTCTGTGGAGGAGCTGGCGGCTACCATTAATGAAATATCCGGCAATGTAAAGGCCAATGCGGAAAATGCCAGGGAGGCCAGCCGTAAAGCGGCTCAGGTCAAGGACCAGGCAGGGGAAAGCAGCCGGCGCATGCAGGAGATGCTTTCTGCAATGACGGATATCAGCAGCAGTTCGGGCGAAATCGGGAAAATCATCAAAACCATTGAGGATATTGCCTTTCAGACCAATATATTGGCGTTAAACGCAGCAGTGGAAGCTGCCAGGGCAGGAGCGGCAGGAAAAGGTTTTGCCGTGGTTGCTGATGAGGTGCGCAATCTTGCCGGCAAGTCTGCGGACGCTTCCAAGAATACATCTGCCTTGATTGAAGGTTCCCTTCACGCAGTGGACCGGGGCACCAGGATTGCCAACGAGACAGCGGATGCCCTGAACCAGGTGGTGGACGGGGTCCAGAGCGTAACCGTAACCATAGATAATATTTCCCGCGCCAGTGATGACCAGGCTGTTTCCATTGGCCAGGTTACCCAGGGCATTGACCAGATATCCAGTGTGGTCCAGACGAATTCAGCCACAGCTGAGGAGAGTGCTGCTGCCAGTGAGGAGCTTTCAGGCCAGGCCCAGATCCTTAAGAACCTGGTGGGGCAGTTCCAGTTAAAGACAGATGGAACAGGAGCGCGTGGTCCGCAGTCCGCGCCTGCACCGGTACATGCACATACGGATATGTCCGGTTTCGGATATGAAAGCGGGGAAAAATACTAAAAGGGTGCTGCCCTTAAGCCGGTTTTCATGGGAAGGTTAGTATGAACATATTATTTGTAAAATATTTTCTTATTGGGGCGGTGGTTATCGGGGTATTTACATATATAAATAGCCGCCGGTAAATGGAACTGGTATATAAAAGGCTGTAAAACCAGCATCAACAGGTTGGTTTTACAGCCTTTTTTTCGTGTTGGTGTAAAGATTTTGTTAAGATTTTATTATTTGTGTCAAAATAATGCCGATATATGATGTAAGGAGGTAAATACAAATGAAAAATTTAAAGATTCGTTCAAAACTGTTTATTCTTGTGGGGATGCTGATAGTGGGGCTGATAGCGTTGGGAATGACTTCCCTCAGCTTCATGTCTAAGATTAACGGCAGCAGTACCATACTGGCGGAGAACTGGCTGCCGTCCACCATAGCAGCGGAAGAGTTAAATACCCTGACATCGGATTACCGTATCAATGAATTTGCCCATATCGTGGCCCAGGACCAGAAAAGCATGGCGTCCTATGAGACGGAGATGGAGCGTATTAAGGGGGAAATTGATGCGACATTCAATAACTATACGTCCAATCTGGCGACAGATGATACAGACAGGAGCATGATGGAGGATGCCAGGGCTGCCTGGCAGGAATATCTTTCCATCCATGACAGGATGATTACACTCAGCCGTGAGAATCAGACCCAGGAAGCCATGAGATTGGTAAACGGAGAGGCCAAAACCCTCTTTGACCAGGCATCGGCAACTCTGCTTAAGGTGGTGAACTTTAATACGGAGGGCGGGACCCAGGCCAGTCTGGATGGCGACGAGCTTTATTCCGGGGCGCGGCTCATCATGACAGCAGTCATTATCCTGCTTGTTGCGGCAGGAGTTCTGTGTTCCGTCTATGTGGTCAGGAGCATCACTTCCCCGGTTAAGGAGATTGACCAGGTGGCAAAGAACATAGCGGCCGGGAACCTGGACGAGGAAATCCGTTACAGCTCCAGGGACGAACTGGGAACCCTTGCAGTCAACTTTAATTCAACGGTGAGCAGGCTGCGGGATTATGTGAATTATATTGATGAGATTTCCAAGGTTCTGGACCAGGTGGCAGAGGGGAATCTGGTGTTCCAGCTGACCTATGATTATGCAGGGGAATTTGCCAAGGTAAAAACAGCCTTAACCAATATATCGGATTCCCTTAATAATACCATGGCCCAGATCAGCCAGTCTTCTGACCAGGTGGCAAGCGGCAGCGAGCAGGTATCCGACGGAGCCCAGGCCCTGTCCCAGGGAGCCACGGAACAGGCTTCCTCCATTGAAGAGCTGGCAGCCACTGTCAACGAGATATCTTCCCAGGTAAAGCAGAATGCGGATAATGCACAGAATGCCAGCGACCGGGCCAATGAAGTGGGAAATGAGGCAGCGGAGAGCAACCGGAGGATGCAGGATATGCTGTCTGCCATGGGGGAAATCAGCGAACGTTCCAGCGAGATTGGAAAAATCATTAAGACCATTGAGGACATTGCATTCCAGACCAACATCCTGGCGCTGAACGCTGCGGTGGAGGCTGCCAGGGCAGGCGAGGCAGGGAAGGGATTTGCGGTTGTGGCGGATGAGGTCAGGAACCTGGCCAGCAAAAGCGCGGAAGCATCCAAGAATACGGCGGCACTGATTGAAAGCTCCCTTAAGGCAGTGGAGAATGGAACGAAGATTGCGGACGAGACGGCCATGTCCTTAAATGAGGTGGTGACCGGTGTGCAGGATGTGACGGGAACCATCAATGAGATATCAAGCGCGTCAGAGGCACAGGCCAGGTCCATCTCCCAGGTGACCCAGGGCATTGACCAGATATCCAGCGTAATCCAGACCAATTCCGCAACGGCAGAGGAAAGCGCTGCTGCCAGTGAGGAATTATCAGGCCAGGCCCAGATCCTTAAAAACCTGGTCAGCCAGTTCCGCCTTAAGACCACTGGAGGAAGCAGCTTCGGGACACAGGCTGAGGCCCATGCATCAGTCAGCAGGCCGTCCTCTCCTGTATCGGCAGGCGGGGATAAATATTAAAGTATGAAATTGGAACATAAAAAATAAAGTAAAAAATAAACCCCATGCTGATCTGTACCGGTTCAGCATAGGGGATAGGAATAAGCCCGCCAAAAGGCGGGCTTCAGGCTGTAGACAACTAGCCTCCTAAGGGG
>ERZ791917.1623-NODE-1623-length-11849-cov-7.236307_pt1 | contig 11849 bp, 9 predicted proteins | sample MGYA00510138_ERZ791917 | MGnify/ENA primary metagenome ERZ791917 (study PRJEB30046, sample SAMN00792102) | human gut metagenome | study: EMG produced TPA metagenomics assembly of the A metagenome-wide association study of gut microbiota in type 2...
TAATAAGTACATGTTTTATTTTTTGCTCTGTCTACTTGACGGGGAGCGGTTCAAACCCATCCACAAGGTCTTTTTGTCTCTACACACTATTGCGGCAACACAGGCAATTCCTCCAGCCCGTACGGCTGGACCAAAGGCAGCAGGGCTGCATTGCTTTCCTTGACAAGCTCCGTGCTATGGGCTACGGTCTCGCCAATGGCCCGGTTCGTTTCCTCGTCATGGGACCGGTCGTCGATGAGGCTGAGCGTCATGGCAAAGGCCTGATCCGTCTCGTCTATCGCCTCCCGGGCCCGCTCCCTGGCTAACGTCAGGGCCTCTTTATCCGCCTGAGGCGCCAAGAGAGGCGTAGACAGGCCCTCCAGGGCAGCCTTACTCTGGCCAAGCGACGCCTGGAGCTTCTGAAACCGCTCCCGCGCTGCCTGCCGTTTATCCGGCGCATCCCGGTTGAGCAAAAGCGACGCAAAGGCATACCGCGCCTCGACGCGCACACTCAGCGTATGGTCATTCGCCTCACGGATGCACCGCGCCGCCGCAGCCACACCAGAAGCCGTCTGGTGATACACGCCAAACCCGGAAAGGGCCAATACGACCAGCACGCGGGCAATCAGCCGGCAGCGAAAAGAAATACATTGCAAAAAACGCATATAAGAGCCTCCAAGCATCTAAAATGGACATGCAGGACTCATTATACTATAAGACACCCATATGGGCAATAAAGAGGCAAATACGGCTCTCACGGGACATCCTTGATATGCTCCTCAGCCCACAAGTAGAGGAACAGGACGACGACGAAAACAACCAAAAACACGACAGCCACCGTCATGGCATGAGCCGGAGACACGAAAAACGTCGCCAACAGATACATGGCCACAAACCCGAGCCCCAAAGCCAACAGCAAAAACGGCACCATACAAAGCAACTCGAACAAGGCCCCAACCATCCGGACTACGGCATACACAACCAGCGCCAGCACACGGATCAACGTGGGCATACCATCATCCTCCTTTGAAAAAAATAAGTATACCAATCTACCATATAGTATAACATATCAGAAAGAAATAAAAAGAAGCGCATGGAAAAAGGAACACTCCGCTGGAAAAAAATACAAACCATAACAAAAAAGACGAAACCTGACCCGCCCCGTCGCACACGTGTCTATCTTTCAGTTTACCGGGACAACCCCCCTGTCTGTCAATGAAAAACAAGCTATTTTTACACATTTTTTCCCCTTTACAACGGCGATAACGCTTTGTATAATAAAAGTATCGGACACAGAAAACAAGAAAAAGTAACGTATAAATACTCTACAGAATGATTAAATATAAAAGGAGAGACGGCCCTTGAAACAGACAGATGAAGAAGAAAAGCAGCGCCAACAGGAAGAAGAAGACCTGGCCGCCCAAGCCGCACAAGCGGAAACACTCAGGCAGACAGCTCAATCCCTGCAGCACCTGCAGCCCAACCCAAACCTGGGCGTCACACCGGAATATAATAAAGCCAATCGCGATGCCCATTGGGATTCGACGAAGGCTAAGGAAGCGTACAAGGACCAAACCTTCGGCAACAAGCAAACCGTACGCACTGCCGATGGTACGCTTCTGCATAAAAGCTCGAAAGCAGCGAAAAATAAGTATCAGCACGGCGACAGCGGTGCCGCCTGGGCCCGCCATGCGTCGGAAACGGATCACGTCATACCACTCAAGGAAATCCACGAGCGCGTCAAGGACAATCCCTTTTTGTCCGACCAGGATGTAAAGGAAATTGCCAACCAGAAGGAAAATTACCAGCTCCTCTCCAAACGGGACAACACATCCAAAGGAGCCAAGAGCGAATGGCAGGAAATCACCTCGCCTGATGCGGACCTGAGTGCCAAAGCCCGCCTCAGCCGCGGTGCCGGCGCAGCCCGGGCAGAACTCGCCGTCGATAAGGAAATCGCCCTGCGCACCCTGCGCAACGCAGGTGGCGAATTCTACAGCGGCGCCAAGACAGCCCTGCAAAACGCCGCCGTCGGCCTCATGGTCAGCGCAGCCTACCAGGTCTGGGCTGTAGGAAGCGACCGTAAGGATGCCGGCGAAGCAGCCAAAGACGTCGCCCTCGGCGCCGGTGCCGTAGCCGTCACGGGCGGCACAGCCCAGCTCCTCACGACGGCTGCGTCCCGTACGGCGGCCAATAGCTTTTTGCGAGCCTTTGCCAAAGCGAACGTGGCCACCTTGGCATTGCAGGCAGGCATCGAGCTGGCCCATCCCGTAGGGCAGTACATGGATGGAAAAATTTCCTCAGGAGAGCTTGCCGAAGAAATCACTGTTCGCGCAGGTACTCTGGCCGCTGCCTGGGGAGGTGCCGAGGTCGGCGCACTCGTCGGCGCAGCAGCGGGACCTGTCGGTATAGCTGTCGGCAGTGTCCTGGGTGCCATCACCGCTTCGATAGCGACCGGAATCATTGGCGATACCATCCTGGAAGGACGGGCCTTACAACGGGATTATGCACGACGCGCCGCAGCAGCAGAACGCCTTTACAAAGAAGCAGAACGAATCATCAAACAGCGACAAGCCGCATATGAACAACTGGTAGAACGGGAACTCGTCCAATTCGACGAAACCATGTACCAGGGGCTGTGGACCCTCTGCGCCGGTGCGAGCCGGCAGGGAGAACCGGACTATACGGCCATTACGGCAGGCATACAAAAGATAGTACAGTATTGGGGTGAAAACGTCCTGTTTAAGGATGTAGATGAATATAAAGCACAACTGGATAAACCCTTGGTACTTCATTTCTAATCGAAAAGGAGGTCTTATCATGGTAGCACCCTTGGTTTACATTGGCGCAGCGATTGCGGGCAAACTGGTCTATGATCTCAATACGGGCAGCAATACAGACGAACAAACGGCCAAAAAGCGCAGACGCGCCATCAGAAAAAATGCAGATGCACAAGTTTTGGTACAACAGGAAAGAGAGCATTTGGAAAAAAGACTGAACAACGTAGGCAGAAAAAGACTGGCTGTCATACAATATACGATGCCGCGTTTCATCGCTGTCTACGGGCAGATACAAACCGTACTGCGCCAGCCCAATTCCCTCGTACCCATCGATGCGAATATACTGGACCAAATCAATGTCCTGCCCCGCGCGACCATGCAGACGTACGAAAGCCTTTCATCACGAGAAGAACTCTCTAATTGGCTTCTGGCAGGCCCTGTGGGAGCCCTTACCGTAGGCAGCGTAGATTTGGGCACGACAGCCATAGGCCTGTCTGCAGGCGCCGGCTTATCGACACTCGCCTTAGGCGCCGGCCTGGCTTTCTTTACCCTGGGCATCGGGTCAGCCATCAAAGCCGATAGCGAACGAGCCCTGCACGCCGCCAGCCGCAGCCTCTCCGCAGCCAATGCGGCCTACGCCGAAGCGGAAAGCAAAGCCTCTGTATGCAAAGCCATCTGCGCCTTTGCCGACCGTATCGCCAGCCTGACAGCCGCCATGAACGCACTCTTCCTCCAATCCATTGGCGTCTGTGAAGACCTGATCAACCGCCGAGGTACCGATGTCAGCCAATACGATGAAAGGGAACTGAAAGTCCTCATGACCTGTGCCAATATGGCCGGTGCCATGTGTACCATCCTGAAAGTACCTATTTCGGACAAAGACGGCAAAGTCGCTACCAACGGCAAGGAACTCATTGCGGACAATGAAAAATTATTGAACGATGTAGAACGCATGTGTAGTGAAGCCGGCCTCTAAAATCCCCATTGAAAAAAGGAGTGAAGCATTATGAAACAAGTAGTCATTGACAACAAATGCATGGCCTGTGGCGTCTGCCTCAGCCAGGATCAGTACATCCGTGAAGACGACGCCGACGGCAATATTCGTCCTATCCCGGGTAAATTCGTAGCCGAAGCAGACCTCCCGGCCATGGAAGACGTCATCAAGCTCTGCCCCGTCCACGCCATTTCCCTCAAAGAATGGCAGCAAATCGACCCGGCACAAATCGACGCAGAAAAGAAAAAAATGATCGACACCCTGAAGAAATTCAGAGACACCTTCCACGTCGAACGGCCCAGAATAGAAAGAATGAAAAAACCGTACGATTCCTTCAACATTATGGGTAACTCCATTGCCATCGATGGCATTTTCGATAAGAAATTCTCCTCTGAAAGCAAAGGCCGTGACTACGCCCATAGACGCCTGAAGAGATTTATTAGCAATGGTGCCCGGGAACAGTATGTCAGCACCCTCCTGGCCCGCTACAAAGCCGACTACCTCACACCCTACTACCTGCCGGCAGACAACGAAAACAGCTGCTACTACCAATACAACAAAGAAGCCAACAACCTCTTAGCCGACATCGCCGCCAAATGGAACGCCAGCGTCCCCCCCGACCGCCAGCTCCCCCAGCCCTGGAACGACCTCAGCATCTATCCCACCTACACAGCCCGCTTTTTCCAACACTTTGAAAACGAATGCCGCGGCCGCTCCGAACTCTTCCGTGACATTGCTGATGGCGTCGAAGAATACAACTACACTGACGACGACGACATAATCAGTGACTGTTTTGAAACCGGAAACAGCCGCTTTGGACACAGAGAATATATGTGCTTCATCGATTTGAGCAGAGTGCTCAACGACTATTCCGAAGACCTGACCAATAGCTTCACCGATGCCGTCTACGACGACATCGAATGGGACGAAATGTTTACCAAGGTCTTCAATGAATTTGAAGGGTATATGAAAGGCGCCTTCGACGAAAAAATACGGGAACTGGAACGGAAATGACCCACAGAAACTTTCAGCTTATAAAACATTTTGTTTTGCTTGTGGGTGTAGTAAAATATAAATATAGAAAAAATCAGCTATGGATGCGGCAAATACCTGTTTGCTACAGTCGCACCCATCACGGGTGCGTGGATTGAAATAATCGTCGTGTTGATACCGGGATTAGCATCCTGCGTCGCATCCTAAGCTCAGCAAAGCCCAGGGCAGCCATACGCGTGCCCCGGGCTTTGCTGCGTTTATCCGGTTCTTTGTCAAATGTGGGGGTAACCCTTTCTTAAACTATCAAAGTAACCATGGAACCGAATCATGCGAGATACACGATTCGGTTCCTAAATCGTTTGAAGTTACGGACCCCAAAGCTGATGCGTTTCAAGACTTTTATCTTATTGTTACAGCCTTCTGTGCAGCCATTGGACCAAGGCAGGAACAGGGCATTAATAATATAATCAAACCAGTCTGTAAATGAGGTTAATAAGGACTTAAACTCTGCCAGGCCCGCCTGGCGAACCTCTTCGAGCCATGCTTGCAGTTCCTTTATTACTTGGTCACGTCCATTTGCTTTTCGGACCCAGTAAAAACTTTCCTTCAACCGGTAGGCCGTTCGCAGATTCTCTGAACGCGACAAGATTTCTTCTAAACAAACCAGTTCGTATTCTGTCAAAGAACGCCCTGCCTTAGTCAGAATTTGCTTATTATGCTTTAAATAGCGGCAATGGCTAGGGAATTCTTTTTGCACACGCTTACGGACCCGTTCCATGGCCCACAATACCAGTCGGGTCACATGGAACCGATCGTTGACGATGGTAGCGTTGGGAAATACGGCCTGAATTACCATGCGAAACTTATTCGCCATGTCTATGACGACCCAATGCACTTTCTTTCTCTGTTCGATAGGAAAGGTTAAAAAGTACCGGATTAGGTCTTCGGTCTTATCATTAGGCAAAATATCCAGAATATCATGGGTTATCGGATCAGTAAGTATCGTCTGGAAGCGTATGCCACCCGCATTTCCCCTGAATTCATCAATAGATAAGACCTCCGGCAACACGCGCATCTTAGGACATTCTATACGATCAAAATAGCGTATAGCTGTAGTAACCGAGACAAGATATCTGCAGGCAATGTCCGAGAATGTCTGTTTAGACCGGCACTCTTTCACCATTTGCAGGATAATCTTCTGGCTTCTGCGTTGGTATCGCTGGACAAAAGACAATGGCTCAGCAAAGCTATGGTGGCAATGCGGGCAAACGTAGCGTCTTTTTCGGAAATGTACATACACTGGCCGGTCATTCAGAAATGTAAGTAATACGGTTTGATCACGATATCCTTTTATTTTGTCAGTCATTGTCTGACAATGTGGACAGGAATGCTCTTTGCGGGGAATTTCCAGTTCTAAGATATCGGATTCATCCGTTACCTGAATAGAAATTACAGTGGCATCTTCCAAAGAGAGAAATTTTTCGATATAATTAGATTCGGACATAAGACATCTTCCTTTCTGTTGGGTTTGGTCACTTTAATAGTAAAGGATGGATCATCTTATGTCCATTTTTTAATCCAAAAAGGGGTTATGACAGAAGGTGAAATTCTGTCATAACCCTCACATTTATTATAGAGCCGTTATATCTTGTATTGCAAATATCACGTTTCCGTCCCCTTAAGGGGCGCAATGCCCCCGTGTGGGCATTGCGGTTCATGCGGCCGCAAAAAGGACGCATGAAGGGGAATGATGTTTAGAAACCCTGTCCCTGTCAACCCGCATTCCCCTGCGGCAGAAACGACCAAAATTGGCGCTGATTGAAAAAGCTGTTATGATAAACCGTATTTCTTTAAGAAAAAAACTGCCAAGACAGTCGCCATGCGGGCCGGTGCAGATTTGGCTATATCTGTACCTAGTATAACGGAAAGCTAGAGAATCTTTAAGTTATACAGAGCCTGGAATTAGGACCAGCGATGTTTTCCATTGGCTCGAAAGATGATGCCGGTTTAGGTGGGTCAGTTTTACTCGAAAAAGTGGGTCAATTCAGAACGTAAAAAGTCCGTTTTTCATCAAATTAACACTGAATTTTGGGCCAGCAGGTGGCCTAGTTTTAGCAACATATAGCTTAGATGCCTGAAAAGCAAAAGCGGGACGAATTATACGTTGGGCTATGTCAGATTAGTATGGCTTAAGCATTCACTTTTTTATTTACAATATGCTATAATAAAGGAAACAAACGTGTGGAAAACGATGCGTATGTACGAAAATAAGTAATGTGAAGGGAGCTGATATATTTTGGATAATAAGTTGTATCATGTGGAAATGGAAATTGCTGGTAATACAGCTATGTGGACGCGGCCAGACTGTGGTGATTCACCATGTAGCTATCCTGCTCCAACTTATTCGGCTGTTCGAGGAATTTTTGAAAGCATTCTTTGGGGTCCGGCAGTACTGGTAATGCCTCGAAAAGTGGAACTTTGTGCACGGCCACAATATCATTCCTATGTGACCAATTATGGAGGACCATTGCGAAATTCGAATAATATTAAAAAAGACAACAATTATCAGCTGTATGCCACTGTTTTACTGGATGTGTGTTACCGGCTCTATGCCGATGTGACTACAAATCCAGACAAACGCAAGTTATCGGCTAAGACACTGGTTTGGGATCGAAGAACAACCTCACCTGGACACGCCTATCAAGAGATGTTTTACAAACGCCTTAAAAAAGGTCAATCATTCGCGACGTTGTCACTAGGATGGAGCGAATTTACACCATCTTATGTAGGTCCATTTAGGGCGACGACGCATGTATGCGATGATATGCCGGATATTATGATTCCATCTATGTATCGCAGCGTGTTTTCGGATGGGTATAAATCTGCTTATCGTGCAGTTTATGATACAAATATCTGTATCCGTAAGGGTGTGTTGGAATTTCCGATAAGAGGCGATGGAACGTGATTAACGAATTATACGAGCTGACTGGAGCTTTGCATAAGGCAGATATTCAAATGGATGTATGGCATTTAAAATATTTGCGGCTTCCGAAAATCCGTGCTAAAAATCCATGCCTTGGCATTACACTGGCACATGGAAAAATTGTAGATATTCGCGCAATACCTGCGGATTATGCAGACGGAATCAGAAAATATGGCACAAATCAAGGGTCTTACCCAGGAATGAACCTAACACCACTATATAAGGTGACTAATGAAGATATAAGTAAAAAAATAAAAAATTTAAAGCCAGAAGAGCTAACTTCTCAGTCGATAGCAGAAATTAAGGCTTTATGTACCGAAAGCAATTGGAATAAAAAATACCTTAATAAATTTAACATATCAATGACAAAGGTTCCAACTGAATTATCTACGCTGATTCCTGATTGCCAACCGCTGCAAATCCTGATGGGAGAAACAAATTATTTTACTGACCCGGAAGTTTTGCACAAGGCGTTGACGAACGCTGCATTTCAAATGCTGGAAAAGCGTGATCATGTATCAGAAGCACTTACATTATTATTTCAATTTTATAGTAAAGATACAACTGAGAACCAATCAAAGAAACAGGATACAGAAAATTTGTCTGTTGTCTTTGAATCTGAACGGCTAATCGAGCAAAATGTACCAGTCATAGATAAAGACGGAAAATTTACCAAGATTATAAATCAGGCATTGCTGCAGGCCGAATTACGGAAAGATACAGGTCAATCTAAATCTGTCGATGCTTTCGGTATTCCAGTTCAAAATGTGGAAGAGAAGATGCCTAAAGTAAAGCTTGCCGGCGGAATGGAAGTTACGCTACGTACCATGTTTAAAGGACAGCCGTGTCAGACACGCTATGGTCGTATAGAAAGTGCAAGCTATCCCATTGCAACTAATGTACGAAAGGAAATTCAGGCGGCCCTAGAGTGGTTGGGAAATGAGGAACATAAGAATATATATTGGATAAATACAGACAAGGGAGAAATCCTTTTTGTATATCCTTTGCAATTGCCACAACTGCCAATATCATTTACGCAGATGTTTCAAATCCCCAGTAATCCGGAAGAAACCTTTTCAACGCAGGCACGATTGTTTCTCGATGAATTGAGAATGACAAGAAACCCGGATACAGATCCTCATGCACAAGGTATCCGCTTATTTGTACTGCGTAAACTTGATAAGGCCCGTACCAAAGTAGTGTATACCTGGCAAACAGATGCGGAAATATTGGAACAACGTAGCGAAACCTGGACTATTGGCTGTACGGAAAATGTGCCATCCTTTTCCTTCGGAAGAATGGAAGCCTTATTTCCACTAGAAATTGCGACTATCGAAAATGGCGTCTGGAAGCAAGATGGAGAGATCATTGAAAAAAAGGAAGAACTATTCCTGCTTTCCGTGGCTTAACTATGCTGCTCGATGAAACCTGCGATACGGCAACAGATTTGCATATAATGTCTCGACGTAGCGTGACCATAGCAGGTCTATTGGGCCAGAAAAGCATCATGAAAGATTGGAAGAATCCGATATGGAATGACATCAGAAAAATGATGGCACTCATAGGGCTACTGCTCTATCAGCGTGGCATCAGAAAGGAGTACTACATGGATAATTTACCGTATCTTTATGGCCAGCTACTCAAGGCAGCGGACGAAATACACGTATTGTATTGCCAGGTTGTCCGCGGTGGCGACGTACCGCCGCAGCTTATTGGAGGTAGCTTGTATCAACAAGCTGCAGAAGCCCCGATGCGGACACTCAATTTATTAAGCAAAAGGCTCATGCCATATTACACGTGGGCACGCAGTTACCGTAGCAAAAATATTCAAGAAAAAGGAAAAGAAAGCTGGCGTGCAGCCTGGCTCTATAAAATGTGCGAAAAAATTATGACGCAATTACATGCTGTATGGACCGATAAGACTCGGTTCAATGATTCTGAAAAAGTGCAATTATTTATTGGCTACTTGGCGGCATTTCCTAAAAATGAAAAGCCGGAAGACATAAAGGAGGCAGAAAATCATGAATGATGAAATCAAAAGAGCAACAGGCTTATTGGTCATTGAGGTCGTAAATTCTAATCCCAATGGAGATCCGGACCGGGAGAATGACCCTCGTCAACGCCCGAATGGTTGTGGAGAAATATCCCCAGTATCGTTTAAACGAAAATTGCGTGATTTGGTGGATGATCATGATTCGCAGTTCTTTAAGGCTTTGCCAGAAGAGTATAGCCAAAATAGTGAACACTACTGCATTTTGGAACAACGTGGCCGGGATCGTGAAAAAATTAAGAAAGAATTAGGAAAAAATACGGAGAAGTTTGAAGAAAACGAATTTTTAGGTAGTGAATTTGTTAAGAAGTATTGGGATGCCCGCGTTTTTGGTAATACCTTTTTGGAAGCAGATATAAACAAAGGCTTTATCAAAACGGGCGTTGTGCAGTTTGGCATGGGTGTATCTCTGGCCCCAATTGAAATCTTACGGGAAACGAATACCAATAAATCAGGTGTACAATCTGATAAAGATGCAGGCATGGCACCTTTAGCATATCGTATTGTTGAACACGGCGTATATTGCATGCCTTTCTATGTCAATCCCAATTATGCGAGAAAATCGGGTTGTACAAAAAAAGATATTGATTTACTGAAACGGCTTATCCCCTACGCATATGATTTGAGCCGCTCAGCCATCCGCCCAGATGTCAGAATTCGTCACGCCTGGTATATTGAACATAAAAGTATTCTGGGCAGTTGTCCAGAATATTTGCTGATTGAAAGTCTGACGCCGAAAAAGAAAGGGGATGCCAATGAACCATCTCATGCTTGGAGTGACTATGAAGACCCAACCGAATTGGATGATAAATTGAAACAACGTGTGGAAAGTTGCGAGGATTTGATGAATCTTAAGCCTAATTTCATTGCGACTTAAAACAATGTGTAGAAAGTTGCAAGGACTTGATAAAATGATGATGGAATATTTGGCCCATAGTGCCAGAGGAAACCAGCCGGCACAAACATATGCTGCTCACATTCAGGGCGTGCTCCGTCGTAGCAGTCACTATGTTGATGCGTTAAGGGAGTACCATCCTGATAGTGAAGAACTCAAAAATATCGTGTTAGCCAGCAGTTATTGGCACGATTTGGGAAAATTGGAACAAAAAAATCAACACGTGTTGCAAGATACTGCAGAAACAAGCCGGCATCTGCCCATTAATCATGTAGATGCCGGTAGTGCGGAGTTGGTTGCTACACAGCACCTTATGGCGGCTTTGCTGGTTTATGCCCACCATAGAGGCCTCCCGGATATGATTAAAGAGGGAATTCGTGATAAGTCTTTTTTTCGCGATGAAAAGCCATCTGTTAGAGCACATACAGATGCTACACTGGCCCAATTAGTTGCTCTACATCATGCCGTTCTGCCTACTATACACATAGGACAAGATTCGCGATATAAAGGGAACCCCAATGTATATACGCGAATGCTGCTTTCCTGTCTGGCTGATGCGGATCACTCAGATACAGCAGCAGCCTATGGTCATGGCGATGACGCTGAAAATCTGCCGGCTTTGTTGGCTCACGAAAGATTGGCCACGTTGGACTGCTATGTAGCAAGGCTGGGTGGAGATGATGAACGAAGTAATTTGCGGCGAATCATGTATGAAATGTGTCGTAATAAAGCGATAACGACTAACTTTTCTATCTGTGATAGTCCTGTGGGGTCTGGCAAAACAACTGCAGTAATGGCACATTTATTGCGACAGGCAGAGTTGAGACATGCACGAAGAATAATTGTTGTCTTGCCCTATACCAGCATCATTGATCAGTCAGTTGAAGTTTACCGAAAGGCATTAGTGCTGCCAGGAGAAAATCCTGAATCTGTTGTTGCTGGATTGCATTGCCGGGCTGAGTTTGATGATGCGGAAGTCCGATACCTTACGTCTTTATGGCGTGCGCCCATCATTGTTACAACGGCTGTGGCCTTCTATACAACACTGGCATCAAACAAACCTGCATCCTTGCGGAAATTGCACGAATTACCGGGAAGCATGATTTTTGTTGATGAATCACACAATGCTTTGCCTATTAAGCTGTTACCCTTAGGGTGGCAGTGGATGAATACTCTTG
>ERZ791917.1637-NODE-1637-length-11757-cov-5.628610_pt1 | contig 11757 bp, 10 predicted proteins | sample MGYA00510138_ERZ791917 | MGnify/ENA primary metagenome ERZ791917 (study PRJEB30046, sample SAMN00792102) | human gut metagenome | study: EMG produced TPA metagenomics assembly of the A metagenome-wide association study of gut microbiota in type 2...
CCTCCGCAACCCCATGTTTTCACATAACTGTTGCGTTGACCAATTGAATCTACAGCGGCTTTTTTTAATATGTCCCGTTCGTCGGTAACCCGTTTCAGCTCTTTCTGGAGACGGCGGATCTCGGCCTGAGCATCTGACTGTTCTTTATTAGTGGAAGAATCCGGACCGTACTTCTTTATCCAGGCATAAAGGCTGTGGGTGGTGATATCGAGACGTGTTGCAACGCTGGCAACAGAATAACCGCGATCAACAACCTGTTTGACTGCTTCAGTTTTAAACTCTTCGGGATAACGCTTACCGCTCATGGGCACCTCTCTTTAAGCCATCTTAAATGACTCTGAGGTGTCTGTTAAACCCGTGGCGATTCACTGCTCGATAAAGTCACGCCCTCACAGTGGGCAGCAATAGGTGTGCTGGGTAGCCTGGTATTTGGCCTGCTGACGTACCTGACAAACCTTTATTTCAAGATTAAAGAAGATAAGCGCAAGGCTGCGAGAGGTGAATAATGCCTCCATCATTACGAAAAGCCGTTGCTGCTGCTATTGGTGGCGGAGCAATTGCTATAGCATCAGTGTTAATCACTGGCCCAAGTGGTAACGATGGTCTGGAAGGTGTCAGCTACATACCATACAAAGATATTGTTGGTGTATGGACTGTATGTCACGGGCATACAGGAAAAGACATCATGCTCGGTAAAACGTATACCAAAGCAGAATGCAAAGCCCTCCTGAATAAAGACCTTGCCACGGTCGCCAGACAAATTAACCCGTACATAAAAGTTGATATACCGGAAACAACGCGCGGCGCTCTTTACTTGTTCGTTTACAACGTGGGTGCTGGCAATTTCAGAACATCGACGCTTCTTCGCAAAATAAACCAGGGCGATATCAAAGGCGCATGTGATCAGCTACGTCGCTGGACATATGCTGGCGGTAAGCAATGGAAAGGTCTCATGACTCGTCGTGAGATTGAGCGTGAAATCTGTTTGTGGGGTCAGCAATGAACAGAGTAACCGCGATTATCTCCGCTCTGGTTATCTGCATCATCGTTTGCCTGTCATGGGCTGTTAATCATTACCGTGATAACGCCATTACCTACAAAGCCCAGCGCGACAAAAATGCCAGAGAACTGAAGCTGGCGAACGCGGCAATTACTGACATGCAGATGCGTCAGCGTGATGTTGCTGCGCTCGATGCAAAATACACGAAGGAGTTAGCTGATGCGAAAGCTGAAAATGATGCTCTGCGTGATGATGTTGCCGCTGGTCGTCGTCGGTTGCACATCAAAGCAGTCTGTCAGTCAGTGCGTGAAGCCACCACCGCCTCCGGCGTGGATAATGCAGCCTCCCCCCGACTGGCAGACACCGCTGAACGGGATTATTTCACCCTCAGAGAGAGGCTGATCACTATGCAAAAACAACTGGAAGGAACCCAGAAGTATATTAATGAGCAGTGCAGATAGAGCTGCCCATATCGATGGGCAACTCATGCAATTATTGTGAGCAATACACACGCGCTTCCAGCGGAGTATAAATGCCTAAAGTAATAAAACCGAGAAATCCATTTACGAATGTTTGCTGGGTTTCTGTTTTAACAACATTTTCTGCGCCGCCACAAATTTTGGCTGCATCAACAGTTTTCTCCTGTCCAATTCCCGAAACGAAGAAGTGATGGGTGATGGTTTCCTTTGGTGTTACTGCTGTCGGTTTGTTTCCAACAGTAAACGTCTGTTGAGCACATCCTGTAATAAGCATTGCCAGAGCGGCAGAAAACAACATTTTTTTCATCTTATTATCCTGCATTGTTAAAAACGGCAGAATCCTATGTGACAACAATTAAACGATAGTTAAATGGATTGATGAAAATTAAAACTATATAGGTGTACGCTCAGACTATTGGAGGAAGTTGGGGACACTCAGAATCCTGTGGAATGAAATAAACCGGTCTATCCGTCTATTACCCTTTTAGCTGCGCTGTATCGTCGCCGTATTCCCGCATTAACCATGACCGTAGCCCGACGGGGAATTCCTTCTGCGTGAGTGTGCGGGAATAATCAAAAACGATGCACACCGGGTTTTACTGTGCTGACAGACGCAGGGTTACCCTCATAGTCGCTTTTCCGGTGCGATGGTGGAAGAAACCGGGATGTTCATCCATCATCACTTTGGATTGATGTATATGCTCTCTTTTCTGACGTTAGTCTCCGACGGCAGGCTTCAATGACCCAGGCTGAGAAATTCCCAGACCCTTTTTGCTCAAGAGCGATGTTAATTTGTTCAATCATTTGGTTAGGAAAGCGGATGTTCCCGCCGTCACATGCCGGGACCATCACAGTGTATGAAGATTCCCGACCCGGTACGCTGAATGATTTTCTCGGTGCCATGACGGAGGATGATGCCCGTCCGGAGGCACTGCGCCGTTTTGAGCTGATGGTGGAAGAGGTGGCGCGTAACGCGTCCGTGGTGGCACAGAACACGGCAGCCGCAAAGAAGTCAGCCAGTGATGCCAGCACATCTGCCAGTGAGGCGGCAACCCGTGCGACTGATGCTGCAGGCTCAGCACGCGCAGCCAGCACGTCAGCCGGGCAGGCCGCTTCGTCGGCTCAGTCAGCGTCTTCCAGCGCAGGAACGGCATCAACAAAGGCCACTGAAGCGGAAAAAAGTGCTGCCGCTGCAGAGTCCTCAAAAAGCGCGGCAGCTACCAGTGCCGGTGCGGCGAAAACGTCAGAAACGAATGCGGCAGCGTCACAACAATCAGCAGCCACTTCTGCATCCACCGCGACCACGAAAGCGTCAGAAGCTGCCACCTCAGCCCGGGATGCGGCGGCCTCAAAAGAGGCAGCGAAATCATCAGAAACGAACGCATCATCAAGCGCCAGTAGTGCCGCTTCCTCGGCAACGGCGGCAGGCAATTCCGCGAAGGCGGCAAAGACGTCTGAGACAAACGCCAGGTCTTCTGAAACGGCAGCGGGACAGAGCGCCTCGGCTGCGGCAGGCTCAAAAACAGCGGCTGCGTCGTCTGCCAGTGCCGCGTTAACAAGTGCCGGGCAGGCCTCAGCCAGTGCTAGCGCCGCCGGAAAATCGGCAGAAAGCGCCGCATCGTCCGCTTCAACAGCCACAACGAAGGCTGGCGAAGCCACTGAACAGGCCAGCGCAGCAGCGAGGTCTGCTTCCGCAGCGAAGACATCCGAGACGAACGCGAAAGCGTCGGAAACCAGCGCAGAATCCTCAAAAACGGCTGCCGCATCGTCCGCCAGTTCGGCGGCGTCATCGGCATCATCTGCGTCTGCTTCAAAAGATGAGGCGACCAGACAGGCATCAGCAGCGAAAGGCAGCGCCACGACGGCATCCACGAAGGCGACAGAGGCAGCTGGTAGTGCGACGGCGGCAGCTCAGAGCAAAAGTACGGCGGAATCCGCGGCAACGCGCGCCGAGACAGCAGCAAAACGGGCAGAGGATATTGCATCCGCCGTGGCGCTTGAGGATGCGAGCACGACGAAAAAGGGGATAGTACAGCTCAGCAGTGCGACCAACAGCACTTCCGAGTCACTGGCGGCAACGCCAAAAGCCGTTAAGGCCGCGTATGACCTGGCTAACGGGAAATATACCGCTCAGGACGCTACGACAGCACAAAAAGGAATTGTCCAGCTCAGTAGTGCAACCAACAGCGCATCTGAAACGCTTGCTGCGACATCGAAAGCAGTGAAAGCAGCTAATGACAATGCGAATGGTCGGGTACCTTCTGCCCGTAAGGTGAATGGTAAGGCGCTTTCAGCGGATATAACACTGACACCGAAAGATATTGGTACGCTTAACTCAACAACTATGTCATTCAGCGGTGGTGCTGGTTGGTTCAAATTAGCAACGGTAACCATGCCGCAGGCGAGTTCTGTTGTTTCAATTACGTTGATTGGTGGGGCTGGATATAACGTCGGTTCACCTCAACAGGCAGGTATATCTGAACTTGTTTTGCGTGCAGGTAATGGTAATCCGAAGGGGATTACTGGTGCTTTATGGCAGCGCACATCGGCAGGGTTTACAAATTTTGCCTGGGTCAATACATCTGGTGATACTTACGATATTTACGTTGCAATCGGAAATTATGCGACTGGTGTAAATATTCAATGGGATTATACCAGTAATGCCAGCGTAACGATTCATACGTCACCAGCATATTCTGCTAATAAGCCGGAAGGGTTAACGGACGGTACAGTTTATTCACTCTATACGCCATCAGAGCAGTTTTATCCGCCTGGCGCACCAATCCCGTGGCCATCGGATACCGTTCCGTCTGGTTATGCCCTGATGCAGGGGCAGACTTTTGACAAATCTGCTTACCCGAAACTTGCAGCGGCTTATCCGTCAGGCGTGATCCCTGATATGCGTGGCTGGATGATTAAGGGCAAGCCCGCCAGTGGTCGGGCCGTATTGTCTCAGGAACAGGACGGCATTAAATCGCACACCCACAGCGCCAGCGCATCCAGTACGGATTTGGGGACGAAAACCACATCGTCGTTTGATTACGGCACTAAATCCACGAATAACACTGGTGCGCATACCCATAGTGTTAGCGGTACGGCTGCTTCAGCCGGTGCACATACCCATTCGATGACATTTGTTTCAGGTGGTTCCAGTGGTGCTCCGGGAAGTGGAGCATCTGATTATTCTAAATACAGTGTTAACACTTCTTCTGCAGGCGCTCATACGCACTCTGTATCGGGTACTGCTGCAAGCGCAGGTGCACACGCACATACTGTGGGTATTGGTGCTCATACGCACTCGGTTGCGATTGGCTCACATGGACACACCATCACCGTTAACGCTGCTGGTAACGCGGAAAACACCGTCAAAAACATCGCATTTAACTATATTGTGAGGCTTGCATAATGGCATTCAGAATGAGTGAACAACCACGGACCATAAAAATTTATAATCTGCTGGCCGGAACTAATGAATTTATTGGTGAAGGTGACGCATATATTCCGCCTCATACAGGTCTGCCAGCAAACAGTATCGATATTGCACCGCCAGATATTCCGGCAGGCTTCGTGGCTGTTTTCAACAGTGATGAGGCATCGTGGCATCTCGTTGAAGATCATCGGGGTAAAACGGTTTATGACGTGGCTTCCGGCGACGCGTTATTTATTTCTGAACTCGGTCCGTTACCGGAAAATGTTACCTGGTTATCGCCGGGAGGGGAATATCAGAAGTGGAACGGCACAGCCTGGGTGAAGGATACGGAAGCAGAAAAACTGTTCCGGATCCGGGAGGCGGAAGAAACAAAAAACAGCCTGATGCAGGTAGCCAGTGAGCATATTGCGCCGCTTCAGGATGCTGCAGATCTGGAAATTGCAACGGAGGAAGAAATCTCGTTGCTGGAAGCATGGAAAAAGTATCGGGTATTGCTGAACCGTGTTGATACATCAACTGCACCGGATATTGAATGGCCAACAGGACCCATTATCGAATAGTGCATTACGAACTGCAGGATATTATATGGGATAATATTCTGCAGTTTATTGGGGCTGTATTTTAAAAAGGTGTTTATTTTGAGTGAGTTATCACCTTGTTCTTTCCGGTTCTTTTGGCTTGATATAACGCTTTATCGGCATTGACTAACATTTCAGATGGACTGAGATTATTCTCTTTTGAAGTAAAACAACCAATACTGACGGTTATTTTCTCAGGTCCATGCGATAATAATTTTTTCGAGCATTGCTCCTCAATGTTTTTTCTGATTCGCTCTGCAATTGATAGCAAGAGCTTTTGAGTATTACCTTTAATGATAATACCGAACTCCTCACCGCCTAAGCGCCCTAATATATCCTCTTTCCTGATGGATTTTTTTATTATTCTGGTAACCATTACTATGACTTGATCACCCATATGATGCCCCCATTTGTCATTGATGCTTTTGAAATTGTCAATATCTAACATTATTACTGAGAAATCATGGTGTTTTGATATATTCTTCAATGAGTCAATAAAGTATCTTCTATTGTATGTATTCGTTAGTGGATCATGAATTGCCATATGATTAGCATGATTTAATTTCCTGAAAACATAATACATGAGTGTTGAAATGATATAAATCATTGATATCAATTCAAGAAATTTTGTCATGTACCATGCAGAATGGGATTTATCAATAAAATACAATAAAATTAGATTATTGCATACTGACACTATACAAATAAGTATTATACACAACCATATTTTTGAGTAATTACGTATGCTGATGCATGAGCTGATAAGTAATACAAGCCAAAATACTGATATTATTTTGGTGTACACGATATTCCACGTCGACAAATGACGATTCAGCGAGTATTGTATAATATTAAGACTATATTTTATATTGTCACTGCTTAGATTTTTTGCTACAAACGGAGTAATAAAAAGAATTAATATTGACAAAACAACAATTATTATGTTTCTTTTATCTTCTAAAACACTTTTATTTTTAATATTGGTGGAATAAACAGCCAGAAAGATTATAGATATAAAGCTGAACTGACGGAATAGATAATATATTGCGATATCATTTGATTTCTGATAGATTGTAGATAAATCGTTACCTAACGGAGATAAAGAAATAATAGCCACTTCTAATAAATAATATGTGTTGCTCAAAAACGCGAATGAAAGAATTAAGAGATAACTTTGTCTCTGATTAGAAACATAGTAAAGCAATAGAAAAATAAAAATCATCAGGTTTATGAAAAAAAGCCCAATAATGAAAACACTATAACTTATTTGTGTTGTTTGTGTTATGTATATTCCATTATTTTCATGCAGTAATAAAAATATAATAGAGATGCATGAAAATAAAAAGATGAAGATTTTTATTTTTATAGGTACCTGGTTGATAATCATGTACGCACCTGAGAATGATATATATATAATATGTATCGCTACAAATAACGATAATTTCTTACTGGTGATAGTATACTATTATTCTGGTTAATCGCTGTCAAATTGATGATTTTGGTTAGTATTGCAATAGCGAAGGGTTTGATCCGGTAAGACTGGCTAGGCAAGGCTATACCAAAAAATCAGTGTAGGTTCAGAAAACGATGCACCATACAATCATCAATAATTTCAAATTGTCCATTGTGCATAAATCATAAAGAAAACCGCAGCACGTCGTATGCAAGAACGTGCTGCGGTTGGCTGGTGAACTTTCGATAGTGCGAGTATTGAATGATTTCCAGCTGTTGCCGATTTTACTATGTTTTCAGTAGAACACTTAGACAAAACTGAGGCACACAAATCTTTGCACTGGATTGCAAGGCTTTGTGCTTCTCTGGAGTGCGACATGTTTGATAACAAAAAATTAGCGCAAGAAGACAAAAATCACCTTGCGCTAATGCTCTGTCTCAGGTCACTAATACTATCTAAGTAGTTGATTCATAGTGACTGGATATGTTGTGTTTTGTAGCATCATGTAGTCTATTTTTTAGACTAAAGGTATTGTAACACATTGATATTAATGGTTTTTAATGTTTCGCGTTCAGCTTTTTTATACTAACTTGAGCGAAACGGGAAGGTAAAAAGACAAAAAGTTGTTTTTAATACCTTTAAGTGATACCAGATGGCATTGCGCCATCTGGCAGAGTGATTAACTAAACATCGCAGTAATCGAGGCGCTTGCCAGAGAGTGGAAATGAACGTTAAACCCGACCATCGCGCCGCTGGCACCTTCATCGACATCAATACGTTCTATATCCAGCGCGTGAACGGTAAAAATGTAGCGATGAGTTTCGCCTTTCGGCGGTGCTGCGCCATCGTACCCGGTTTTACCAAAGTCGGTACGCGTCTGCAAAACGCCGTCTGGCATTGCTACCAGACCAGAGCCAAACCCTTGCGGTAATACGCGGGTATCAGCGGGTAAGTTAACAACTACCCAGTGCCACCAGCCGGAGCCGGTTGGCGCATCCGGGTCGTAGCAGGTGACAACAAAACTTTTCGTTCCCGCAGGAACATCATCCCACGCCAGATGCGGTGAAATATTATCGCCATCGTAACCCATGCCGTTAAAGACATGACGATGCGGCAATTTATCGCCATCGCGCAGATCGTTACTGATGAGTTTCATGAACCCTCCTTTCTTGTTTGCAGAAAGTGTAGCCAGAAACCCTCACGCGGACTTCTCGTTATTGGCAAAAAAATGTTTCATCCTGTACCGCGCGGTTAACCGCTGCGGTCAGACGCTGCAACTGTTGCGGGAGAATAATATAGGGCGGCATCAGGTAAATCAGTTTGCCAAAAGGCCGGATCCAGACACCCTGTTCGACAAAGAATTTTTGCAGCGCCGCCATATTCACCGGATGAGTGGTTTCGACCACGCCAATGGCCCCCAGTACGCGCACATCGGCAACCATTTCGGCATCACGGGCGGGGGCAAGTTGCTCGCGCAGCTGTACTTCAATATCCGCCACCTGTTGCTGCCAGTCGCCAGATTCGAGAATCGCCAGGCTGGCGTTTGCTGCCGCGCAGGCCAGCGGATTGCCCATAAAAGTTGGCCCATGCATAAAGCAACCGGCTTCACCGTTACTGATGGTTTCTGCAACCTCGCGCGTGGTGAGTGTGGCGGAAAGGGTCATTGTGCCGCCGGTTAAGGCTTTACCGAGGCACAAAATGTCCGGCGCGATTTCTGCATGTTCACAGGCAAACAGTTTCCCGGTACGACCAAATCCAGTGGCGATCTCGTCGGCAATCAGCAAGATACCTTCGCGATCGCATATTTTGCGGATTCGTTTTAACCATTCCGGATGGTACATGCGCATCCCGCCTGCGCCCTGGACAATCGGCTCAATGATCACCGCCGCGATTTCATGACGATGCGCCGCCATCAGGCGGGCAAAGCCCACCATATCGCGCTCATCCCATTCGCCATCCATGCGGCTTTGCGGGGCGGGAGCAAACAGGTTTTCTGGCAGGTAGCCTTTCCACAGACTGTGCATTGAGTTATCCGGATCGCACACCGACATCGCGCCAAAGGTATCGCCATGATAACCATTGCGGAAGGTCAGAAAACGCTGGCGCGCTTCGCCTTTGGCTTGCCAGTACTGCAACGCCATTTTCATCGCCACTTCCACCGCTACGGAACCGGAGTCCGCGAGAAAAACGCACTCCAGCGGTTGCGGCGTCATCGCCACCAGTTTGCGGCACAGCTCAATGGCTGGCGCATGGGTGATACCGCCAAACATCACATGCGACATGGCATCAATTTGCGACTTCATCGCCGCATTAAGCTGCGGGTGATTGTAGCCGTGGATCGCCGCCCACCAGGACGACATACCGTCAACCAGGCGTCTGCCGTCAGACAAAATCAGCTCGCAACCTTCGGCGCTCACCACCGGATAAACCGGCAGAGGGGAGGTCATGGATGTGTATGGGTGCCAGATATGGCGTTGGTCAAAGGCAAGATCGTCCGTTGTCATAATCGACTTGTAAACCAAATTGAAAAGATTTAGGTTTACAAGTCTACACCGAATTAACAACAAAAAACACGTTTTGGAGAAGCCCCATGGCTCACCGCCCACGCTGGACATTGTCGCAAGTCACAGAATTATTTGAAAAACCGTTGCTGGATCTGCTGTTTGAAGCGCAGCAGGTGCATCGCCAGCATTTCGATCCTCGTCAGGTGCAGGTCAGCACGTTGCTGTCGATTAAGACCGGAGCTTGTCCGGAAGATTGCAAATACTGCCCGCAAAGCTCGCGCTACAAAACCGGGCTGGAAGCCGAGCGGTTGATGGAAGTTGAACAGGTGCTGGAGTCGGCGCGCAAAGCGAAAGCGGCAGGATCGACGCGCTTCTGTATGGGCGCGGCGTGGAAGAATCCCCACGAACGCGATATGCCGTACCTGGAACAAATGGTGCAGGGGGTAAAAGCGATGGGGCTGGAGGCGTGTATGACGCTGGGCACGTTGAGTGAATCTCAGGCGCAGCGCCTCGCGAACGCCGGGCTGGATTACTACAACCACAACCTGGACACCTCGCCGGAGTTTTACGGCAATATCATCACCACACGCACTTATCAGGAACGCCTCGATACGCTGGAAAAAGTGCGCGATGCCGGGATCAAAGTCTGTTCTGGCGGCATTGTGGGCTTAGGCGAAACGGTAAAAGATCGCGCCGGATTATTGCTGCAACTGGCAAACCTGCCGACGCCGCCGGAAAGCGTGCCAATCAACATGCTGGTGAAGGTGAAAGGCACGCCGCTTGCCGATAACGATGATGTCGATGCCTTTGATTTTATTCGCACCATTGCGGTCGCGCGGATCATGATGCCAACCTCTTACGTGCGCCTTTCTGCCGGACGCGAGCAGATGAACGAACAGACTCAGGCGATGTGCTTTATGGCAGGCGCAAACTCGATTTTCTACGGTTGCAAACTGCTGACCACGCCGAATCCGGAAGAAGATAAAGACCTGCAACTGTTCCGCAAACTGGGGCTAAATCCGCAGCAAACTGCCGTGCTGGCAGGGGATAACGAACAACAGCAACGTCTTGAACAGGCGCTGATGACCCCGGACACCGACGAATATTACAACGCGGCAGCATTATGAGCTGGCAGGAGAAAATCAACGCGGCGCTCGATGCGCGGCGTGCTGCCGATGCCCTGCGTCGCCGTTATCCGGTGGCGCAAGGAGCCGGACGCTGGCTGGTGGCGGATGATCGCCAGTATCTGAACTTTTCCAGTAACGATTATTTAGGTTTAAGCCATCATCCGCAAATTATCCGTGCCTGGCAGCAGGGGGCGGAGCAATTTGGCATCGGTAGCGGCGGCTCCGGTCACGTCAGCGGTTATAGCGTGGTGCATCAGGCACTGGAAGAAGAGCTGGCCGAGTGGCTTGGCTATTCGCGGGCACTGCTGTTTATCTCTGGTTTCGCCGCTAATCAGGCAGTTATTGCCGCGATGATGGCGAAAGAGGACCGTATTGCTGCCGACCGGCTTAGCCATGCCTCATTGCTGGAAGCTGCCAGTTTAAGCCCGTCGCAGCTTCGCCGTTTTGCTCATAACGATGTCACTCATTTGGCGCGATTGCTTGCTTCCCCCTGTCCGGGGCAGCAAATGGTGGTGACAGAAGGCGTGTTCAGCATGGACGGCGATAGTGCGCCACTGGCGGAAATCCAGCAGGTAACGCAACAGCACAATGGCTGGTTGATGGTCGATGATGCCCACGGCACGGGCGTTATCGGGGAGCAGGGGCGCGGCAGCTGCTGGCTGCAAAAGGTAAAACCAGAATTGCTGGTAGTGACTTTTGGCAAAGGATTTGGCGTCAGCGGGGCAGCGGTGCTTTGCTCCAGTACGGTGGCGGATTATCTGCTGCAATTCGCCCGCCACCTTATCTACAGCACCAGTATGCCGCCCGCTCAGGCGCAGGCATTACGTGCGTCGCTGGCGGTCATTCGCAGTGATGAGGGTGATGCACGGCGCGAAAAACTGGCGGCACTCATTACGCGTTTTCGTGCCGGAGTACAGGATTTGCCGTTTACGCTTGCTGATTCATGCAGCGCCATCCAGCCATTGATTGTCGGTGATAACAGCCGTGCGTTACAACTGGCAGAAAAACTGCGCCAGCAAGGCTGCTGGGTCACGGCGATTCGCCCGCCAACCGTACCCGCTGGTACTGCGCGACTGCGCTTAACGCTAACCGCTGCGCATGAAATGCAGGATATCGACCGTCTGCTGGAGGTGCTGCATGGCAACGGTTAATAAACAAGCCATTGCAGCGGCATTTGGTCGGGCAG
>ERZ791917.1660-NODE-1660-length-11567-cov-2.621960_pt1 | contig 11567 bp, 7 predicted proteins | sample MGYA00510138_ERZ791917 | MGnify/ENA primary metagenome ERZ791917 (study PRJEB30046, sample SAMN00792102) | human gut metagenome | study: EMG produced TPA metagenomics assembly of the A metagenome-wide association study of gut microbiota in type 2...
AATGGAACGTCGGCGACTCCTACGAAGGTGAATGGAAAGATAATAAATTCAACGGCCAGGGTACTCTGATTCTTACCGACGGCACAAAATACAAAGGCGGTTTTGTGAACGGACTGGAAGAGGGAAGCGGCGTGCAGGAAGATAAGAACGGAAACCGCTACGAAGGCTTCTTCAAACAAGGCAAGAAAGACGGCCCGTTTGTGGAAACGGACAAGAACGGAAAGCTGATACGGAAAGGAACCTACAAAATGGGACGGTTGAGTAATTGAAAATTGAGAATTAAAAATTAAAAAATAGAGAGGGCTGCGCGATTCAGATGAATATTGCGCAGCCCTTATTTTTTAATTCTCAATTCTTAATTCTCAATTTTCAAATAATGTATTGAGAACTGATGGATTCATTGCTCATCACTCGTCTGATGGTTTCGGCAAACATATCGGCGATGCTCAATTGCTTAACCTTATCGCACTTCTTGGAGTAAGGAATACTGTCTGTAAATACCATTTCGGTCAGACCGGACTCTTGTACGCGGAATGATGCCGGATCGGACATCACGCAGTGGCTGGCAATGGCACGTACGGATTTGGCGCCTGCTTCCATCATAATGTTGGCAGCTTTGGTAATGGTGCCGGCCGTATCCACAATGTCATCCACCAATACGACATTCTTGTCTTTTACGTCACCGATAATCTGCATGGTGGCAACTACGTTTGCTTTTTCACGCGTTTTGTTGCACAATACCAAAGGTACGCCGAGGTATTTGGAGAATGTGCTGGCACGTTTTGAACCGCCCACGTCGGGAGTTGCGATAACAAGATCATCCAGCTTTAATGATTCGATATAAGGAAGGAATACTGCCGATGCATACAAATGATCAACGGGAATGTTGAAGAAACCTTGAATTTGGTCAGCATGGAGATCCATAGTAATCAAACGGTCGATGCCTGCAACTGAAAGCAGGTCGGCTACCAACTTGGCGCCGATGGAAACACGAGGTTTGTCTTTTCTGTCTTGACGTGCCCAACCAAAATAAGGAATAACTGCAATTACACTTTTGGCGGATGCTCTTTTGGCCGCATCAACCATCAGCAGAAGTTCCATCAGATTGTCGGAATTAGGGAAAGTGGATTGAACCAGGAATACGTTTGCGCCACGGATGGACTCTTCGTAAGAAACGGCGAATTCACCATCAGCAAAGTGGGTGATATTCATCTTTCCTAGAGGGCAATCAAGGCTGGCGCAGATTTTTTCTGCAAGGTATCTCGAGTTTGTTCCGGAGAATACCATAAAGGGTGCTTTTTCGCTCATTTTGTAATAGATGTTACCTATTTATTAATTTGCATGCAAAGGTATGAATTTCCCGCTACATAATACAAGACTTATTGTAGAAAAAATATTTTTCTTTACCGGATTTATTTGTAGCTTTGCTTTGTGAAATGCCTTTCATCTATATTATTGTCGGTAGGAATGCTATGCCTGGCAGGTACGGCGTTTGTCTCGTGTGTGGGTACGGCTCCTACAAAAGAGGTGCATCTGATTGATTCCTTGAATCAGGCGGCATATACTTATCGTTATAAAAATCTGGACTCGTCGTGTCATGCGGCGTCGAGGGCTTACCGGGAAGTGGGGCTTTACAGACAAGGAAAGGCGGAAGCCTGTAACAATCTGGGATTCTGCGCTTTTATGCGCATGGACTTCGAGCAGGCGGAGAAATACCATCAGGAAGTGTACGGCCTGACAAAGAATGAGTTGGAGCTTCTTATCGCCGATATAGGCTTGATGAAGATTTATCAGCGGACGGCGTTGAACAAGGAGTTTTATGATTACCGCAACAGCGCCGTGCGCCGCATGAAACGTATCGCCGAGGATAATAATCTGTTTGCGGACAGGCATGAACGGATGCGGCTGGCCTACGCCCGGTCGGAGTTCTATATCGTATCTGCTATATATTACTATTATCTGCAGCAGCGGTCGGAAGCTCTGGCGTCCATCGATGAGGTGCCGGAGAACGAGGAGCTGGCAGCGGACACCAACCAGTTATTGTATTATCACTATATAAAGGGTTCGGCTTCTTTGTGTGACGGAGAAACGCCCGACGAGCGTCGTTTAAGGGAGTTTGACGAACTTTACACAACCTGGAAACTGGCTTCCAGAAAAGGGTATCTGTATTTTGAGGGAAACGGCGTACAGGGGTTGGCCAATCTGATGGCTTCGCCGGATAATTATGAATTCTTTCAAGGACGGCGGGCGCATGCGCTGAAGCAGTTCGGCGAGCCGGTGGATTCTTTACTGCCCATGCGGTTGGGGCAACTGGCTTTGGAGAAATTCCGGCAATATAATGACATTTACCAAATTGCGGGCGCGTACGTTTCCATTGGGAAGTATCTGAATGCGCACGGGGAATATGAGCAGGCTCTCGATACGCTGAAACGTGCTCTGGAATGTGTAAACGACCATCATCGCCGCTTTTACGATTGCCACGACAGCTTGGACTGGTTGAAGGCTTACGACCGCCGTGATACGATATGCGCGGAGAAGTCGTGGATTCAGCAGAAACTGAAAACCGTTCCCGAATGGATTTCAAGGATACGCGAGCAGTTGAGTGTGACTTACGCCGGGCTGGAAATGAAAGAGTATTCGGATTACAATAGGAATATATATCTGGATATTCTGGAAGATACCCGTCAGGATAAGGAGCTGGAAAGCCGTTATCAGGCGTTGGAGAAAGAGGCGGGACAACTGAACCTGCTGCTTTTCTGTGTGATTACGGGACTTATTTTGGTGCTGGTGTTCTTCTGGTTCTTTAATAAACGCTCCAAACTGCGCAACAGATTACACCTGCACCGCTTGCAGTCCATGCTGGATATTTGTCAGGGAATAACCGCATCCATCCCCGCCGATGCGCAGACTGAGGAAGACATCACGGATGCGATTCTGATGGCTGTACGTCCGGGACTGAAATGCCTGTTCGGTACAGAAGAGGTATGTATCAAAAACAGAGAATTGGTATTCGCACGGCGTATGGGGAAAGACGAGCAGGCTATGGTGCAGGTAATCAACCCCTATATCCAATGGGCGCTGGACAACGGAATGACGTCCATCTCTCTCGGCGAGGAACAGCGCAGGCTGGAAAAGCAACGCTATATCCATGAACAGCATATCGCCGGAAACAAACGGCAGAATCTGATTAAAAAGGCTTGTCTTTCCATTGTCAATGGCATTCATCCTTACATCGACCGTATTCTGAACGAGGTGCATAAGCTGATACGCATGGGATATATCCATGATGAAACTATCAAAAAAGAGAAGTATCAGTATATTGATGAACTTGTCACCACCATTAACGAATATAATGATATTCTGGCTTTGTGGATTAAGATGAAGCAAGGTACGCTGAGCCTGAACATCAAGGCTTTTGAGCTGAATGAACTTTTTGAATTGCTAAGGAAAGGGAACCGGGCTTTTGAGATGAAGCGGCTGGATTTGGAAGTGGAGCCGACCGATACCTGCGTGAAAGCGGACAAGGCCTTGACTCTCTTTATGATAAATACATTGGCCGAGAATGCGCGCAAATATACTCCTAAGGGGGGTAAGGTGAAAATCTACGCCCGTCGGAAGAGTGATTATGTGGAAATATCCGTTGAGGACAACGGCTGCGGACTGTCTCCGGAAGATGTCGCCCATATCATAGGCGAGAAAGTATATGATTCCAAAGCCATCGGAATGAACGACGCGCCCGACCGGGAAGAATTGCGAAAGAATAAGGGCAGTGGGTTCGGTTTAATGAATTGTAAGGGTATCATTGAGAAATATAAGAAGACGAATCCTATTTTTAATGTGTGCCTGTTCGATGTAGAGAGTACGTTGGGGCAGGGCAGCCGCTTCTATTTCAGGCTGCCGGCAGGAGTACGTAAGGTTTTGACGGTAATGCTGCTTGCATTCTCTTTGGGTATGGTTTCTTGCGGTAAAGCGACAGATAACGATATGCCGAAGGAAACGCTTACTGATTCTCTGACATCGGCCTTGCAGGCAGAATATGAACTTTTACTGAATCGGGCTTCCGACTATGCCAATGAAGCCTATTACTGTAATGTGGACGGTGAATATGCGATGGCTTTACAATATATAGACTCCGCGATGATTTGCTTGAATGAGCATTACGGAAAGTACGCCGAAGAACCGCGTCGCTATATGGCTTTGGCCGGGGATGACACGCCTGCCGAGCTGGATTGGTGGAATAGGATGTTTAATTCGGACTTTCATGTGATACTGGATATCCGGAACGAGGCGGCGGTTGCTTTTCTCGCTTTGAAGCAGTGGGATGAGTACAGTTACAATAATGCCGCTTATACTACTTTGTACAAGTTGCTGGGTGAAGACCAGTCTTTGGAAGATTTCTGCCGTGAGCTGGAACGCTCTACGAATAATAAGATGGTGAGCATCCTGCTGGTGATTATTTTGCTGATTACGCTATGTCTGGGGTATTATGTTCTGTATTTCCGCAGGAGATTGGTAAACCGTTGGAACCTGGAACAGGTCTTGGAAATCAACAAGCAGGTGTTTTCCGCCTCTGTAATGCCTGCATCCGAAAACGAGGAGATGCTGCAACGGGAAGAAGATACGCTGAAAGGTATTCCGCAACACATAGCGGATAATGCATTCGACGCGGTTAACGAGTTGTTGGGTATAGAGCGGTTGAGTATTGCGGTGTATAACGAGGCTGCCCATAGGTTGGAGTACGCGTCCAATTCTTTGGAAGGAGCGGCGGAGAGTAAATCCGTGTGGAAAGACTTGATGCAACGCTGTTTTGAAGAACAGAGGTATCTGTCGGAAAGTGGAATGCAGGCATTGCCTCTCATTGTGAAAGCCGGAAACTCCAGTCAGTGCATAGGGGTGTTGTGCCTGGTAAGAAGCGAGGCGCAGCAGGAGTCCGACCACTTGTTGCTGGAGCTGATAGCCCGTTACGTTGCGATCGTGATATTCAATGCGGTAGTGAAGCTGGCAACGAAATACCGGGATATCGAGACGGCTCAGGACGAAGCGCGCCGTGCGTCGTGGGAAGACAGCGTGCTGCATGTGCAGAATATGGTGCTCGACAACTGCTTGTCTACCATCAAGCATGAAACGATTTATTATCCGAACAGAATAAAGCAACTGATAGGCAAGCTCCGTTCCGGTGAGTTGTCGGAAACGGAAGAGCGGGAAACGGTAACGGCTATCAGCGAACTGATAGAGTATTATAAGGGGGTATTCTCCATTTTGAGCCAATGCGCATCCCGCCAATTGGAAGAGGTTACTTTCAGGCGTACGGTGATTCCTGTTTCCGAGTTATCGGAAGCTGCGGAGAAGTATTTCCGCAAGGCGGGCAGGGGAGTTGCGGCTTCTGTTGTTTTCAGTACGGAAACGGTAGACGAATCGGTTGTCGGCGATATAAACCAATTGGGTTTTCTGTTGGAGAACTTGATTGATGAAGCTTTGTCTGTACCTGTTTCGGGAAAAATCAGCCTGACTTGTGCAGTAGAAGATGATTTTGTGCGTTTTCTTTTTACAGACACGCGGCGGGAGAAGACAAGGGAAGAGCTGAACCAACTGTTTTATCCGAATCTGGCGCGTATGACGGCCGGTGAAAGGGGAGAGTTGCACGGTACGGAGTATCTGCTATGCAAACAGATTATTCGCGACCATGACGAATTCGCCGGAAGAAGAGGATGCCGCATTAACGCGGAACCTGCGGAGAAAGGGGGATTTGCCGTATACTTTACGCTGCCCCGTTATCTAAAAAGAATTTAGCCGGGAAGATAATTGTTTTTCCCGGAGCAAATCGGAATAAGTAAGGATGAAAGGATATGAAATATGGAAGCAAAGAAATTTAAAGTCATTATTGTAGAGGACGTAAAGCTGGAGTTAAAGGGGACGGAAGAGATATTCCGTCACGAAATACCGGATGCGGAAGTTATCGGTACCGCCATGACGGAACAGGAGTTCTGGGGTTTGATGGAAACCGGTGTACCGGACCTTGTTTTACTGGATTTGGGCTTGGGCGGTTCCACCACTATCGGCGTGGAGATTTGCCGCAATATCTTTAAGCGCTATCCGGGTGTGCATGTGTTGATATTCACCGGAGAGATTTTGAATGAGAAACTATGGGTGGATGTCCTTGATGCGGGAGCCGACGGTATCATTCTGAAGACCGGAGAACTGCTGACCAAGACGGATGTACAGGCCGTTATGGACGGGAAGAAGCTCGTTTTCAATTATCCCATATTGGAAAAGATTGTAGAACGCTTTAAAACTTCCGTCCGGAATGATGCGAAACGGCAGGAAGCCGTTATCAGTTATGATATAGACGAATACGACGAACGCTTTCTCCGTCATCTTGCTTTGGGATACACCAAGGAGATGATTGCCAATCTGAAAGGAATGCCGTTTGGCGTGAAGTCTTTGGAGAAACGGCAGAATGATTTGATAGGACGCCTTTTTGGAGATTATGAACGAGTGGGAGTAAATGCTACGCGCCTGGTGGTGCGTGCGCTCGAGCTGCGTATTCTTGATATTGACAATCTGGAAGCGGACGAGGAATAATCCCGGATACCGAATAGTTATGAGGAATAAATGGCGCATGCCCCATCCCGCAACGATGTTCTTCCTGCTGACGCTGGGAGTTATCTTTCTGTCGTGGATATTCGATGTCTACGGTTTGAGTGTGCGTCTGCCTCAGACAGGCGAGGAGATACGTGTACAGAGTTTGTTGAGCCCGGAAGGTATTCGATGGCTGTTGCGCCATGTGGTAACGAATTTTACGGGTTTCGCCCCGTTGGGGCTGGTTATCGTGGCGATGTTCGGGATAGGAGTTGCGCAACATTCCGGGTTTATAGATGCGTGTATACGCAAAGGCATACGCGGCCGGGGACGTAATCCGTGGCGTATCGTACTCAGTGTTATTGTTTTGGGGTTGCTGTCCAATGTAGTGGGGGATGCCGGATATATCATATTGCTGCCTATCGCCGCAACGTTATTCCATTCGGTAGGATTGCATCCCGTAGGCGGAATTATAGCTGCTTATGTATCGGTGTCGTGCGGTTATAGTGCCAATATACTTTTGAGTACGCTCGATCCTATGCTTGCCGCCGCAACACAAGAGGCTGCCGATATGACGGATGTGTCGGGCGGACGGTTCGGACCTCTGTGCAATTATTATTTCTTTTGCGCATCTACTTTCCTATTGGTGCTCATTATTTACCATATAACCCGTAGAAAACTATTGCCGGGCTTAGGGGAATACAATGGAAGTAATGCGTTCTGCGGTTATAAGCAGTTGTCCCGAAAGGAGCAGAGAGCTTTGCTGGGAGCTGTCATTGTCGGTTTGCTCTATGCGGCGCTTGTTCTGTGGGCTACATTCTCTTCGTGGGGGATATTGAGAGGCGTTAATGGCGGGTTGATCCGTTCGCCGTTTATTGTCGGTATCCTGTTCCTACTATCTTTGGGGATAGGGTTGATGGGAATGGTGTATGGATTCGCTTCCGGACGTTATCGTACGGACGGTGATGTGATAGAGGGGCTGACCCAACCGATGAAATTATTGGGTGTTTATTTCGTAATCGCTTTTTTTGCTGCCCAGATGTTCGCTTGCTTTGAGTATTCACATCTGGATAAGTGTATCGCAATAATGGGAGCGAATATGCTTTCTTCCGTTCGTTCGGACAGTTTGTGGATACTGATATTATTTATTTTGTTTACTGCTCTTATTAACCTCATTATGGTTTCTTCCACATCGAAGTGGGCGTTTATGTCGTTCATTTTCGTTCCGGTATTGGCTGGTATGGGGATTTCTCTGGATATGACACAGTGCGCGTATCGCATCGGTGATAGCGCAACGAATGCGATTACTCCTTTCATGTTTTATATGCCGCTTGTTCTGACGTATATGCAGCAGTACGATAAGCAGTCTACTTATGGTTCGCTGCTTAAATATACGTGGAGATATTCATTGGCCATTCTTATTGCCTGGACTGCTTTGTTTGTGCTTTGGTATCTTTGTAAACTGCCGCTGGGATTGTAAGTCGGGATTGTTTTCGCGCGTATCTTTATTCTGCGGTAATAATATCAACATCATAACCAATGAAAAGCCCGCTTTCAATGACTCCCGTAATGGATTTGAGCTGTTGTTCCAAACCGGAGCCGATGGTGTCGAAACGGACATCCAAGATAAAGTTACCGTTTTCGGTCAGTATCGGACCGTCTTTCCCAACAGCAAGCCGCAATGTTATTTCAGAAGCTCCCAACCGACGAATCTCCTGCTCCGCATGATTGAGCGCACCGGGAAAGACTTCCACCGGAACAGGAAATTTACTTCCCAAACGCTCCACCTTCTTGCTTGGGTCGATGATGATGTAACTTTTGTCGCTGCTCTTAATCAGCAATTTTTCTTTGAACATGGCACCGCCGCGACCTTTAATCAGGTTATGTTGCGGATCGACCTCGTCGGCTCCGTCAAAAGTCCAGTCGGGGCGTTTATTCCAAAGGGTGGTTTGTGGTATGTTCAGTTGTATGCAGGTCATTGAAATCTCATTGGAAGCAGGTATTATCTCTATGTGGAGCGCTTCTTTGCGTATCCGTTCGGCCAATGCGAATAAAGTCAGGAGAGCCGGAGCCGGCACCGATTATATCTCCGTTTTTGGCCATATCGGCTACTTCTTTGGCAACACGCTCTTTGCCGGCTCTGTTGATAATAGTATTTGACCATTGCAACTGTTCTATGAGTTGATTGTTCCACTTCATACCTTTTACTGTTTCTTATATTGTTATTATAACATAACTTTAAAGAAAAAAGTTTGCCAAGAATGTTTTCTGTTTCATTGGTTAACGGACTTTGTAAATAGGCTGTTCATTAAGGCTATAATTTAAGTCGTATGGGTGACCGTCTATTTTTATATTGATAGATACATTGTCCTTGTTCCCGGTTTCTTTAAACTGACCCTCGATTGTGTGACCTGTGGCAGAGCGTACGGGGTATAGTACTGTAATATATCGTACAGGACTGTTATCTGGCTTCCGCATGACAACCGCATAGGACTTTCTTTGTTCATATTTTCTGTCTGTCTGGTAGGATATACGACCATCAAATTCTTTGAAGATAAGATTCTTATTTGTTTCTCCGAATGTACGAACTAACAGGTTGTTGTCACCATTGAAGGTGGTATGAGCGCCAAATACTTCCTTATCCAAAAGAACATTGTCAACTGACTTTTCATCGCAAAGATGGAAATATAATTTTGCATATCCGGTAGCTGTCCCGAATCCTTCATCTACAAGTACAAAGAATTCTTGTGGCTGTTTGACGTAGAAGATGGCTCGACGGTGTTTGAAGTTGGTATATCCTTGATTTTCCGTCACAATAAGTTGGTATTCATTTTCATCTTTGGATAATAATAAGGTTCCGGCTGCTTTATTGATGTTTTCCGCTCCGGTCTCTTCATGTTCCGCAGTCTTGCCTAAAACCATCGTGTTATGCGCTTTGGTCTGGCGGAACCATCTGCGTAACTCCATTACATTTTCATTACCCTCTGCCATATATGCACAAACACCGGAGTCGGGGAAGAAGTTACGCCCGTTACGATATAGTTCAAACGTACCGTTGTCAAGCTGGTTATGGCTCGAATCGCCCAATTTTGAAGAAATATTATTACTGTGAATCAATACGGTAGATTGTGAGTCCCAACCGCTACGCAGTACATAAAAGCCTGAAGAAGGGAACGTTTTTATTTGTGTGCTCGGACAAGCGCCGCTTTTGCCATATGTGTACATATATTCAAACTCGGAATCTTCAGGAAACATTTCCATATATTTCTTGAAATTCTTATTTAGCACGCTTCGGGTTTTCACCCATGAATCGTTGAAAGCAGGGCTGCAATCTTTACTGTTTTTCGTGAAATAGCTGGGGTAAGTGAAGTGCATCACTACCTTTGCCGCTTTTAAAAGTACCTCATTGAGATTTGGTGAAAGTAAATTCTCCGGAACTTTGTTCAGAAGAAGCAGTCGTTTGAGGTCATACAGTCCGTCTAATATACCTATATGATAATGTAGAGACAAGTCGTTTGTCATACCATCCTCCAAAAACAGTTTTGAAGTTTGGTCATTGATAATATCACAACCTGTTTTTTGCCATTGTGAGGCATTCTTCAACTCAGGGAACAAAGTTCCTGCAAACACTAATGCCACTGCTTGGCTTAACAAGATATTATTTTCACCGGCATATTTGTATTTGGATAAATAATCGGCATGCTCCGCAAAGTGTACCAGGAAAAAAGAGAGCCACTCCGGCGTAAAGTTGGGAGAACTTTTGAAATATTCAAATGACTCCGTCTGACCCATAATGCGTGTGGACACTTGAAGCTGATACCATTTAAACTTATCAGGACTGCCTTCGGGCAGAGGATGCTTGGCAACCCAATCGGTATATACTTCTTTCCATGAAAGCATATATTTCTCATCATGAGAATCTTGATAGGTTTTTCCTTGAAGCGGCATCCAATTGTGGCGATGCAATTGTTTCTGATATTCATTATCCGCACCTTTAGGCGCAAATTCCCAATTGATTGTTTTATCGCTGTTTTGTAGGGAATAAGGCTTTTTCAGATTCTTATCTTCCAAATAGTTATCGTTTACATAAAAACGGTATTCATCTATGGCATAGTCCGCATAACCACGCTCTACCTCACTGGGAGAAGCTGATGTGACATTGGGATTCTTTATATTCTCTCTGTTTATGTAGTAAGCCAACAGTTCTTTTAAGGCAGTATTATCATCACCTGCTTCATGCAGCGATTTGACAGCACCCAATCCGGGATAGTCCAGATTAAGAATATTGAATAGGGTTACTTCTGTATCTTCGTCTGGGGGCAGAGCGGGCTTTTCTTCATCCTCTACGGGCGGTTTCTCTTCTTCCTTATCTTTTATGGGTATGTCGTTATCTGTACATCCGAACATAATGATAGAAGATAGGAATGCACAAATGTAAAAATGGCGTTTGAATATCATCGTATTAAGTATTTAGTTTATTTGTGCAAATATAAGAAGTTTATCACCGAGTGCCATTCAGTAATGTGTATATCCTAACTACAAATAGGAGTTGAATTATTAATTTGGTTGAATATGTTATTAGAATTGTCTTTTAGAAAGAGAGAGGAAATGCCGAAACAAGAAAAGAACTCATTTACCGTTGATATCAGTTTAAAGAAATGATTTAGAAAAACATAGACAATCGTTAGTAACGGATCCAATAGGCTGTAATGACTTGAATTACATTTACATTACACTTCTCAGAGGGAAGTTCTTATTAGAAATATGTTTGGTATAATATATTGTAATGGTAAATATTATTTGCAAATAATAGCTAAGAAGTCATGGCGATATATTATTTTTGCCAAAAAAAGATATTTAATAATGATACTATAATAATCATTGAGTAAATATGAAAACGGAGTTAATAGAAAATTTAGACTTTACAGAGAAAGATTATAATGAGAAAACAGCAGGTGAGGATATTGCTTCTTTCAACGAGTTTATAG
>ERZ791917.1664-NODE-1664-length-11537-cov-3.106166_pt1 | contig 11537 bp, 9 predicted proteins | sample MGYA00510138_ERZ791917 | MGnify/ENA primary metagenome ERZ791917 (study PRJEB30046, sample SAMN00792102) | human gut metagenome | study: EMG produced TPA metagenomics assembly of the A metagenome-wide association study of gut microbiota in type 2...
GGCGGAATGACGGAAGCCATCGCCGATGCGACAGGCGGGGAGTCCGATCTTTCGTTCACCCATGTAGGAATCATCACGGTCGAACCGGCCGGTATTTATGTGCTGGAAGCAAAATCCGAGCCTGGGGTGACGATGACTCCGCTGCAAAAATTCCTCGATTCGTCCGCTACAATCGAAGGCCGTCCGGCTGCAGCGATAGCCCGCATAACTCTTCCCGAACGCAGGGAGCTGGCGACCCGGGCGATCGGCGAAGCCAAAAAGTATCTGGGCCAACCTTACGACGACTCCTTTCTACCCCATAACGGCAAAATGTATTGCAGCGAACTGGTTTGGGAGTGTTATCTGACCGGCTCCAAAAACGAACATCTTTTCACAGCCCGGCCGATGAATTTCCGCACGGCCGACGGTCGGTTGCCGCAATTCTGGATCGACCATTTCGCAGCAATGGACCAACCGATACCGGAAGGGGTCCCGGGCACGAATCCCCAAGACATGTCCCGGGAAAAATTTCTGAAGATCGTATATCGATATTGGCAATAACCCGAAAACCCGATAAAAACTGAGATCTCCGACACGTCGATCTCCACAACCGAATTCTCCGGACTGCCATCGCACGCAAGCCAGCATCCCAAAAATTACAGAATAAGAATTATGAGGTTACGGCCCAATATGGGTAAAATAGCTGAAGCAGAAAACGTCCGTCTTATAACGACCGACCGCTACCGCAACAAACAGCCCTGCAAAATGGACTGAAATGCCGATCTTTCCTCTCCTTAAACCAATCGTTATGTATCTTATTCCTGATGATTTCAGTCCGGAACGGCTGAAGGGAAAAACCATCGAACAGGTCTGTTATTCGATCAATCAAATCGGATTGTTCTGGGAAAATGGAAATATTCAGATTATGGGATCGTTTTCATTCTCTCGCAACGGGAGAACCCATGTGTACGAAGAGATTTATCCCGTCACCGAAGATCCGGGATTATTATGTCTGTTGCAGCAACAAATAACAGATGCGAACATTTCCAGTGCAAGAGATTCTTTGTCGTTATATTTCAGCAACCAATCGGTACTGGTTCTTCACTCCAATCCCCATTTTGAATCATTCATTATAGACGATCGAATCATCGTATGAAGCGGGCGCAGCAAGTAAACAACTGAAAAAGAACAGATGGGGAAAATTGCATTTCTTCGACCTGTTCTCCGGAAAAGCCGTGAATTTTCGCGCTGTTTCAGAACAGACAAAAACTCATTACGACAGCCTCCTTACCGAAAGAATTACCAGCAAAATCATACCCCGGAATCAGTCGCGGAATTTCTGCGAGGTGGGGCAATTTTGCGCTCGAATGGTTCCGTCGTTGAGAAATGCGACGTAATCGAAATCGTCGAGATAACGCCGACCCGACAGACCGTTATAATCCAAGATCCGGCCCGGCACGAAAGAATCCAGCGAACGCATCTTGAAAATCGACGGGCTTTGCAACGGCAGCGTTTCGTAGCCCAGGATCACTTTGCGCGATATCGGCAGCCGTTCGAAACGTTCCAAAAGACCCTCGTCGAGCTCCGCCGCCTGCATGACTACGCACAGATTGTCGAAATCAAGACGACCGCTGCGCTCGAGCCATTTTTCCCTGGCCTCTTCGAAAGAGCGGTAATGCAGAAAATGGATCTTTATATCGGGTAGCGTGCCGTTTCCTTTCAGCATGCCGACGGGATAGCGACGCGCCCCCTCGTACGCATAGGGACATTCGCACAGTTCCGCCTGCGAATAATAGCGCAAATCCGCCACATAGTCGATAAAATCCCCGCAGGATTCGAAAAACAGATTGACCGTCGGGGAATTGAAACGCAGCCGCAGGTCGTGCGCCATAACACCGCCCACACAATCCAGCGAAAGGATCGACGGGGCGAGATTGGTCAATCGCCGCACCAGCCGTTTGCGGTAAAACGAATGCCTCACCGCGATTATCTTTTTACGCCACCAGGTTGTTATACCCGTTAAAAACCCCCGAGAGTTTCGTCCCATATATATACAAAATTATTACGCGATTCTTTCTACTATTATGTCCGTGTTTTCCCGCAACAGAGCCAACAATTGATTGTTGTCACTGCCAGGTTTGGCCTTGACCACCATCGTAACCCGGTAGGTTATTCCATCGCCGCCCACGACCTGCGGCACGACTTCGTACGACACGACCATATAACCGTCCGTCCGTATCCGGTCCAGCGTGTCCGCTACACCGGCCCGGTCCGATGCCGAAAATACGACCACCATCCGGCGCGATCCGAGCGAACGGAAAACCAGACTCAACCCCTCCAGCGCGACGAGCGTCAGGATCGTTGCGGCAAGAGCCAACCACGACATTCCGGCGCCTGCGGTCAAACCGATACCGGCCGTAGCCCACAGACTCGCAGCCGTCGTCAGTCCCCGCACGATCTGGTGGTTGAAGATGATCGTACCGGCCCCGATGAAACCGATACCGCTCACCACCTGCGCCGCGATACGGCTCGGATCGAGCGACACGCCGTCATGCGTCAAAATCTCCGAAAAGCCGTACTGCGAAACGATCATCATGAGCGCACTCCCCAGCGAAACGAGAAAATGGGTTCTGAAACCCGCCTCTTTCTCCCGGTACTCCCGGTCCAGACCGATTATCGTTCCGAATAGCGCAGCCAGTACCAGGCGCCAGACAAAATCCCATATCATCGTATTTTCCATACCCGTCATCGTTCAATTTCGATAGGCAACTATTCATCCCTGTACCACGACCACTCTCCTGCCAATTTCGGCGATCGGTCACAACTCCGCGGCCCTTTTTCAATGCGGCCTACCCCCACAACACCTCGCAAGGGAGTTCGAAGAAAAGTCGAAATATCGGTAGGTTTCGAACCTGTGCCGATCGGTACATCAAAATATATTATTAAAATGCAAATATACGAATAAATTACGGTTATATAATAATCTAATTCATCTAAAATCGTTCCTACCTATATTATTAGAAAAGCATTATCGGCCCGCGACCGGTAATTCTATCTGCTCGACACACCCTTGCAATTATCGGAATTGATCCATCCTTAAAAAGAACAGGATACGGTTGTCCAAACGACGCTCGCAGCGAAAACAACGTACTTTTACGTACCATGGCTCCGCAGGGAGGGGAAAAAGGAACTCAAACAAATTCGGCCCTGTCCTCTCCTCGCATCATCTTTGCAGAAGACAGGACGCTCCCGGAAATTTTTGAAAGCAAACATTCATAATTACGTCCGCCTTTTCGTATCTTTGACTTCTTCTTAGATACTTCGCCTCGGCAAAACGCAAATAAATTTGCTTTTGCACGCGGCTTATTCGTATCTTTGCAGAGGATAGGAGGCGGTTCGGCAATCTTTGCGTGCAAGCCCGCACGATTGCCTATACACCTTTCACTATAGCAGCGGTAATGGGGAACAAATTCCACCCGCTGCATTATCTTTGCCCGAAACAGAATGGACTATGAGCACCGAAAAAAACATCCGGAACATCGAAAGCGACCTGGAGTTCGAAAATCAGATCCGCCCCCGCGAACTGGACAACTTCGCCGGGCAGGAGAAGATCGTGGATAACCTCCGGATTTTCATCCAGGCGGCTCTGATGCGAGGCGATTCGCTCGACCACGTGCTGCTGCACGGTCCTCCGGGACTGGGTAAAACCACGTTGGCGAACATCATCGCCAATGAAATGCATGCACAATTGAAAGTCACATCCGGGCCGGTGCTCGACAAACCGGGCGACCTGGCGGGACTTCTGACCAACCTCAACCCCGGCGACGTACTTTTCATCGACGAAATACACCGTTTAAGTCCTCTCGTCGAGGAGTACCTTTACTCCGCGATGGAAGACTACAAGATCGACATCGTACTGGACAAGGGTCCTTCCGCACGTTCGATACAGATCGAACTGGCTCCCTTTACTTTGATCGGCGCGACGACGCGCAGCGGCCTGCTGACATCGCCGCTGCGGGCCCGGTTCGGCATCCAATGCCACCTAGAATACTACGATTCTTCGGTTCTGAAAGGTATCGTAAACCGCTCGGCCCGCATTCTCGACGTTTCGATCGACAGCGATGCGGCGTTGGAAATAGCCCTCCGTTCACGCGGAACGCCGCGCATCGCCAATGCCCTGCTGCGCCGTGTGCGTGACTTCGCCATGGTCAAAGGCGAAGGTCATATCGACCTCGACATCACGCGGATCGCCCTGACGGCCCTGAATATCGACTCCCGGGGACTCGACCAGATGGATAACAAAATACTCTTGACGATTATTGAAAAATTCGGCGGCGGCCCCGTCGGACTGAACACCATCGCTACGGCAGTCAGCGAAGATGCCGGGACTATCGAAGAGGTTTAGGAGCCGTTCCTGATCAAAGAAGGGTTCCTCAAACGAACGCCACGCGGCCGGGAAGCGACCGAAACGGCCTATGCACATCTCGGATTCTCCCGGACGGACCATGGCGAACAGTCCCTGTTCTGACATAAAAACGGAAATCCGGTCGATAAATTATCCACCGTCCCAAGGGCTGTTTATGATAACTTTCTTATAAAGGCTCGCCGGAAACCGAAACACCCGCTATAACTACCAACAGATATCGTCACAATATGTATTAAAATACCCGCACCGTAAAGTCATATCCCGAATCCGTATCTCGAACGCACAATCCAGCTCCGAAAGAATACACGGCCCCGACCGTAATTCACCGGTCCGCAGATAAGATTCCGAAACGGATTTTCCAGTACAAATTCCCAAAATTTTTCTCTGTCGTTCAAACCATGATCGACTACATCGGCAATAAACACACAATACTCTGACAAAATTTATGAACGTACAAATCAATATCGACACCGCCAGCTGCATCCGATGCGGAAAATGCGTCAAGGTTTGCCCTGCCTGGATCATGACTCAGGCCAAACCCGGCGACCCGATCGGTCTGCGCAATATCGACTCCTGCATCGTCTGCGGACATTGCGCGGCCGTTTGCCCGACCGGCTCGGTCCGCCACAGTTCATTCCCTCCCGATAAAATCCATCCGATCGACCGCAACGGGCTGCCCTCGCCCGAACAGGTGCTGCTCCTCTGCAAGGCACGTCGTTCGAACCGGGCGCTCTCCGACCGTCCCGTCCCGCAGGAAGCGATCGACCGAATCCTCGAAGCCGCCCACCGGGCTCCGACGGCCAGCAACCGCCAGGAAGTGAGTTTCACGGTCATCACCGATCCCGCGATCCTGGACAAGATCATCCGTTTCACGCTGGATACTTTCGCGGGAATCGCCCGCAAATTGGAAAACCCGCTCGTCAAACCCATACTCAAACGTCTGCGGCCTGAATTTTATAACTACCTGCCTGCTTTCAAACGGCTGATTGCCGAATACGACAAAGGCAACGACCTCATCCTGCGCGAAGCCAAAACCCTGCTTCTCATTCACACTCCATACGCGAACCGTTTCGGAGCCGCAGATGCCAACCTTGCCTACCAGAACGGTTCACTGATGGCCGAAAGCCTCGGCGTCAGCCAGATCTACACGGGCTTCGTCCTTTCGGCACTGGCACAGGACAAAAAATGCAAATTTTTGAAATCCATCGGCATACAGGGAAAAGTACATGCAGGTATGGCACTCGGAATGCCGCTGTTCCTCTATCCCAATTACATCGACAAAAAACCGATCGCAGTAAACAGGCTCTGACCCCGGCGGATCTTTTCCGGTTTTTCTCACCGGAATACCGGCTCGGGCGCGATCCTTGCGAAAAAAATAAGTTCATCAAACCCATAAAACACAATGCAAAATAAAAATATGAGAGAAGAAGCCCTTCGTTACCATGCAGAAGGGCAATCCGGCAAAATAGCGGTAGTACCCACCAAACCCCTCGCTTCGCAGCACGACTTTTCGCTGGCCTACTCGCCCGGCGTGGCGGAGCCGTGCCTCGAAATCGTGAAAAATCCGCTCGACGCCTATAAATATACGGGCAAAGGCAATCTGGTCGCCGTCATCACCAACGGCACGGCAGTCCTGGGACTGGGCAACATCGGGGCTTTGGCCGGCAAGCCGGTCATGGAGGGTAAAAGCATGCTTTTCAAGGTATTCGCAGACATCGATGCCTTCGATATCGAAGTGGATGCGACCGACACGGACCGTTTCGTGGAAACCGTCAAGGCCATCGCTCCGACCTTCGGCGGTATCAACCTCGAGGACATCAAGGCTCCCGAATGTTTCGAAATCGAAGCCCGGCTTCGTGAAGCGCTCGACATTCCCGTTATGCACGACGACCAGCACGGCACGGCCATCATCTCGGGTGCGGCCCTGCTGAACGGCCTCGAAATCGCGGGCAAGTCCATCGCCGACGCCCGTGTGGTCATCAACGGCGCAGGCGCTGCGGCGGTTTCTATCGCCCGCCTTTTCCTGAAGCTCGGCCTGAATTGCGAAAATCTCGTTCTCTGCGACAGCAAAGGCGTGGTTTCGACCCGCCGCGAAGACCTGAATCCTGTCAAGGAACAACTCGCCACGGACCGGGAAGACGTCGATACGCTGGCCGACGCCCTCCAAGGTGCCGACGTCTTCCTCGGCGTTTCAGCCCCAGGTATCCTGACGCCCGAAATGGTCCGCACGATGGCCCACGACCCGCTGGTGCTGGCCCTGGCCAACCCCACGCCGGAGATCACCTACGAAGAGGCGATGGCATCCCGTCCGGACATCATCTTCGCAACGGGCCGTTCGGACTATCCCAATCAGGTAAACAACGTGCTCGCTTTCCCGTACCTTTTCCGGGGTGCGCTCGATGTATATGCCAGTACGATCAATGACGAAATGAAGCTGGCCGTCACCCACGCACTGGCACGCCTGGCCAAGGAACCGGTGCCGCAGGAGGTCCTGAAAACATACGGTCTGAAGTCGCTCTCGTTCGGACGCGAATACCTGATTCCGAAACCGAGCGACCCGCGTCTGCTCGCGGTCGTCGCCACGGCCGTGGCGCGTGCAGCCATCGAATCGGGCGTAGCACGGCGCGAGATCGAGGATTGGGATGCCTACGCCGCATCGCTCACCCGACGTGTAAAAAACACAAAGTAAACCCGAATCCCTGCCATCAGGACCGGCATCAAAAAAGCGCCCCGAGATTTATTCGGGGCGCTTTTTCGATGGCAGCATATTCCGACGAACAATACGAAAAAGGAGGTCATGAGGAGGTATGCGGAGCGACAATTTATCGAGAAACGATAAGGATGCAAAAAATTATATCCAAACCGTCATTTTATTTCATAAATATTTGGATATATATATTTGAGCCATAACCGACGTCGTTTATGTCAAACTTTCTTAAATTACACCCAGAACCATGAAAAGATTAGCTCTGTTATTGCTCGCATTTACAGGCCTGATGTCTGCCTGTTCAAAAGACGATCCCGTTCCGCAGGATGGACCGCTTACCCCCGACAGCCCGGAAGGGCGCGAAGCCGTAACGATCCCCGACGAATTTCTCTGCTCTTACCTGCTCAAGTATTTCGATTTAGACCGTAACGGAGAACTCTCCCGCTACGAAGCATCGTTAGTGGTACGAATCGACTGCCCCGGAAATATAGTATTTGGAGGAAAAGACTATATGTGCGATGCGACCGGTATAGAAGCCTGCACGAACCTACACTACCTGAATTTGTCGGGAAACGATCTGACCAAACTCGATGTAAGCAACAACAAACTGCTCGATACGCTCGATTGCTCGATGAATTATAACCTGAAAAGTCTGGACATATCGCAAAACAAGAATCTCTTGCAACTACATTGTTATGCCTGTTCTCTTGAAATTGAGAGATGGGACTTATCTGCGAATCCGGAATTGAAAGATTTGAGAATCGGAGGAGACGGATTTTATTCTTTTTCCACAATATCCGTTCTCGATTGCAGCAACAACCATAAGTTGGAAAGCCTAATGGCAGGCCAAAGTCAAATGTCAGAACTCTATCTCGATTGTCCGGAATTGAACTTAGTTGATTTAGAACTCAACAATCTTTCTTCGCTCGATTTTAGTAACTGTACAAAGCTCACAACACTTAATATCGCTCAAAATAAGATCACCCACTTGGATTTACAGTGCCCGGACTTGGATCTTTTGCGTTGTGAAAGCAATAATCTCACCGCCCTCGACGTAAGCAACTGTCCGAAGTTGAATGTGCTTTATTGCAACGACAACCAACTGCAGGAGTTGGATTTGACGAATAACAAGGAGATCGAATATTTACACGTATCGAATAATAAAATCCAAAATTTAGATTTAACTAATCTCACTATATTACATGAGTTAGATTGCTCTAACATCGAAATAACAAATTTGCATCTAAACAGTCCAGAATTAACACAATTAATATGCACAAACTGCAATCTTCAAAAATTGGAATTTTTGAACGTCCCTAATTTATCTGCAATAGAATGTCAGAATAACAATCTCCAAAGTTTGGATTTGTCGAATCTTCCCGCCCTGTATCTTCTCAAGTGTTATGAGAACCAGCTCGAAACGATAGACGTAAGTAACAATCCGGAACTTCGGGGCTTTTTCTGCAACCCCATGGAATCGCTCAAAACCATTTATCTGAACGAAGGACAGGACCAGCTTTTGCGAGCTTTCGAAAAGCCCGAAGCGGCGGAAGTCGTGTATAAATAAATCGCAACGTCAGACACAACAAACCCGAACGCAGATGCGTTCGGGTTCGCTGTGTCTGACACGCTCCCGACCGGCTGTCGCTCGGACCGAAAGGCGGGAAACCGCATTTCGAGTTCCGGAACGAACGTACGAAACAGACCTGCCACGCCTCCCGCATCGAAACAGGATGGAATCGATATGCCCGCCCCTGCAAACAGAAGCGACCGGGAGACATAATCCGCAGCATGACACCCCGATACATCCACTCCTTTTGCAGAAAATCGAGAGGAATTCTATAAAAAACGAACACGGCCATCACACTCTGTTCTCATTTTCATTACCTTTGTAACCTAAAATTCCCTTTATGCAAAAACTTCGCAATATAGCCATTATCGCCCACGTCGATCACGGCAAAACCACACTGGTCGATAAGATGATCATGCAGAGCCACGTGCTGCGCGACAATGCCAAAAATTCCGGAGAACTCATCCTCGACAACAACGATCTGGAACGCGAACGCGGCATCACGATCCTCTCGAAGAATGTATCCGTCATCTACAAAGACTGTAAAATCAACATTATAGACACCCCGGGCCACGCCGACTTCGGCGGCGAGGTGGAGCGTGTGCTCAACATGTGCGACGGCGTGCTGCTGCTCGTCGATGCTTTCGAAGGAACGATGCCCCAGACCCGTTTCGTCCTCCAGAAAGCCCTCTCGCTCGGCAAGAAACCCATCGTGGTAATCAATAAGGTCGATAAGCCCAACTGCCGTCCCGAAGTGGTCAACGAACAGGTTTTCGACCTGATGTTTTCGCTCGGAGCAACGGACGAGCAGCTCGACTACAAAACCATCTACGGCTCGGCCAAACAGGGCTGGATGTCCCATGTCTGGAATCAGCCGACGGACTCGATCTCTCCGCTGCTGGACACCATCCTCGACGAAATTCCGGAACCCGCCGTCGTGGAGGGCACGCCCCAAATGCTTATCACCTCGCTCGAATACTCCTCCTACATCGGCCGTATCGCCGTGGGTAAAGTGACGCGCGGAGAGCTGAAGACCGGACAGAACGTCACCCTGGCCAAACGCGACGGAGTGACGATGCAAAAGAGCCGCATCAAGGAGTTGATGGTTTTCGAAGGTTTGGGCAAGAAAAAGGTCGATGCAGTGCCCTGCGGTGAAATCTGCGCCCTGATCGGCATCGACGGATTCGAAATCGGCGATACGATCTGCGACTACGAGAATCCGGAACCGCTGCCCCCGATCGCCATCGACGAACCTACGATGTCGATGCTTTTCACGATCAACAATTCGCCGTTCTTCGGCAAGGACGGCAAATACGTCACCTCCCGCCATATCAAGGAGCGCCTCGACCGCGAGTTGGAGAAAAACCTCGCCCTGCGCGTCGAACCGGGAGCCAACGCCGACAGCTTCATCGTCTTCGGGCGGGGCGTGCTGCACCTCTCGGTGCTGATCGAAACCATGCGCCGCGAAGGTTACGAACTCCAGGTAGGACAGCCCAAGGTCATCGTCAAGGAGATCGACGGCAAGAAGTGCGAACCGATCGAAGAGATGACCGTCGATTGTCCCCAGGAGTACTCGGGGACAGTGATCGAACTGGCCACCAAACGCAAGGGAACCCTGACCAACATGGAAACCAACGGCGACCGCACGCGGCTCGAATTCACGATTCCCTCGCGCGGTATCATCGGTCTGAGATCCAATATGCTCACGGCAACGGCCGGCGAAGCGATCATGACACATCGCCTGAAAGGATTCGAACCCTGGACGGGCGAAATCGAAATGCGTGTCAACGGCTCGATCATCTCGGGCGAAACGGGTACGGCCTATGCCTACTCGATCGACAAGTTGCAGGACCGCGGACGTTTCTTCATCTCTCCGATGGAACAGGTGTACGAAGGCCAGGTGATCGGCGAACACACCCGCCAGAACGACATCACGGTAAACGTCACCAAAGCCAAGCAGCTTACGAACATGCGAGCCTCGGGATCGGACGAAAAAACCTCGATCGCCCCGCCCAAGGTATTCTCGCTCGAAGAGGCCCTCGAATACATCAAGGAGGACGAATACGTGGAAGTCACTCCGCACGCCATGCGCCTGCGCAAGATCCTGCTGAACGAAACAGACCGCAAACGCGCATCGAAATAGTCCATGGATCACTTCACGCTGGCTCTTACGACGGGTGCCGTGGCAGGCGCTCTGGACATCATCCCGATGATCGCCCAAAAACTCTCGTTCCGCTCCTGCCTGTCGGCCTTCCTGCAATATTTCTTTGCCGGGCCGATCGTCTTTTACAGCAACCTGCCTTACCTGCCCTGGTGGGCGGACGGTATGGCCGTGACTCTCATGATGGCCCTACCGGTCGTGCTGATCCTCACGGGCAAAGACCGTAAGGCGGCTCCGGTCATCCTGCTCAATGCCCTGCTGCTGGGATTCCTCATCAGCGTTGCAGAACGATATCTGGCATAAAATGAAGAATTTCAAGGGTATCGTCTATGCGGCATTGTCGTCCTCGACCTTCGGACTGGCCCCGCTGTTCTCGATTCTCCTGCTCTCGGACGGGTTCTCATCGTTCGAAGTGCTCTCCTACCGTTGGGGAGTAGCTTCCCTGACATTGGGAATCGTCGGACTCGCCGGCGGCTGCCGGTTCCGCATCTCCCGGCAGGAGTTATGCACGGTATTCTTCTTGAGCCTGTTTCGGGCCGCGACATCATTGAGTCTGGTGATCGCCTATCAAAATATCTCGAGCGGGGTCGCCTCGATCATCCATTTCATGTACCCGCTGGCCGTCGCCCTGGCCATGGCACTCTTTTTCCACGAACGTATTTCGTGGCGAACGGCAGCGGCCATCGGCGTTTCG
>ERZ791917.1675-NODE-1675-length-11469-cov-2.884703_pt1 | contig 11469 bp, 9 predicted proteins | sample MGYA00510138_ERZ791917 | MGnify/ENA primary metagenome ERZ791917 (study PRJEB30046, sample SAMN00792102) | human gut metagenome | study: EMG produced TPA metagenomics assembly of the A metagenome-wide association study of gut microbiota in type 2...
CTCAGGGCATCCGGGTTTCTGGATTTTCTGGGAGAGCTGCTGCAGATGCCCGCGGCTCTTCTGCACATACCGCCCCAAATCGTACCTGTGGTCCTGGTGCGTCTGGTATCCAACTCAGCCGCCACAGGGCTGGTGCTGGATATATTTAAGGAGTACGGCACAGACTCCTCGCTTGGACTTATTGCGTCTGTACTCATGAGCAGTACGGAGACAGTGCTGTACTGCCTGAGCGTATATTTTGGCAGCGTAGGCATTACCAGGACCAGGTATACATTGGCAGGGGGGCTTATTGCCACGGCGGCGGGAGTGGCGGCCAGCGTGGTGCTGGCGGGTGCGGTCAGATAAAGCTGTGTCCGGCGCTTGCCGGCGTGTAAAAAAACATTGCAATATCAAGGGTTATTGACTATAATAGCCATAGTAAAAGGGAATCCGTTGTATGTGCGCCCTGTATAGGATTACATCAGGGCCTTAGGGTATGCCTGCGTCCAGCCGGAATGAGCATTACGGCTGGACGCTACGGCCATACACTGGCATACAGCGGGTTTATGCTGTGAAGAGAAGAGGAATGAGGAATGAAACAGTATCTGAGCCTGCGGGAACAGTATCCCCGGTTTGCTTACAGAGGATATGAGTTAGAGGAAAATGACAGCTGCCTGAAGATCACATACCGATTTGAGACCCTGGGACTGTCTGAGTTTGCGCCGGTATGGGTGTTTCCCAAGGCAGAGGGGGACTGCCGCAGATGGTCAGAAGACAGGCTTATGCAGGACATGATATTTTCCCTGGGAATGGTGGAGCTGGTAAGCTACTGGAAAATAGCCTGCCCGCCTATAGTGACAGTGGAAGCCGGATGGCTGAACCAGGACCAGATTGACTGGTGGAAGGATCTGTATTTTAACGGATTGGGTGAATTTTTCTATGTGAACGGTATAAAGGAAGCGGATCCCAATCATTTTATGGATATCCGGTGCGTTGGCCAGCATGAGACTCAGTGCGTGGGCCAGCTTAAAGATCCCTGCACAGACCAATATAAAGAGCGGCATGAGGAATGTGGTGTGGAAACAGATGGGAAGGGTAACGGCGTCCTGGTCCCCATAGGCGGAGGAAAGGATTCCGCGGTGACGCTGGAGCTTCTGCGTCTGGCGGGAAGGTCCGTCTGCGCCTATATTATCAATCCCAGAGGGGCCACCATACACACCACCGAGGTGGCGGGCCTGGACGCGGCCCATGTCATAAGCGCAAAGCGCACCCTGGACTCCAATATGCTGGAGCTCAACCGCCAGGGATATCTGAATGGGCATACGCCCTTTTCCGCACTGGTGGCATTTTCCGGTATCATAGCGGCCAGGATGCATGGCCTGACCATGGTGGCCCTGTCCAACGAATCCAGTGCCAACGAGAGCACGGTCCAGGGAAGCACGGTCAACCACCAGTATTCCAAAAGCTTTAAGTTTGAGGAGGATTTCCATTATTATCAGACCACATACCTGAAGGGGAGCGCATACTACTTCAGTATGCTGCGCCCTTTGAGTGAATTCCAGATTGCCAGGTTTTTTGCGGGGCAGAAGCAGTACCACGGCATATTCCGAAGCTGTAATGCCGGGAGCAAGACTGATTCCTGGTGCGGACACTGCCCCAAGTGCCTGTTTGTGTACCTGATTCTGTCGCCCTTTCTTAAGCCTCAGGAAGTCAGGGATATCTTTGGCCGGAACATGCTGGACGATTGGGATATGAAGGAAACCCTGGACCAGCTGATTGGGATAGAGGAAGAGAAACCCTTTGAGTGTGTGGGCAGCCGTGATGAAATCAATACAGCCATCGTACTTACGATCAAAGGGCTGGAGGATGCAGGTGAGGCGCTGCCCTGTCTTCTATCCTATTATAAAACCACAGACCTGTATCAGACCTACAGAACCAGGGGAGACCAGTACTCATCCTATTATGACGGGAATAACCTGGTCCCGGATGAATTAGCGGGGCTGGTGAGGAAATGCTGTACAGACGGCTTGCAAGGAGAACAGACGTGATAGAGAAGATAGAGCCCTGGATTAAGGGGAAACGCATACTGCTTCTGGGTTATGGCAGAGAAGGACAGTCCACCTGGAATGTCCTCAGGCGGCTGGGAACATATGAAGCCCTGGACATAGCGGATTTGAAGGCTCCGGCTGCCGTGCCTGAAGACGGTACGGTGTGGCATACCGGCCCGGATTACCAGAAATGTATGGATGATTACGATGTTGTATTTAAAAGCCCGGGCATTGTCCTGGAGCGGCCTGAAAATGAATACAGGTGCAGTATATTGTCGCAGACAGAGGTGTTTTTCCAGTGTTTCCGGGATCAGATTATCGGAATCACAGGAACCAAGGGCAAGAGTACGGTCACGACCCTTCTGTATCATCTGCTTAAGCAGGCGGGCATGGATGCCCTTCTGGTGGGCAATATAGGTATACCGGCCCTGGACCACATGGAGGAAGTGAAGCCGGACACCAGGATTGTGTTTGAGCTTTCCTGCCATCAGCTGGAATATATGACGGTTTCACCCCATATAGGAATTCTGGTGAACATCCATGAGGAGCATCTGGACCATTACGGTACCATGGAAAAGTATGTGGAGGCCAAGCATCATATCTTTAAAAACCAGAGGCCGGATGACATTCTGATCTGCAACGTACAGTGCCTGCCGGAGGAGGGAACCTGTCCGTCCGGATTGATAAGGGCAGGTATGGACGGCAGCGGCAAAGAGCTGGACGTGGTTCAGGAGCAGGACGGAACCTGGGTTCACTTCCGGGGAAAGTCTTTTTGTATCCCTACGGATGAAATCAAGCTTCTGGGACAGCATAATTATTTTGATATCGGCGTGGCGTATGGAGTGTGCAGCATACTGGGAATGGATGACCAGGTTTTTGCCCGGGGGCTTAAGACATACGAACCCCTTCCCCACCGGCTTCAGTATATTGGGGAGCGGGAGGGCGTGAAATATTATGACGACTCCATCTCCACCATTTGCGATACCACCATTCAGGCCCTTAAGACGCTGAAGGATACGGATACAGTTCTCATAGGCGGCATGGACCGGGGAATCGACTACAGGGAACTGATTGAATATCTGTCGGATTGCCCGGTACCCCATATTATCCTGATGGAGGCCACGGGCAAAAGGATATACCAGGAGATACATAAGTATTATCCTGAATTTAAGAACAGGGCCAGGCTTATACTGGCGGAGCATCTGGAAGACGGTGTCAAGCGGGCGCGTCAGATAACGAGACCCGGCACAAGCTGCGTGCTGTCGCCGGCCGCTGCCAGCTATGGCATCTTCAGGAATTTTGAGGAACGGGGAGAAACATTTTCGCGTCTTGTATTTAATAAGTAAATCTGGATAAAAATGTAAATGAAACAAAAAAATCACAACCTTTTAAGAATTTTATAAGGATTTAGGGGGTTGTGCGAACACTTAAAATACTGTACAATCAGTAAGAAGCTTTTGAAGCAGAAAGTGAAAGGGAGAAACGTGGGAGCTTACGAGACGCTGAATGAAGTTTTGGTTAGCCTGTTCCGCGATGTCAATGATATAGAGCAGAAGGCAATTATCACCTCGGAGTTTAGTGATATTACCAATAACGATATGCATGTCATAGACGCCATCGGCATAGACAGGCCAAAGAACATGTCATCCATTGCCCGGGAACTGTCGGTCACGGTGGGAACATTAACTATATCCGTGAACAGCCTGGTAAAAAAGGGCTATGTAGTCCGTAACCGCAGCAGTGAGGACCGCAGGGTCGTATTCATATCCCTTTCAGAAAAAGGAGTTAAGGCTTATTATCATCATAAGAAGTTCCATGAACAGATGATAGACAGCGTAGTGAAAGAATTGACAGAGGAAGAGCTGGAGGCCCTGGTAAAGGCGCTGACAAAGCTCAACACCTGGTTCAGAAGTTTTTAAGAGGATTATTTAAGGAGGCTTTACAATTATGAAAAAATGGTTGATTGGTGTTATGACCGTCCTGATGGCAGTATCCCTGGCAGCCTGTACACCTACCACTGAAAAACAGAAAAAAGAAACCACTGCTGCGGCAGCAGCTAAATCCCAGGAGGATATGGTTCCCCCAAGCACAGGTGGGGCCAGCGATAAAGTCCCGGATCCCAACGTTATGCCGGTAGCTGTGATTTCCATATATCACGGAGGCGGCGGAAGCCTGGTGCAGGATATGGATTCCCTGGACACGGAAGGCCTGGACGCACAGCTTCTGGTGGACAAGCTGATTGAATATGGTGTGCTGACTGACGGCACAGAGGTCCTCAGCTTTGATATTGAGGGAAAAGATGAGAACGCGGTTGGAACCCTGGACTTAAGTCAGGCTGAGAGCGCAGAGGGCTGTTCCGACAAGATGTTCCTCACTGAGATTGGCAATACATTCACTGAAAACTTTGAGCTGTCCAAGCTTAAGCTTAAGGTGAACGGCGGTAATTATGAAGGCGATGACATTAAGCAGGGAGATAGCGATTATCTTACCTATAACGCGGACTATGAGTCTGTTGAATAAAGAAGTGAAAGAGGCGGCTGTCCTGTAAGTGGAAACTCCACTTAAGGGCAGCCGCCTCTGTTTTGCCACAGGTTAAAAAAACATGCCCCTTTCTTTGTCTGGAAGGAGGCATGGTTTTTATAATATAAGATTTCCAATGATAAATTATCATTATTAAGTATGAAGGTGATAAGCAGGCCTGATTTTATAATTTAGCCATGGCGGCTTCGTCTGCAACAACTATTACATCGTTATGCAGCTGAAGTACGGATGCGGGAACATGAGGAGTTACAGGGCCGCAGAGCACATCATGGAGAATCTGAGCCTTGTCAGAACCGCTGACAACCAGAAGGATTTTTTTAGCCTTCATAATGGTTCCGATACCCATGGTATAAGCCTGTTTCGGAACATCATCAATGGAAGCAAAGAAACGCTTATTGGCCTCGATGGTGCTCTGGGTCAGGTCCACACAGTGAGTGGTCTTGGCAAATTCTTCGTCCGGCTCATTAAAGCCGATATGGCCGTTATGCCCCAGGCCCAGAAGCTGCAGGTCAATGCCGCCCAGGCTCTTAATCACGTCCTCATAGCGGGAGCACTCCTTATCGCTGTCAGGCTGGGTGCCGTCGGGTACATTGGTGCAGTCCATATTGATGTTAATGTGCTTAAAGAGATTGTTATACATGAAGTAGTAGTAGCTCTGGTCATTATCCCTGGTAAGTCCTCTGTACTCATCCAGGTTCACGCTCTTTACACCGGAGAAATCCAAATCACCTTTGTTGTACCATTCGATCAGCTGTTTGTAAGTGCCGATTGGGGTGGAGCCGGTTGCCAGGCCAAGGACACATTCAGGTTTCATCAGGACCTGGGAGGCGATGATGCTGGCTGCCTTGCGGCTTAATTCATCGTAATCTTTTGCTTTGTAGATTTTCATAATAATTGCCACCTTTCCATACATTATTAGTAGTTGCGGTGCCCCGGATTTCCATTGGGTCACTGATTTGGAAAAAATTTTTATAAATCTTTAAATATAGGATAACATTTTCCTAACATACTTTCAAGGGGTAAATGCATAAAATATTTATAAAAGCAGATAGGCCGTGTTCAGGGCAGCTGCAGATTATGGGTGCGAGGAGTGAAAGTATGACCAATTATCGGAGATTGATATCTTATATCTACGCCTATGAAGGCGAGGTAAAAGGAAAGAATATTGGGTTTGCCAAGCTGGAATCCCGGAATGGGCAATGCAAGCTCAGCGTAAATGTAAAGAAGGTTTACGTTGGAAGCAGCGACCTGGGGGTTTATCTGCTGGCCCCGGGAAAAGAAATTTTTCTGGGCAGTATATTTATCCGCAGCGGAGGCGGTGAGTTCCGCGCCGTGGTAAATGTGGAAAATGCCGCTGATTCGGGCTGCAGCATGGACCAATGCTATGGCCTGACGATTCATGAACAGGGGGATACATGGCGGGCATATACGACCATCTGGGAGGATGCGGTGGCCCATGCAGCGGAAGTGGAGCTGGCGGATGTGACCTCCAGTAAAGTAGGAGATGCAGAAGCGCAGATACATAGAAAAGTGGAAGAACTGAATCAGGAGCTGCGGTCCGGTGAAAAGGCAGCAGAAGGCGGAGACGGCCCTGTGCTCAGCAGTTCTCCGGCAGAGGCGCGTCAGATGAGTGCTGGTCGTGGGGCTATGGAGAACGCGGAGACACCGGAGGGTGCGGAGGCTGTGCAGGAGACAGAGGTATTGGCCCAAACGTCAGAAGAAGTATATCAGACGGAGAATGAGGCCAATCAGATGACAGAGGCATTGGATCAGGCTGCGGAAAAAGTAGTCGGAGCGGAAGAGATTTTACCGGAGTCAATAGAGGCAGATACGGTCGAAATGTCCCAAAAGCAGGAGAATCAGGATGACAGGGACGATTTGGCGCTGGAACCAGAGCTGTTGCCGGATGATAAAGACAGTATGGAGTTGGAGCCGGAATCCCTGACAGATGGGATGCCGGATGAAATGTCAAATGAAATAGAGGAAGCGCAGGAATCAGGAGGTATCCCGGATTCCCAATTAGAGAGCCAGTCAGAGAATACGGCAGAGTCAGAGATAACGGCAGAATTGGGAAAAGCGGCTGAAGAACATAAGGCAGGTTTTCAAAATAGCGGCCTGGCAGGAATCACACCAAAAAGAGATATGGAACAGATGGATGGTATGATTACGCCAAACATGGGCAGAGAGCAGGAAACAGACCATAGAGCCTGGAGCGGCAAAGGGGATTTTGGTGAACAGCCGAATTCTAAGCACGGCTGGGATGAAAAGAATGTTACATCTATCAGAAAACAGCTTTATGAGGAAAATGAAAGCGTGCCCCGTGAGCTTCAAACCGCTCATGATCCGTTGAACATGGGACTTCCCAGACAGGAAGGTATGGTTCCTGATACCCGTATTCCCCTGCAGCCAGATAATATGCCGGAAAACAGGACGGTTCCCAGACCAAACATTATGACCAGGCCTGGAATGCCCCGCAGGCATATGCCTGCAGGGACAGTGCGTACGGGTTCTTCCGGGGGTCAATCGGACCAGGAACAGATGATGGACCAGTGTCCGTTGAATCAGCAGCCAATGCCAGGACAGCAGCAAGTACCGTGTCAGCAGCCAATGTCGAATCAACAGTCAAGGATGCTCCGCCAGCTGATGCCAAGCAACCAGACTATGCCGTCACGTCAACAAACGCCGGGGCAGAGTTCGCTGGGCCAACATCCAGTTACAAATCGGCAGCCAGTGCCGGGTCAGCAGGCGATACAAAACCAGCAGCCGATATCAAACCAACAGCCAATGCCAAACCAGCAGCCGATATCAAACCAGCAGCCGATGCCAAACCAGCAGCCGATGCCGGGTCAGCGGCCGACATCAAACCAGCAGCCGATGTCAAACCAGCGGCCAATGCCGGGTCAGCAGCCAATGCCAAACCATCGGCCAATGCCGGGTCAGCAGCCGATGTCAAACCAGCGGCCGACATCAAACCAGCAGCCAATGCCAAACCAGCAGCCAATGCCAAACCATCGGCCAATGCCAAACCAGCGGCCAATGTCAAACCAGCAGCCGATGCCAAACCAGCAGCCGATGCCAAACCAGCAGCCGATGTCAAACCAGCAGCCGTTACCCAACCAGCGTCCCGGAAGCCAGATACAAAACCAGGGCAGACAGATGCGGCCGGCCGGACCTGAGGCAGGTGATAACAGCGAAGCAGCTGGGCAGGCGGAGGAAAGAGTGCCTGTGGTTGATGCAGGCGAAGAAACTCTGATACTGGGAAATCCTCAGGATTTAGAACGGCTGGAGCAGGAAGAACAGCAATCTGACTTCCCGGGCAGGCTGTGGGAGGGCTTCCGTAAGCGGTATCCCAAGATACAGGCCTTTGACAGTGCAAATGGGTGTGAGATTCTGACAATTAAACCCCAGGATATCGGACTGCTTCCAAGGGAGAACTGGAATTATGGCAATAACAGCTTTCTGCTGCACGGATACTACAATTACCGTTATCTGATATTAGCCCGCATCGGCGATGAAACAAAGGGACGCACCCGGTACATACTTGGGGTTCCCGGCAATTATTACAGCAATGAAAAATACATGGCATCCATGTTCGGCTTCCCGCATTTCGTGCTGGCAAGAAAACAGCCGTCACAGGACGGCCGCTTTGGATATTGGTATACAGATGTGCGGCTGGAAAACCAGGATTAAAAAAGTCACCCCTACCGGTGCAGTCAGACCGCGCCGGAAGGGGTGAAAATCAAGGATACATTAGATTTAACACTGTACTAAACTTTGCGGGAATCCGTTAATTTGCTTAGGACGCGTTTGAAAATTCATTCCAGCTGTCTGCCATAAGGAATCCGCCGGAGGTATGACCCTCCCTGCATCCTCAGGACAAAGCACGCTCTAGTAATCAATTCCCCTCAGGGAAACCTGCCCCACATAGGGGCGCACCAAATCAGCGAATGCCATCATTTCATCTTTTGAAAAGTCTGAATAGAGTCCGGGAACAAGTACTTCCCCGGACTCCGTGAAGCACTGCAGGTAGTAATCCGGACACCCCTTAATCCACGGTCCAATCTGTCTGAAATCATCAGAGGTGTGAATACCGCGGACAACGGTTGTCCGGAATTCATAGGGGATGCTGCCTGACAGCAGAAATTCGATGCTCTCATCTATCCGTTCCATGGAAAGGCCGGAAACTCCGGCTGCTTCTTCATAGTGATTCCGCCCGGCTTTAATGTCCATTGCCACACAATCCAAAAGCCCTTTGGTGCACAAATCTTTTAATATTCCAGGCATGTAACCATTGGTATCCAGCTTCACTGCCAGTCCCAGGCTCCGCACCTTCCGTATGAACTCCTCCAGGTCCGGCTGCAGGGTGGGCTCTCCTCCGGTGATACAAACACCTTCCAGTACCCGTTTGCGTTTTTCCAGGAATGCCAGAATATCCTCCTGGCATTCATATTCTTCTGCGTCTGAACCCAGAAGCCCGCTGTTATGGCAGAATGGACACCGGAAATTACATCCTCCTGTAAATATAGTTGCGGCCACTCTGCCCGGAAAGTCCAGCAGCGTAGTCTTTTGCAGTCCGCATATTTTCATGGCCTTTTAACCTGTCCCTTTTCAAATTTTGGTTTATTCTATATAATAAAAAAGTATAACATACATAAAGCTTTAAAAAAAGAGGAATCAATTCATGGCAAAAGGGCCATCTGATATAGGAGAGGAAAATATGGCATTAAAACAGGAAAATATGGCGTCAAATCAGAAAAGAATAGAATTAAATCAGAAAACCGTAGAAACAAGCCAGGAACCCCTAATGCCAAACCGGGAAAACCGCAACAGAGAAGCAGCAGAAATGGAAGCAGCCCGTTTAAAGGAACAGGAAACAGAAGCAGCCCGTTTAAAGGGGCAGGAAACACGGCGCAGAAATTATGAAAAGAGAATGGAGAAGCAGCGCCTTGTAGCTCTTGCGGCAGAGGAGCAGCGATTGAGGCAGAGGCAGAAGGATGAGGGATTTATGAGGGAGGCGCTTCGACAGGCCCAAAAGGCGGCCGCCATCGGAGACGTGCCCATTGGTTGCGTGATTGTTTGCGGGGATAAGATTATTGCCAGGGGATATAACCGGCGTAATGCGGATAAAAGTGTGCTGTCCCATGCCGAAATTATTTCCATTAAAAAGGCATGCAAAAAAATAGGAGACTGGCGTTTGGAGGACTGCACCATGTATGTAACGCTGGAGCCATGCCCCATGTGCGCAGGGGCGATTGTGCAGGCGCGCATACCCCGGATTGCAGTGGGCTGCATGAACCCCAAGGCCGGCTGTGCTGGGTCTGTGCTGGACATGCTCCATGTGCCGGGCTTTAATCATCAGGCGGAGGTGACCGAGGGGGTGCTTGAGCAGGAGTGTTCCAAGCTGATGTCGGACTTCTTCCAGAGCCTGCGTGAACGCAAAAAATAATTTTCTTATTATAAGCGTGCAGGACGGCATATCTCCCTGAACCAAAAAACCGGATAAGGAGTGCCGTCCTGAACCATTACTATTTATTCTGTGATTTTTTTCATTGCCTGGTTTGCTGCGATGAGGATGGGATCATAAACAGGGGCTGCAGGAGGAGCGTAAACCAAGTCTAACTCATTTATCTCTTCCACTGTCATACCGCAAGTAATTGCAGTTGCCAACACATTAATTCTTCCGGCGATACTTTCGCTTCCGATGCCCTGGGCGCCCAGAAGGCGGCCTGTTTTTTTATCAACGATCAGGCAGATGTGATTATCGCGGCCCCCAGGATAGTAGGAAGCGCGGTCTGCCTTCGTAATGCTGACCGATATGGCGTCATAGCCCTCTCCGGCTGCCTGCTCCTTAGACAGGCCGGTTGCGGCGATAAAGAGCTCAAACACTTTTGTGACCATGGAACCCAATATTCCCTTAAATGTATCATGTCTGCCTGCCACGTTACCGCCTGCAATGCGCCCCTGCTTGTTGGCGGTTGTGCCCAGGGGGACGTAAGCTGGTTTTCCTGTAATCCTGTTCTTCATCTGCACGCAGTCTCCGCAGGCCCAGATATCCTTGTGACTTGTACGCATCTCGTCATCTACGATAATTCCGCCCTTTAGCCCCAGCGCAAGTCCGGCTTGCTCTGCCAGTGCGCCGACCGGTTTTACACCAGCTGATACAAGGATTATATCGGATGGTTCGATCTCTCCAAAAGCGGTTCGGATTCCGCTGGCTTTTCCGTTTTCAGAAAGGATTTCGGCTATCTGTGTGCCTGTGCGTACGTTTATGCCGTGCTTTATAAGCGTATCCTCCAGGGCCTGGGAAAAGGCGTTGTCTAAAAATGGAAGGAGCCTTGGAAACTGCTCATAAACGGATACTGAAAGCCCGGCGTTTCTTAGCTCCTCGGCGGCCTCAAGTCCGATAGCTCCGCCGCCGATGATGCAGACCCGCCCATGTTCTCTTGCGGCAGCTTTCAGGCGGATGCCGTCTTCCATGTTCCTCAGATAATATACCCCATCCGAGTGAATTCCGGGAATAGGAGGCACCACTGGTACTGCGCCTGTGGCAATCACCAGTTTATCATAAGAATGTATGCTGACCTGGTCTGTATCCAGATTTTTTACAGAGACCTCCTTTTTTTCCGGGTCAATGAGAAGCACCTCATGGTATATCCAGGCGGATATATTCCGCCTGTTTTTTAATGATTCCGCATTGATTGCCACCAAGTCATTGATATCATGAATGAGTCCTCCTACAAAATAGGGAAGACCGCAGGCTCCATAGCTGACAAATCCGGATTTTTCAAAGACTTGAATCTCCATGTCAGGTTTTTCTTTGCGGGCTCTGGATGCCGCGCTCAGGCCGGCAGCGGTCCCTCCTATAACAATCAGTTTCTCTGCCATGTTGAACCTCCGGTTT
>ERZ791917.1682-NODE-1682-length-11431-cov-4.473892_pt1 | contig 11431 bp, 10 predicted proteins | sample MGYA00510138_ERZ791917 | MGnify/ENA primary metagenome ERZ791917 (study PRJEB30046, sample SAMN00792102) | human gut metagenome | study: EMG produced TPA metagenomics assembly of the A metagenome-wide association study of gut microbiota in type 2...
CGTTCCGCTGACAACTACGAATACACCGTCACCTTTTCCGCAGAACAGGTGCAGCAGGCCCTTGCAGGCCTTGGCATTTCTGCCGACCTCGCCGCGCCGGAAGGCTGGTTCGGCCCGGCAGCGCTGACCAGCGCCGGATACACAAAAACCGTCACGGTCTGCGGGCAGACCGTTTCCGGCACGACCCTGCGCCGGGCGCTGGGCCTGCGCAGCACATGCTTTACGGTACAGTACCAGAGCGGGAATTTCAGCTTTACCACCCGGGGTTACGGCCACGGTGTGGGCCTGAGCCAGTGGGGCACAAAGGCCATGGCGGAGCAGGGCAAGAGCTATGCCGATATTCTGGCACACTACTACCCCGGCACGCAGCTGCAAGAATGAAAAAGCGGCCCGCACCGCAAAGGCACAGGCCGCTTTTCTATTCGCTCTTTTTCTTATACCCGCACCATATCCGGGGTGATCTCGGCCAGAGAATGCGCACCGCACATCTGCATGGTGTCGGCCAGCTCACCGGCCAGCTTATCAATGTAGCACTTCACGCCTTCCTCGCCGCCGCCATACACAGCCGTGACGAACGGGCGGCAGATCAGCACGCCGTCTGCACCCAGTGCCAGTGCCTTGAACACATCCACACCGGTGCGGATGCCGCCGTCCACCAGGATCTTCACGCCGGTGCCCTTGAGGGCTGCTGCGATCTCCGGCAGCACCTCGGCAGTGGCCGGGCACTGATCCAGCACGCGGCCGCCGTGGTTGGACACCACGATAGCAGCCGCGCCGGCTTCCTTTGCCTTCAGTGCGCCCTTAACGGTCATAACGCCCTTGACGATGAAGGGGCGCTCGGCCAGCTTGACGATCTCGGCAAGCTCTGCCACGCTCTTGCTGCCTGCGGGCGGAGTCATGTTCTTCAGGAAGGGCAGACCGGCTGCATCCACATCCATGGCCACGGCAAAGCAGCCGCTGGCCTTGGCCTCGGCCATCTTTTCCTTAATGGTATCAATGTTCCAGGGCTTGATGGTGGGCACGCCGCAACCGTTTGCTGCGCCAATGGCCTTGGTGGCCATCTCCATAACGGTGGGGTTGGTGCCGTCGCCGGTAAAGGCAGCGATGCCGTTCTCTGCACAGGCGCGCACCAGCACATCATTATAGGTCATATCGGTATAGGCTTCGGAGTAGTGCAGGTTCACAGCACCCACCGGGCCTGCAAAGAACGGGTACTTGAAGCTCTTGCCAAACAGCTCAATATGGGTGTCCGGGGTGCCGCCCTCGCACAGGGTGTCCATGTTCACGCGGATCTCGGCCCACTTATTATAATTGCGGATGGCCGTATCGCCCACGCCCTTGGCACCGGGGCCGGGGATCTGGTTTTTGCAGGCCACGCCGTTGCACACCGGGCAGGCCTTGCAGTATTTTCCGATGCACTCACGCGCATTCGCCAGCACTTCAGGATAAGTCATAATAAAATATCCTCCTTTTATTCCTTTTCTGCAGGGCAAACTCTCTCCGCAGCACTCTCTGCCCCCATCATAGCCCGGTTTTCAGTCGTCGTCAAGGGTTTTGCACGGTTTTCAGTGCAAAGTTCGGAGGCCAGAAACGCAGGCACGTGCTTTTTGAAAAAATACAATTTTTTTCAAAAAAATCCTTGACAAAAGTGCTTCTTTCAGGTATTATAGTGGAGCGCTGAGGGCCACGGCCCAAAACGCAGAACCGAATATGGAAAGATGGCTGAGTTGGTCTAAGGCGCACGACTGGAAATCGTGTAACGTGTCAAAAGCGTTCTGGGGTTCGAATCCCCATCTTTCCGCCAGAAATCCGAAACCTTACGGTTTCGGTTTTTTTGTTTTTTCAGCGCTTCTCTGTTCCTCCTTGACTTTTGTCCGCTGTTCCGCTATGCTGAATAAAACATCTGAGGGAGGATTTTTTTATGGCATCTTCCAAACGAAAAAAGCACGGCGCGGGCTATGTGGTCCTGATCGCAGTGCTCATTCTTGTACTGCTTGCAGTCGTGGCCGCTGCAACCGGGTACAGTCTGGTAGCCCGCCGGGTGAAAGCGCTGCAGGCAGGCGCGGCCTTTACCTTTGATTATGAGATCACATCCACAGCCGATTCCCCTGCCCTTTACACCATCCTGCAAAAGACAGGCTCCACCAAGGGCACCGTCAACGGCCTGTATGCGCCGGACGCACTGCAGCTGAGCATCTCGGCCCCGGATGCCGTTATCCCGGCAGACCCGCTCACCCGGGTGTATATCAGCAGCAGCGAGACCTTATACGATGTCGGGCAGCTGTACAAAAATATCCGCTCTTCCATCACCGGCAGCTACCCGCTGGCGAGCCTTCTGCTGCCGGACTGGAGCCTTGGCAGTTATATCTCGCAGGCCCAGCTGGCAAGCCTACTGGGTGTGGACACCACAGCCACCAGCCTGCAGGACATGACCGAGTTTGAGCTGCCGCAGAAAAAGCTGCAGCGCGTACAGCCGGAAAACGCAAAGGATGGCTACCTTTATTTTCAGCTGGATACCGGTGATGCCAGCGCCAATGCACCGGTACTTGTTATCGGGCTGGAAAAGAGCAGATTCTTTGCGGATGCCATCCCGGTGCACATCCTGCTCACCATCCCGGAACACGGGGTCAGCATCCAGCTCACTGGCACCGTGAGTGCCCAGACCGTGGTACTCACTGCGCCCACATCCCGCATGAAGGACGAAGACATCCAGACACTGGTGCAGATCCGCGATACCATCCAGAGCGTGCTGCAGTTCGTGCAGACCGCTGCCAACAGCGTACAGAACGCGGGCTGATCTTTCCGCAAACATCAAAAGCCAGAAACGGCAGCAGTCGTTTCTGGCTTTTGTTCTGTCATTTTACCGGTCGAGGATGCGGCCATCGGTGGAGAAGGTGACTACATTCCACGGGATGAACTTGCCGCTGTTCTTCAGAGCAGTGATGGCAGCGTGCTCCAGCCCGCCGCAGCAGGGCACCTCCATGCGCAGCACGGTCACGCTCTTGATATCATTGTTGCGGATGATCTCGGTCAGCTTTTCGCTGTAATCCACAGCATCCAGCTTCGGGCAGCCGATGATGGTCACATGGCCCCTCATGAACTCCTCGTGGATATTGGCGTAGGCATAGGCGGTGCAGTCGGCGGCGATCAGCAGCTTGGCACCGTCAAAGTAGGGCGCGTTCACCGGCACCAGCTTGATCTGGCAAGGCCACTGTGCCAGCTGGGACTGCATGGGCACTGCGGCTGCGGCAGGTGCGGTCTGCTCACGGTGGAACTGTTTCATCATGCTGCCCGGGCAGCCATGGAACGCCGGTGCGGCGGGCTGTGCCTGCTGCTGGGCGGCAGCGGCCTTTTTCTGCTTGTTTTCCAGCACAGCCTGCTCGTCATAAGCGGCGGCTTCGCGCTCGGTAAAGGTGATGGCACCGGTGGGGCATCCGGGCAGGCAGTCGCCAAAGCCGTCGCAGTAGTCGTCCCGCATCAGCTTGGCCTTGCCGTTCACAAGGCCGATGGCACCCTCGTGGCAGGCGGTGACGCAGGCACCGCAGCCGTTGCATTTTTCTTCGTCTATATGAATGATTTTGCGGATCATGGAAAAATCCTCCTTGCTTTGATGTTCTGAGTATACTATAATCAGACCGTGCTTTCGGTTGTTATAACCACAGAAAGAGGATTTTTATGAAAAAAATCGCGTCGCCCCTGTTTCAGGATCTTTCAGAAGCCGAGCTGGATACCCTTGCCGCTGCCGGGCACCTGCGCACCCGGCAGTTTGCAAAGCACGAGGTCATCTTCCACGCCGGAAGCTGCGTGCTGGAGATCGGCATTGTGCTGCGTGGTTCCGTGCACATTGAAAATCTGGATCTCTGGGGCACCAAAAGCATCCTGAGCAGCGTAGGTGCCGGGCAGGCCTTTGCCGAGACCTACGCCTTTTGCGGCGAGGCCTTGATGGTGGATGCTGTTGCGGCCGAACATTGCGAAATACTGTTCCTGCACACTGCCGCCTTTACCGATGCGCGGATCGAGCCAGCGCTGCAGGACAGGCTGCTGCGCCGCCTGCTGGCGGTGTCCATGCGCAAGAACCTCAGCCTTTCGCAGCGCATCTTCTGCACAACGCCCAAGACTGTGCGCGGACGTCTGCTGACCTATTTTTCCGCACAGGCAGCACGCTGCGGCAGGATGGCGTTCGAGGTGCCCTTCAACCGCCAGCAGATGGCCGACTACCTCAATCTGGACCGCAGCGCCCTCTCCAAAGAGCTGTGCAAAATGCGGGACGAAGGTTTGCTGGAATTTGATAAAAACCGCTTTGTTTTAAAGCAGCTTCCAGAATAACCAAAAGCGCCCGCCGGGCAGGGCTGGACCTCCGGCGGGCGCTTTCATTTTAACAGGTCAACAGAACGAGATCAGACCGTCTCCTTCTTCTTGCGGGGTGCGCACTTGCGCTTGGGCTTCTCCGCAGCGGGCTTTTCCTCTGCAGGTGCTTCTGCCTTTGCAGGCTCTGCTTTTTCGGCAGCCTTGGCGGCAGTCTTACGGGCAGGCTTTGCGGGCTTTTCTGCCGGTGCTGCGGTCTCTGCCTTCCCCTCTTCTGCAGCTTCTGCCTTGGCGGCAGCCGCCTTTTTGGTGGTGCGGGGCTTGCGGGCCGCAGTCTTCTTGGCCGGTGCCTTTTCTGCAGCGGGTGCAGCTTCAGCGGCAGCCTCCACAGCAGGTTCCTCGGCCTTCTTTGCGGCACGCTTTGCGCGCTCCTTCACCTCGGCAATGGTCCACAGCTGGTCATCTGCGCCGGACACCTCCTGCCAGATCTGCAGCACAGTGCCAACCGCAGCGCCCATGCCAACGGTGTCCACGCACTTGCCGCCGGCCCAGGAAGAGCGCAGGCGCACAGTTCCTTCCGGGGTGGGCTGAACGGTCCACATCTGAGAGGTGCCGCCCACATCCTCCCACAGGTGCAGCCAGGTGCCGTTGGCGGTGCCGGTCATGGTCAGGTCCAGCAGCTTGCCGGATGCGCGGTTGCGGATGCGGTAAACGCCGTCACCCACGCGGATAAAGCTCCACTCCTGCTCAGGCTTATGCTCGTACTTGCCCAGACGGACGGTACCGGCTTCCTTGGTGCCCTCCACGGCCTGAATGACGTTGCCGGTGTGCGCGGCAATGGTGTAAAAGTGATCGGCTTCGATCACGGTCTGTGCAACAGTTTTCATGGTTTGTTCCTCCTATGGATCGCAGCCGCCCGGCTCTGCCTGCGGCTGCCGCTTGTATTTTGTATGCAGCCTGTACAGATGCACAGGCTCTTTTGTTTCCCTTATGGTAAATGATACCACATATCGTGATTTTCTACAAGCAATTCGACCAGCCTTTAGCAAAACAGACAAAAACAGTCAAGCTTTCCGTCCGTTTTTCTCCCGCTCCATGGGCATTTCAGGCACCATTCTGTGCCGGTTCGGCTCTCGACTTTTTGCCGCAGCTGCGTTATACTATGGAACGTGCATCCCGTGCACACATTTAAATTATCCGCCGCTCTGCTGCTGGGCGGCTTTTCTTGACCTATTCCTTATGATAAAAGGAGGTTTTTTCATGTCAGCAGACGAACTCAACATTCAGCAATACAAAAAAATGACCGAGACACCCATTCCAAAGCTGATCCTCGGTCTTGCCGCCCCTACCATTTTAAGTATGCTCATCACCAACATCTACAACTTGGCCGATACCTTTTTTGTGGGCCAGATCTCCACCAGCGCTTCCGGTGCGGTGGGCATTGTTTCCAGCCTGATGGCCATTATTCAGGCGCTTGGCTTTACACTGGGCCACGGCTCCGGCACCATCATCAGCCGCAGCCTTGGCAGCCGGAACACCGATGCCGCCACCCGCTTTGCTTCCACCAGCTTTTTTACTGCTCTGGCCGCTGGCGTGGTGCTGGCCGTTGTGGGCCTTGCCACTCTGCCCAGCTTCATGATGCTGCTGGGCAGCACCGAGACCATTCTGCCCCACGCCTGCGCTTATGCACGGTCCATCCTCATTGCAGCCCCGCTTATGATCTCCAGCCTTGTGATGAACAACATCCTGCGCTATGAGGGCAAGGCGAACTTTGCCATGATCGGCCTTGTGACCGGCGGCGTGCTGAACATTGTGCTGGATCCCATCTTGATGTTCGGCTTGGGCCTTGGCACCGCCGGTGCAGGCATTGCTACGGCTCTCAGCCAAAGCATCAGCTTCTGCATCCTGCTGTCCATGTTCCTGCGGGGCAAAACCGTCAGTCAGTTCCGTATTACTGCCGTCACCTGTGAAGCGTGGGAGTTCGGCATGATCCTGGTGGGCGGCGCGCCCAGCTTTGGCCGTCAGGGCCTGCAGAGCATCGGCGGCATGCTGCTGAACATTGCCGCCCGCAGCTATGGCGATGCCGCTGTGGCCGGCATGAGCATCGTTTCCCGCATTTTCATGTTCATCATCTCGGTAGCCATTGGCGTTGGGCAGGGCCTGCAGCCGGTGGCCGCGTTCAACTACGGTGCGCGCAAATTCCGCCGGGTACAAAAAGCTGCAGTTTTTACCATGGGTGCAGCCTTTTGTATGCTGGTGGTGCTGGTGAGTCTGTGCTGGGTCAACAGTGATGCCCTCATCCGCCTGTTCCGCGACGACCCGGAAGTTACCGCCGTGGCTCTGCCCGCCTTCCACTATCAGTGCCTTGCCATTCTGCTGCAGCCGGTCATTGTGGTGGCAAACATGACCTTCCAGAGCGTGGGCAAAGCCGGGCGCGCCACCTTTCTGGCCTGTTGCCGTCAGGGCGTGTTCTTCATTCCGCTCATCCTCATTCTGCCCCGCACTTTCGGCCTTGTAGGCGTAGAGATCTGCCAGCCCATTGCGGATGTGCTCACCTTTATTGTTTCCCTGCCGTTCCTGCTGGCCTTCCTCAAGCAGCTGGACCGGATGGACGATGCTGAAAAAGCCAAAGCACAGTCCTGAACGTCTGTCATAAAACTGTAATCAACAGCCGCGTTTTCCTGCAATGGAATGCGCGGCTGTTTCGTATTATAATTGAACTGGAAAACCTTTCCGGCTTTCTTTTAAACTTTGTTCCTTTCCATACTGTAAGGAGTGATCTTTATGAAGCGTAACGTTTGCCGCATAGGCAGCGCTGCTGTATGCGCTGCCCTGTGCCTTACCCTTGGCTGCAGCTGCAGCGTACTGCCGCCCGCTTCCGGCAAGCCTGCTGCTCCTGCTTCCTCAGTGCCCACCGATGCACACGGGGATCCGCTTTACGACAGCTCCCGGCTGGACGACGGAAAGCTGCGGATTCTTTACGGTTACGACAATTCCGGCAGTGCCTGCACCGTTCTGTGCGGCAGCAAGGTGCTGTACCAGTCCTTCCGCAGCGAGAACGTGAACCTTTTGCAGGACACCGTGACCGGTGAGACCAACTACTGGTTCCGCACCTGGGCCGACCCGGACGCTTATTGCGGACGGCGCAGCGGCCTGTTTGACAAAAACGGCAATGAAGTCATGACCTTTGAGGGTGAGCAGAACGCCTCCATGCAGAACGGTCTGCTGGTGCTGCAGGAAGCCCACGCCGTGAACGGCAGCTACGAAAACGGCTACGACGATTACGGCACCTGTCAGGTGATCGACCTTTCCACCGGCGAACGTCTGCCCGTGCCGGATGGCGCATACCGCTGCATCGTGTGCGGGGACAGGCTGGTGTTCACCTGCTATGCCCGCCCAGCAGACCTTGCCGAGGACGCATGGGACGATGAACCCGCCCTGCACAGCTGGGTCATTATACAGACGAAGGACGGTACACAGACTTACGGCGCAGATGCCACTACTGCCATAAGCCTTTCCTATGCACCGGACGTTCTGAACGACTGGGTAGAGTTGGACACCTGCCACGCCAGCGGCGAGCCAACGGACGAAACGCTCTATCATCCCGCCACCGGCGAAAGCTTTACCGGCTTCCGGCAGGTATGCGGCAATGGCACCGCCTGCTTTGTTGCCAGCGATGGCCGCTATGAGCTGCGGGATCTCGCCACCGTGGACCGCACCCTCATTGGCACCTTCGACGACCAGCCCAGCAGTTATTTCCCGGGCTATGTGGTCACATGGCGCACGAGCGGCGGCTTCGGCTATGATCTGCACGACCTTGTTACCGGTGAGGTGACACCGCTGTACGCTTCCAGCGTCATGAGCGACACCATCGCCCTTTACTATGAGGACGGACGGTTGAAGGTGTTCAGCACCGCCACCGGCGACCTGATCACCGACACCGCCGTGGAGCCAGTGGAGGGCCAGCAAAGCGTGATGATGGATAACAAGGGTGACGGCTACGTCTGGCTGGAGCTGCGTGATAACGATAACTTCGAGACCACTGCCACCCGCGTGTACGGCCCCGAGGGCCTTGTCTCCGACCTGACCCATCTGCAGGACAAGTATTATGCCCTGAACTATCTCATCACCACACCGGAGGGCAGGCCGCTGTACTGTGGCAACGCCAATGCGCCCAGCAGCAACGGCTCAATGTGTGACGTGCTGGATGAAAACGGCAACATTGTGTTCTATGGCCTTGGCAGCTGCTACAGCTACTACGACAACAGCCTGAACCAGCTGCCAGAACACGTGTTCGTTGCAAAACGCGGCTTTTACTACGGCTGGATGGATACCGACGGCAAATGGCTTTACTGCCAAAGCATCTTCTCTTCCATCAACGCCGACGATGAAATGGGCTACTGAGCCAATAGGAGGAACGCCTTATGAAAAATGCTAAAATTTCCCGCCGCAGCTTTCTGCTTGGCCTTGCCGCCTGCTCTGCCGCAGGCATTCTCACTGCCTGCAAGGGGGATGACACCCCCGCCAGCAGCGCTTCCACCTTGCCGGAAGCCCCCGCCTCTTCCGTGAGCGAGCTTGAACCCATCGGGCTGTTTACCGTGGAAGATTTTCCCAATCTGGATGGCAGCACTGCCTGCATTCCGCTGATGGCCCAGATGATGGCCGATACCACCGGCATCGATCTGGAAGTAGCCCAGAGCGGCATTTCGGTCAGCACCACGGCCTATGCGTGGGAAAACTTCGGCCTGTACCCGGATGAGGAATACACTGCCAGGATGCTGGTGGTCTACGAAGCGCCGGACTACGTAAAGGAAGAGCTGAAAGAAGCAAATGCCCAGCTGGAACAGAAACCCATTGGCCGGGACGCACTGGTGTTCATCGTGAACGAGAACAATCCGGTCAAGAGCCTGACCCGGCAGCAGCTGAAGGACATCTATGCCGGTAAGATCACCAACTGGAAGGAAGTGGGCGGCGAGGATCTTGCCATCGTGCCCTTCCAGCGGGGCGAAGACTCCGGCAGCCAGACCCTGTTCCGCAAGCTGCTCATTCAGGGCGGCGAACTGATGGACCCGCCCACCGAGCTGGCTCCCGCTGCCATGGGTGAGCTGGTGGACAGCATCGCCGCCTACAACAACAGCGCCAATGCCATCGGCTTCTCGGTCTACTACTACATCGACCAGATGTACTCCCAGCCCGGCCTGCGTCTGCTGGCCGTGGACGACGTGACCCCTTCCAACGACACCATCGCCAGCGAAAGCTACCCGCTGTGCAACGAGTTCTATGCCGTTCTCCACGCGGACGCTGCCGCCGACAGCCCGGAACGCCAGCTTTACGACTGGCTGGATACCGCTGCCGGACAGGACTGCATCAAAAAATCCGGCTATGTAGCGGTGGCACCCGCCACAGGAACCACGGTGGATTGATCCTGCTGAATTGACACCTTTCTGCGTTTCTGCTACAATAAAGAAAAACTTCTGTCAAAAGTTTTGCAGCAGTTTACCGAAAGGAAGACTATTTTATGGAATACCCTGCAGAGCACTCTTCTACCGTAAACCATGTGGAAAGCCACTGGCGCACCCAGCTGCGCAACCGCATCATTCAGGCATCCAGCCTGCTGGAGATCCTGCTGTCCGGCCTTGTACTCATTGGTCTGCTGTTCAGCGCCGTGCCTCTCATCAAATGGATGCCGGGCCTTTTGTTCTACGGCAACGAGGTGGAGATCCGCAGCTTTCTGGAACGCAGCCTTGATATCGTGATCGGCATTGAGTTCATCAAAATGCTGGCCAAGCACAGCCCCGGCAGCAGTCTGGAGGTTTTGCTGTATGCCATTGCCCGCCATCTGGTAGTGGGCCACGACTCCGCACTGGAAAACCTGCTCAGCGTGGGAGCCATCGCCCTGATCTTTATTGTGCGCAAGTTCTTCTTTGTGCCAGCCTTTGGTGCCCACCTGCCGGACGGCCATCCGGCACCGGATCTTTCTCCAAAGCAGAGCGGCATCCCGGCAGAGGAGTTTATCTCCCGTCTGAAAGACCGCGCCAAGGCCGAGGCGGCCGAGGCCATTCCTTCCGAAGAAGAGACTTTTGACGAGTACGATTTTGAGCAGGCCGCCCCGCAACCAAAATAACATAAACAAATATGCCCCGCAGCACTGCCGGAAAACCAGCAGGCTGCGGGGCATTTTATAATGCTTTTATTTTTTATTGTGCTTTCCGAAGCGGTACTCTTTGCCCTCACGGATGCGCTGGATATTGGCGCGGTGCATATAGATCACCATGCCGGACATAAAGCCGGAGCCAATGGCGCACACCAGCATATCACCGGCGGCATAGCCCTGCAGGGAACCGTAAATGATGGTCAGCACCGGGTAGAGTGCTGCCATGGCCACGCTGCCCAGCGACACCATGCCGGTGGGGATCAGGCACACCAGAAAGATAATGGCCAGAAACGGCAGCAGCACCGGCTGGATGGCCAGAATGGCACCAGCTGCCACCAGCACGCCCTTGCCGCCTTTGAACCCGAAGTACAGCGGGTACAGATGGCCCAGCACTGCAAAGATGGCGGCCAGATAGACACCCAGATACGGCGACATGCCGGCATCGGCGGGCAGCATGTGGAACAGCCACCGGCCGATGCACACGGCCAGCACGCCCTTGAGCACATCGCCTGTCGCGGTCATGGCGGCAGCCTTCTTGCCAAAGGTGCGCAGCATGTTGGTCATGCCGGCCGCACCGCTGCCATGATTGCGCACATCGTCATGATATACGAATTTGCTGACGAGGATGCCGGTATCCACACTGCCCAGCAGGTACGCCTGCAGGATGGTGGCTGCGGCGATCAGGATCGCTTTCATCATAGAAACGGATGCCTCCTTTGCGGGCGCTTACACGTCCTTTGCGCCCACTTCGCCGGAGCCGCGCTCGCGGATCACCAGACGGATGGGAGTGTGTTCCAGACCAAAGTTCTCGCGGATCTGGTTGATCAGATACCGCTGGTAGCTGAAATGGAACAGCTGCTTCGAATTCACAAAGGCCACGAACGTGGGCGGGCGGGTGGATGCCTGAGTCAGATAGAAGATCTTCAGGCGGCGGCCCTTGTCGCTGGGCGGCTGCATCCGGGCTGTGGCGCG
>ERZ791917.1688-NODE-1688-length-11384-cov-5.672522_pt1 | contig 11384 bp, 9 predicted proteins | sample MGYA00510138_ERZ791917 | MGnify/ENA primary metagenome ERZ791917 (study PRJEB30046, sample SAMN00792102) | human gut metagenome | study: EMG produced TPA metagenomics assembly of the A metagenome-wide association study of gut microbiota in type 2...
TAAAAGTGTTAAATCTTGTTCGCTCAGCACACAATCGCTTGCGTCCTGTGTGAATTACTTTTGGAATTGTTTTAAGTGTTTTTCCAAACACATAAAGGTTCCTTACAAGTTTTTCGATATTGTTCAATTTTCAAGGTCCTGTACGCCTCAGCCTTGCGGCTGACGACCTGTTTATTTTACCACCGAAGTGGTTTTTTGTCAAGCCTTATTTTTAGAAGCTTTTGAACCTTTCTGAACTTGGACATCCAAGAAGTTTCTCAGAACAAACTGGAACTTTTCAGCGTCTATTGGTTCTTTTCAAGGGCTTCCTGCTGAGGCTCTGGAAGTCATTCTTTTGCCTCAGCGCTTGGCGCTCGAGTATAATACCACACCCCCGCCTCCTTGTCAACACTTTTTGACAACTTTTTTCCAATTTCTTTGCAGAGCAAAGAATCCCCCCTGTTTTTCACCCGTTACAAGACGCTCCTTTTTTCTTGACAAGACTGTGCACAGAACGTATTATGGAGTTATCCCCGTATCCTGTATAAGGTAGCTATACTTATTACATAAAGGAGAAGCGCCATGTCCTGTGTCAATATCCGCGGCTGCTGCATCGGCGAGGGCCGCCCCAAAGTTATTATTCCTATTGTAGAGCCCACGGAAACCGCCGTTCTTGAAAAAGCTGCCGAGTTTTCCACATTGCGCGCCGATTGTGTGGAATGGCGTATTGATTGCTTTGAAGGCGCAAAAGACCTTCCGGCTATCGTGCACTGCGCCGCGAAGCTCCGTGTTGCCTTGAAGGATCAGCTGCTTCTTTTCACCTTCCGCACAAAGGCCGAGGGCGGCAAAGTCGCTCTGGCCCACGAAGAGTATCTTCATTTTATCCGCACCGTTCTTGCCACCGACTGCGCCGATCTGATCGACATTGAATTTTTCACTGCGGGCGCAGAGCTTCCCGCGCTGATCGAAGAAGCCCACACCGCCGGGGCTGCAGTGGTCTGTTCCAGCCACGACTTTCATAAAACGCCGCCGCGCGCCGAACTGGTGAGCCGCATGGTTGCCATGCAGCAGGCCGGGGCTGATCTGCCCAAGCTAGCTGTGATGCCCCAGAGCCGTGCCGATGTGCTGGAGCTTCTGGCTGCCACCGCTGAAATGGCCGACCGGCATCCGGAGACTCCCATCATTACCATGAGCATGGGAGCTCTGGGCGCGGTGAGCCGCCTTTCCGGCGAAGCCCTTGGCTCCGCCATGACCTTTGCCAATCCCGGACAGGCAAGTGCACCGGGGCAGGTATCGCTGGACATCGTAAATGAAGTACTGGATGCACTGCATTTGTAACCAACAACTCGGAATTTGTGGAGGAAACAAACATGGAAGATAATAAATCAACGAATGTCAAGAAAACGGTAAAATCAGGAATAACTTTTGGAAGTGCATTAGCTATGGTTATTAGTTATACAACGTGGAAGTCTGTCGGTTGGGCGATTTTTCATGGATTACTTAGTTGGGTATATGTCGTATATTTCCTTTTGCGTTACTAAATTCCAGTTTGTCGCACATCCTGCCTAAAACAAAAACCGGAACGATCGTCCCTTTTTCGGGTGGATCGTTCCGGTTTTTATGTTATATTGAAAATCGTTTTATGCCAGCTTGGCTTCCAGACGGGTGCGGATGGCCTTGATAAAGCCCTCGCTGTCCACAGCGGTGGGGGTGATGCCCTCGGCCAGACCGCACAGGTCTTTCGTCATGATGCCGTCGTTCAGGGTCTGCAGGCTGGCGGCTTCCAGTGCCTCGCCAAACTTTACCAGCTCCGGCAGGCCATCCAGTTCACCGCGCTTCTTGAACGCGCCAGACCACGCAAAGATGGTAGCCATGGGGTTAGTGGAGGTCTTTTCGCCCTTCAGGTACTTATAGTAATGGCGGGTGACGGTGCCGTGGGCGGCCTCGAACTCATATTTGCCGTCCGGACTGACCAGCACGCTGGTCATCATTGCCAGAGAACCAAAGGCAGTGGAGACCATATCGCTCATCACGTCACCGTCGTAGTTCTTGCAGGCCCAGACAAAGCCGCCCTCGCTGCGAATGACGCGGGCAACGATATCGTCAATGAGGCTGTAGAAGTAGGTGATGCCGGCAACTTCAAACTTTTCCTTGTACTCGGCATCGTAGGTCTCCTGGAAGATATCCTTGAAGGTGTGGTCGTACTTCTTGGAGATGGTATCCTTTGCGCCGAACCACAGATCCTGCTTCACATCCAGTGCGTAGTTGAAGCAGCTGCGGGCAAAGCTGCGGATGGAATCATCCTTGTTGTACTGGCCCTGCAGAACGCCAGCGCCCTCAAAGTCAAACACGGTGGCGCGCTGCTCAGAGCCATCGGCACCGGTGAACACCAGTTCAGCCTTGCCGGCACCCGGAATGCGGAACTCGGTGCACTTGTACACATCGCCGTAGGCGTGGCGGGCAATGGTGATGGGCTTTTTCCAGTTTTTGACCACCGGCTTGATGCTGTCGATCATGATGGGTGCGCGGAACACGGTGCCGTCCAGCACCGCGCGGATGGTGCCGTTGGGGCTTTTCCACATCTCATGCAGCTTATACTCGTCCATGCGCTGGGCATTGGGAGTGATGGTGGCGCACTTGACCGAAACGCCGTACTTCTTGTTGGCAAGGGCGGCATCCATGGTCACCTTGTCGGCGGTAGCGTCGCGGTTGGGCAGGCCCAGATCGTAATATTCGGTCTTGAGGTCCACAAACGGAAGGATCAGTTCGTCCTTGATCATCTTCCACAGAATGCGGGTCATTTCGTCGCCGTCCATCTCGACGAGGGGCGTGGTCATTTTGATTTTTTCCATAGCAGGGTTCCCTTTCCTCTCTTTGGATCGTTTCTCCAGCCGCGCTGCACTGCCAGATGCCGCGCGGGCAGTTCGGCAGAATATTTATTTGCGGTAAGCGGCTGCCAGCTTTTCAAGGGCCGGCAGGCTGCGCTTGACCTTTTCGGTATCGATGCAGTAGGCAAGGCGCACATAGCCCTTGACACCAAAGCTGTCGCTGGGCACCAGCAGCAGATCAAACTCCCGGGCCTTCATGCAGAAAGCGTTGGCATCCTCTTCCAGAGCCTTGGGGAAGATGTAGAAGGTGCCGCCGGGACGCTCCACCTCAAAGCCCAGCGCGGTGAGCTTATCGTACAGCAGGTTCATGTTGGTCTCATACACACTCAGATCACTGGTCACATCCTGACAGCGGCTTACGGCCCGCTGAATGATGCTGGGCGGGCAGTTGTGGCCGGTGAAGCGGGAGATTTGGGCCATCATGTCCACCAGCACATCCTCGCCCTCACAGCCCGGACGCACCGCCACATAGCCAAGGCGCTCGCCGGGCAGGCTCAGGCTCTTGGAATAGGAGAAGCAGGTGAGAGTGTGGGGGTAGAACGCCGCCGGGTAGGGCACCTTTTTGCCGTCGAATGCGATATCGCGGTAGGGCTCATCGCTGACGAGGAAGATATTGTGGCCGAACGCCTTACTCTTCTCGGTCAGGATCTCTGCCATGCGGGTGAGCGTCCCGGCAGAGTAGACCACGCCGGTGGGGTTATTGGGGGTGTTGATGAGCACACAGGTGGTCTTTTCGCCGATCATCTGCTCGAATGCGTCCAGATTGGGCTGGAAGGTCGGTGCCTGCGGCGGCACCACCTTGAGCACTGCCCCGGTGCCCGCCACATAGGGGCCGTACTCCGGGAAGTAGGGCGCAAAGGTGAGCACCTCGTCGCCGGGCTGCGTGACCGCACGGATGGCATGGGCAATGGCACCCGCCGCACCGGTGGTGGGGAAGATGTGCTTCTGCTCATAGGGCAGGCCAAAGGTCTTTGTCAGGTGCGCTGCCACATCGGTGCGGAAGCCCGGGTCACCCTGACTGGGGCAGTAGCCGTGCAGGTTTACCGGCTCTTCGTTGGCCAGCAGAGCCTGCATTGCGGCAGTGAACTCCTGCGGGCAGGGCACGCTGGGGTTGCCCAGCGAGTAATCGAACACGTTCTCATATCCGATCTCGGCAGCACGCTGCTTGCCGTACATGAAGGTCTCGCGGATGACGCTCTTATTGCCGAGCATCGCGCGATACGTCTCGTTCAGCATAATACTTCCCCCTGAGAGTTTATTTGTGGGCAGCCGTATAGCTCTGTTCCACCTTGATGATGCAGCTGTAGGCTGCATCCTGTTCCTTGATGAACTGTTCCAGCTGTGCCAGCAGCTCTACCTTATCCCCTGCATAGCCTGCCGGCAGCACCAGATCGAACAGCACGTTGGTGTGGGTCCTGCCCGGCACGATGCGCAGATCGTGCAGCGAAAGGGCCGGGTCGAGCTGGCGCAGCTTTTCGGTCAGGCGGGCGCGCAGCACGCCTACGGCAGAATCCGAGGTAACGATGGGGTCGTAGTGGATGGTAACCAAAAGCCGGTCATTCTTAAAAAAGTCCCGCTCAATGTTGTCGATCAGGTCGTGTGCCTCCAGCGGGTCCTGCTCGGCGGGCAGCTCCACATGCAGGGAGGCGAACTGGTGTCCCGGGCCGTAGTCGTGCACCATCAAATCGTGCATTCCCAGCACGCCGGGATAAGAGAGTACCTTCTGCTCGATGTGGTCCACCAGATCCTCGCTGGGGCTTTCGCCCAGCAGCGGGCTGAGCGTATCCATCACAAGGCCCCAGCCGGAGATCAGGATGAACGCCGCCACGCCTACACCCATCAGGCCATCCAGCACATCCCAGCCGGTCACGCGGCACAGCACCGCTGCAATGAGCACCGCGCTGGTGCTCAGCACATCGTTGCGGCTGTCCGCAGCAGTGGCAATGAGGGTCTCGGAGCCGATGATACGCCCGATGGTGCGGTTGAAGCCGCTCATCCACAGCTTGACGAGGATGGATGCGATCAGCACGGCCACCGTGAGCCAGCTGAACACCACCGGGGTGGGGTGCAGCACCTTGACCACAGATTCCTTCAGCAGCGAAAAGCCGATGCCGAGAATGGTCACGCTGACTACCAGCCCCGCCAGATATTCATACCGGGCATGGCCGAAGGGATGCTCTGCGTCCGGGGCCTTGCCGGCCAGCTTGAAGCCCACCAGACTGACCACGTTGGACGAGGCATCCGACAGGTTGTTCAGGGCATCTGCCATGATGGCAATGGAGCCGAACAGAGTGCCTACGGTCAGCTTGCCCAGACACAGCAGCAGGTTGCATGCCACGCCCACCCAGCAGGCAAGGTTGCCGTAGGCGGCGCGCACCTTAGGGTCCTGCGCATGGTCGGGCTGGCGGATGAAAAGACGAATCAAAAACTGAGTCATAACGGTCCTCCATGGGCAGCGCTGGACACCTGCATACCCTGTCATCGCTTATAGTATAGCATTTTGCTTTATCGTTTTAAAGTATTTTCCGAAAACTTTTGCCCGGTATAGAAAGACCCCGGCAGAGCGGGATGCCCTGCCGGGGAGCTTTATGGGAACGGTAAACCGGGATTCTCGGATGAATTACTTCTCAGAAGGCTTGCTCAGGTCCACGCTGCGGATGATCTTGCGCACCGGCAGGATGCTCTTGGCATTCATGGACAGCTCGTCCACGCCCATGCGCAGGAAGGTCTCGGTGAGGGCGGTGTCGGCACCCAGCTCACCGCAGATGCCCACCCAGATGCCGTGGCGGTGGCCCGCCTCAATGGTCATCTTGATGGCGCGCAGCACAGCGGGATGGTGCGGGTTGAAGAACGGCTCCAGCTTTGCATTCTGGCGGTCCAGCGCACAGGTGTACTGGGTCAGGTCGTTGGTGCCGATGGAGAAGAAGTCGCACTCGGCAGCCAGCTCGTCCGCGATCAGCACAGCGGCGGGGGTCTCGATCATGGTGCCTACCTCGATGTTCTGGCCCATCTTCACGCCCTCGGCGGTCAGTTCTGCGCGGCACTCTTCCAGAACAGCCTTGGCATCCTGCAGCTCCCGCAGGCTGGTGATCATGGGGAACATGATGCTCATGTTGCCGTAGGCAGAAGCACGCAGCAGAGCGCGCAGCTGGGTCTTGAAGAAGTCCCTGCGGGTCAGGCAGATGCGGATGGCGCGGTAGCCCAGAGCGGGGTTCTCCTCGTGATCCAGCTTCATGTAATCGACGGTCTTATCGGCACCGATGTCACAGGTACGGACGACCACCTTGCGGGGAGCCAAACTCTCCACCACCTGCTTGTAGGCCTCGAACTGGTAGTCCTCGGTGGGGAAGTCCTTGCAGTTCAGGTAGACGAACTCGGTGCGGAACAGGCCCACACCGCCGGCATCGTTCTGCTGCACAGCACCCACATCGCTCATACCGCCGATGTTGGCAAAGACATTGATGGTCTTGCCGTCCAGCGTGGTGTTGGGCTTGCCCTTCAGCTCCTGCAGCAGGGCCTGCTTCTTCTGATCTTCCTGCTGGCGCTTCTTCAGGCTCTTGAGCAGGTCGGGGGTGGGGTCAACGTAAACGCAGGCGTTGTAGCCATCGATGACCGCCATCTTGCCGTCCCAGTCGTCCTGAATATCCTTGCACTGGATCAGGGCAGGGATGTTCATGCTGCGGGCCAGAATGGCGGTGTGGCTGTTGGAGCTGCCCTCACGGGTGATAAAGCCCAGCAGCAGGCTCTTATCCATGCGGACGGTCTCAGACGGGGCCAGATCCTCCGCGACCAGAATGCTGGGCTCGGTGCCCTGCAGGCTGGCGTTGTCCACCCCCTGCAGGATGTCCAGAATGGCCTGTGCGATATCGATGACATCTGCACTGCGGGCCTGCAGATACGGGTCATCCATGGCGGCGAACACCGCAGCCTGATTGTTGCCTGCCGTCTTGACGGCGTACTCGGCACACTTTTTCTGGCTGTTGATGATCTCCTTGATGGCATCCACAAAGTCGTCGTCTTCCAGCATCATGGCATGGATGTTGAACACCTCGGCGATGTCCTCGCCAGCCTCTGCCAGTGCCTTTTCATACAGCGCAGTCTGCTGCTCAATGGCCTTCTGCTGCGCTTCTTCAAAACGCGCCACTTCCGCTGCGGTATCCGCTACCTCTGCGGCAGAAATGGCAGTATCCTTTTTCTTGTAGATCTTGAGCTTGCCGATGGCGATGCCATTCAGGATGCTCTTACCGGTGCCTACCTGCATTGCACACTACTCCTTCTTCATCTGTGCCGGGGCCGCACTGCTCCGACAGTCCAAAAAAAGCCCCCGCAGCTCACCCGCGAGGGCCTTCCTCATCTTAACTGCGGAATCAGACGTTCTCAGTCAGGAACTTCTGGATGGCTGCTGCTGCAGCTTCCTCGTCATCGCCCTCGACCTTGACGGTAACGGTCTCACCCTGCTTTACACCCATGCCCATCAGAGCCATCAGCTTGCGCATATCGCAGCTCTTGCCGTCCTTTTCCAGGGTAGCACTGCTGGCAAAGCCCTTGACGGTCTTGACGAGCAGGCCGGCGGGACGAGCGTGGATGCCGCATGCATCCTTAACGGTATACTGGAATTCCTTCATAATCATTTTCTCCTTACTTGATCCCGTGCGGCGCTTCTGCACTTGCACCAGACGCGGCCGAGCCGCGGCACGGTTGATACATCTATTATAAACCCTTGCCGGGAATTTTTCACCATTTCATATTGCTAATTTTTTATGCAAAATTTTGGTACAATTGAACATACAAATGTGACAAAAATGCACACATTTCACTTTTTCTTCTGCTTGTGCGCAAATTTTAGGCAAATTGCGGCCTGATTTTGCATCAAAACCCGAAGCCGTTCCCGGTTGTTTCCGGCTTTGGCAAGTCGTTCCGGTGCTCATTCCACCGGGTAGCCCTCGGCATCCAGCGGCAGTTCCGTATAAGGCACAGCCTGCGGCACGGCATCCGGCTCACCGGAGGTCTGCTGTGCGGTCAATTCCTCGTCATGGCGTTCGCCCCAATCGCCGCTGTAGTCCTCGCCGGAGGTCTGCTGTGCCGGTTCGCTGCCGGTCAGCTCTTCGTCGTGGCGCTCACCCCAGTCGCCCTCGTAGTCCTCGCCGGAAGTCTGCTTTGCCTCGGCCTCCGCCATGGCGGCCTGCATGTCTTTCAGGCCCACCACAACGCCGGAGGGCCGTTCCAGCAGGTAAGCACCCACGGCCTTTTTGCGGTACACCAACAGCACGCCGTAGCGGCTGGTCTCGCCGCTGCTTGCCGCCGGGATCAGCGCCGTCCATTTTTCCACGGTCTTGCCCTTGTAGCGTGCAAGGTCCATGCCGCTCTGCTGCACCACCCCGTTGAAGGCCGAAAAGCTGTCATCCCACTTGCGGGGGATCTTGACCTTGTCTGCCGTGATGGATGCGCCGTCCACATCCAGACCGTAGCCGGTGAACCATGTCTGGATGTCCTGTGCACTCTCAATTTTGTTCACCGCCGCCGAGACCGCAACGGTGCGGTTGCTGATGAACCGGCCCAGCAGAGCACTGCACACCACCAGTGCGCAGCACATGGCACCCAGACCCAGTTTTTTCAGGCTCGTTTTGCTTAACGTGACTACAAACATATCCCCATGCCTCCCCAGCCTGTTTATTGCTCTGAGAACAATTTATTCAGCACAGCTGGGGTGTATGACAAAAGGGCAGGTAAAACCTGCCCTTTTGTCAATATCGATCAATGTGCTTTTGTAAAATCTTCCGAGCTTACTTCGCCGTTCTGGCGGAGCACCTGTTTCAGCACCTGCATCACGCCGTATTCCCGGTGGGACGGTGCCAGAAACGGCACCTGCGCCCGCAGCGGTCCGCTGCCGTTCTCCATCAAAAAGCCGTACTTCGCGGTGGTGAGCATCTCGGCATCGTTGTAGGTGTCGCCAAAGGCCATCATGCTGTCGGCCGGAATGCCCAGCAGTGCACCCACCTTTGCCAGTGCTGCACCCTTGTGCACACCGGGGTTCATCACGTCCACCCAGTTTCTGCCTGCCACTGCCACCGAGAATGCACCGCCATTTCCGGTGTGGAATGCGCCGTAGGTCCGGTCGAAGGCTTCCTGCGAGTCATCGTTGGGCAGATAGATGGTAAACTTATCCGCCGCCGCTTCCACCGCAGTCAGGTCATCCACGTATTCCACCCGGGTATAAAAATTCTTGAAAACGGCATCGTATCGTTCATCCTGCTTTTCGGCATAAGCAGCCTGCAGGCCGCACAAAAGGCCCACGTCTCCGGCCTGCTTCGTGCTGCGGGCCAGCTGCCGCCAGCCCTCGGCAGGCATTTCGGACACAAACAGGTCTTTCCCCTTCCAGCGGGCAGCGCCGCCGTTGTCGCCAATGAGAATGATCTCCTCCAGCAGATCCGGGAACATCGTTTCCAGTGTGTACAGAGGCCGCCCGCTGGCGGCGGCAAACAAGATGCCCTGCCCGGCCAGTGCACGGATGGTCTCGGTAAACTTTGGCGGCAGCTGGCTGTACTCGTCCAGAAGGGTCGCGTCCATGTCCGATGCGATCAGGCGAATGCGGTCCATTGCAGTTTCCTCACTTATCCGATGTAGCTGATGTTCACGTCCATATCGCCCTTATAGCCGGGCAGGCGTGCCGTGCAGGTGCCCTGCCACAGGGCGCAGTCGATGGGGCTGCTGGCAACGCCATAATGCGCGTTCCAGATGGTATATTTTTTCAGGCTGTTCAGATCGACACGCTTGCGGTACCACAGGGTAGAGGCATACACACCGGGTTTGTAGCCCTGTGCCTTGACCTCCTCACAGAAGGCGATGGCGCACTTGGTGCGGTCCTCCATACCCAGACCGTCGGCGCGGCCGGAACCATTGGAAGCGCCGGATGCTTCGGTGTCAAAGAAGATGGGGTAATCCAGCTTGCGTCCGTTCAGCACGTAGGCACAGGCAAAGGCTTCCTCCTTGGCCTCCTCCTCGGTGGTGGCCTGACTGAAGAAATACACGCCCACCTTCAGGCCCGCATTCTTCACATTGGTGAAATGCTCCTCGAACATGGGGTCCAGCACCAGCGTGCCGGAAGCACCATAGCCGCGGTAGCCGATGCGGACGATCACAAAGCTCACGCCTGCCTTTTTGATCTGGTTCCAGTCGATGTTCTTCTGATACTTGGAAACATCCACACCGAAGGTCTTGCCATTTTCCAGCACACCATCCGCATTGAAGGAATAGAGTTTATTGTCGATGCACTGGATGCCGGTCACCGGCCTGTTGGTGGTCTGGCTGTAGTAGTAGGTCTTGCCGCCGGAGGTGCGCCAGCCGGAATAGACTGGCTCCGGCTGAGACTCGTCTTTGCCCAGCCAGCCGAACAGAAAATTGAGCAGCCAGCTGAAAAAGCCGTTCTCATCGCTCAGGTCGATGCACTGGGCCTCGGCGGCATCCATGGCACCGGCATCCAGTGCGGCACGGATCTCCTCCGGGGTCAGCACGACGCTGTTTTCCGGCGTGTGCTGGTTCGTGCTGTTTTCTTCGGCTTCTGTGGCCTGTACAGGCGGTGCTTCCGGGTCCTGTGCAGCAAGCTCCGGGGTCTCCGTCTGCAGGGTGGGCATTGCCGTTTCCTGCTGTGCAGAAACAGTCTCGGTCACTGCCGCGGTACTTTCTTCCGGCTGTGCAGCCAGTGCCAGCGGTGCCCCCATTGAAAAGGTCATTGCCAATGCCAGAACTGCCGCTGCACACCGCGTTTTGCCGCGGGTGCCGCGGGCAGTCAGTTTATTCCAGAACGTTTTTTTCATGCTGTGCTCCAAACCTCATGCATTTTTATCGGGATGCCGCCCTTCGCAAAAAGGGCAGCGTTTCATCTTCTCAATACTCTTTCAGTATACACCCGCGGGCAAGCCCCCGTCAATTGCCGCACACTGCAAAGCGCAGCTCCGAAAAGCTGCCGCCCCGGTATCAGAAAATGCTCCAAATCAGATACGTCTCAGCCCGCAAAAACATTGCACAAAGCCAAAAATTGCAGATATTTCCAGCAAAATCAGCATTTTGTCTTGTTGTCTTGACATGTGTATGGTATTATACTTGACATGCAGTTTTTGCATTGAATCCACCATCTTGAAACAGAAAGGCAGTTTCTTATGTCAAATGTGAAAGATTTCTTAAAACGCAAGGATATCGTCATCACCCCGCAGCGCTATCTCATTGAAGCGCTGGGTGCCATGGCGCAGGGCCTGTTTGCCAGCCTGCTGATCGGCACCATCATCAAGACGCTGGGCCAGCAGACCGGCCTTGACGTGCTGGTAGACCTTGGCGGCTACGCCACGGCCATGAGCGGCCCGGCCATGGCCTGCGCCATTGGCTGGGCGCTGCACTGCCCGCCGCTGGTGCTGTTCAGCCTGATCACCGTAGGCTACTCGGCCAATGCTCTGGGCGGCGCAGGCGGCCCGCTGGCCGTGCTCATCATTGCCATCGTGGCTTCCGAGCTGGGCAAGGCCGTGA
>ERZ791917.1703-NODE-1703-length-11294-cov-4.594893_pt1 | contig 11294 bp, 9 predicted proteins | sample MGYA00510138_ERZ791917 | MGnify/ENA primary metagenome ERZ791917 (study PRJEB30046, sample SAMN00792102) | human gut metagenome | study: EMG produced TPA metagenomics assembly of the A metagenome-wide association study of gut microbiota in type 2...
GGCGTTGGCGGCGGCAAATGCAGACCCGACGAGTGTTACAGCAGATGAGTGATGAGCGGTTGAGAGATATTGGGTTACGCAGGGAGGATGTGGAGTGAGGGGGCAATTCATCGCGGATAAACAGGATTTCTCTATAACCTCCAAAAGGAAGTGGTTATTATTGCGAAATCATCGCTTCACGGAAAGACGTCAGAATGAAAGCTACAGAAGCCCGCCTACTCGATTTTTTAAAACGTTCGCAGCAGTTTGTTATTCCCATTTATCAACGGACTTATTCATGGACAGAACAACAATGTCGGCAACTTTGGGACGACATCATTCGTGCCGGAAAGCGTGACGATATATCAGCGCATTTTATCGGTTCGGTTGTTTATATTGAGCAGGGGTTGTATCAGGTTTCTGGTATTTCTCCGTTACTGGTCATTGATGGTCAACAACGGCTGACGACCGCAATGTTGCTGATTGAGGCTTTATCGCGCCATCTTGGCGAAGACGAAGTTTTTGATGGCTTTTCAGCAATGAAATTGCGTAATTATTATTTGCTCAATCCTTATGAGTCCGGCGAGAAAGGTTTTAAATTACTACTGACCGAGACTGATAAAGACAGTTTACTGGCGTTAATAAAACAAAGACCAATGCCAGAAAACTATTCCCATCGAATAATGGAAAACTTTACTTTCTTTGATGAACAAATTGCCAAACTCGGTGATGACTTGATCCCCTTATGTCGTGGGTTAGCAAAGTTATTAATTGTCGATGTGGCGCTTAATCGTGGTCAGGATAATCCGCAACTGATTTTTGAAAGTATGAACTCCACCGGTAAGGCGTTAAGTCAGGCCGATCTGGTGCGCAATTTTATTCTGATGGGCCTCGAACCAGAGCATCAAACCCGGTTGTATGAAGATCACTGGCGTCCAATGGAAGTCGCCTTTGGTCAGCAAGGTTACAGCGAATATTTTGACAGTTTTATGCGTCATTATCTGACGGTAAAAACGGGGGAGATCCCTCGGACAGATGAAGTCTATGAGGCATTTAAACTCCATGCCCGCAGCCAGAGTGTTGCTGAAAAAGGCGTAGATCGGCTGGTTGAAGATATTCATATCTACGCGGAGTATTACTGTGCAATGGCATTGGGAAAAGAAAGTGACAAATCGCTTGCTACGGCTTTTCAGGATTTGCGCGAGTTAAAGGTTGATGTGGCGTATCCTTTCTTACTGGCGCTTTATCATGACTATAAAAATGACGATTTGTCTCACGAAGATTTCCTGAGCATAATTCGTTTAATTGAATCTTATGTTTTCCGCCGTGCAGTATGTGCAATTCCGACGAATTCTTTGAACAAGACGTTTGCCACTTTTTATAAGGTCATTAATAAAGAAAAATATCTGGAAAGTATTCAGGTACATTTTATGAACCTGCCTTCATATCGTCGTTTCCCCAACGATGATGAATTTAAACGGGAATTAAAAGTTCGCGATCTCTATAACTTCCGCAGCCGCAGCTACTGGTTACGAAGACTGGAAAACGATAAACGCAGAGAGCGCGTGGAAGAGTTTACGATTGAGCACATTATGCCGCAGAACGAAAATCTGTCGGCTAAATGGCGTGAAGAGCTGGGAAGCGACTGGCAGCGTGTGCATAAAGAACTGTTACATACGTTGGGGAATCTCACTTTAACGCGCTATAACTCCCGCTACAGTGACAGACCTTTCGCGGAAAAACGCGATATTGAAGACGGCTTTAAACATAGCCCGCTCTATTTGAATATCGGTCTTGGGCAGTGCGAAAAATGGGATGAAGCCGCCATTCGCGCCCGTGCCGATCGTCTGGCCGATCTCGCGGTTCAGGTCTGGCAAGCGCCTTCTCTTTCTGAAGAGGTTTTAGCTGTTTATCGGGGGCAGCCTGAAAACAAAACCAGTTACAGCCTGAGTGATTATCCTTTTCTTGCTGATGGTTCGCATAGCCGGGTGTTATTCGATCATCTTCGCGATGAAGTTATGCGCCTGGACGCAGGGATCACGCAGGAAGTATTGAAGCTCTATATTGCGTTTAAAGCTGAAACGAATTTTGTTGATGTTGTACCGCAAAAAAGCCGACTGCGGTTGTCGCTTAATATGCAGTTTCATGAACTGGTCGATCCGAAAGGTATTGCCAAAGATGTGACAAATGTTGGGCGCTGGGGTAATGGCGATGTAGAAATTGGTTTCAGCGACCTCGCACAACTTCCTTACATTATGGGATTAATTCGTCAGGCATTTGAAAAACAGATGGAGAGCGCGTTGGTATAACGCGGCGAATAATACCCGGTAGCACTGGCGCTACCGGGTCAATTTATCAGGCGACTTTCTGTTTACCGGTAATTACCCCAATAAAATCCTGCACCTGCTTTTGTTTACGCGCCGACAGCTTGCACACCTGGCGCAGCGACTGCATCAGTTCGCTCTCTTCGGCGGTGGGTGGTTGGGCGGTGAGGACAATACAGCCTTCCATTACTTTGACATCTACCGCCGTGCCGGTGGCAAAACCGGCGGCTTCCAGCCACTGACCTTTCAGGGTGATGGCGGGAATACGGCTGTAATCCGGGTAGCGACTCGCATAACTCACGGTTAATTGACGGTTATTTGCCGGGGAGACTTCTGCTTCGAACGGTTGTGCAATAGAATGCGTGTCAGTCATGATTACTATTCCTTAGAAATAGGGATTGTGATTAGCGGTGCGGGTGTGTTGGCGCACATCCGTACCGCGCTAAATACCTGGATATATCATCAGTAAATACAGAGAAAGTCCAGCTAAAAATTAATGAAAAATAAGATGAAAATTAGCGTGAAATATAATTTTTGGTGATGTGAATAAAGCGGCTATTTAGCCGCTTTATTGGTTTTTTGAGGGCGAGGAAATTAGTTTATCGCCGCGTCAGTGAGTGCGTCTGCAAGGTGCAGTTGGGTTTGTTTGGCTTTATGGAGACGATATTTAATTTCCGAACATATATCCAGCATTAAATTAACAGTAGTTATCCATTTTTGTTGAATAGAAATTTCTGGAACAATAATTGGTATTTCTTCGACAATTTTTTTGCTAATTTTCGGCATTGTTCCAGATGTTCCTGTCATTCTGTCCCACATAAAGTTACGAACGAGAGGCGATGATAACCAAATCGAAGCATATTCAGGTAGTAGATTATCATTTGTTCGTATTTTCATCATGAGATCTGGATAAATAATATTTTTGTAATCTTCATTAATTAGCACGTTACAACCGACAAAGTTTGCAGAATTTCCCCGTTGAATTAAAATGTCACCTTTTTTAAGAAAAAGATGACTATCTTTTTCTATATCGACATCTATAAACTTTGTTTCATTCAAATTTAATTGTCCATAAGATGTCGCTCCAAGTTTTAAGACTTTTAATTGTGTTTCTTTTTTGGATTCAACAGGAGAAAGTCCATTTTTTGGCCCAAATGAAAGATATGTTCTAAGTTTTTTATAATCTGCATTATTCGTATTATTTAGCAACTTACCCATTACGGCCAGTTGAAGAATGGTCTGTTTTAACGCATCCACGCTGGCTTCGGTGGTAAATAGGGTGTCGAAATGCTCGCTAATACGCGCCCAGTTTTCAGCCAGTTCCTCGGCGTTTTGGCTGTCTGTAAGTGTTCCCAATAGGGTTTCAACCAGTTGCTGATGTGCGTCCAGACTGGTCAGGGATTGTTGTTCCAGTTGGTCGCATAGGGACATGAGTTCATTCATCTTTTTAACAATATGAATTTGCTCTTTAGCTGGAGGAATACATACTGGTAATGGGTTAAGTTTTGCTAACGATATATTAGCAATATTTGTAGTTTGACTTGCTGATTCAATTAACTGTGATTTATAAGTTTCGCATCTGAGTAAGGCCATTAAATAAATTTCATTAACAACTAATGGTCTCAATACACTCAAGAATCCGCCAAATGTAAATTTGCTATTATCAGGTAGAGAAGCTAGGGCGACTTTACCAACCAATTCACGACTATTTGCCATAGACATGACTATATCGTGTTCTTGGAGGTATTGATCATCTCGCTTTACAAAACTATCAGATATATATATTAAATCATCCCAATCTATTTGTTCTTGCACGTTCGCTGTTCGTAAACAAGCTATTTTACCTGGGGCTTGAAATTGAGACTTCTCATTTCCTGGAAAAGTTATGCCACGAATGATATTGGTAAAGTCACCCAATCGCACCCACTCCCACCCCACCGGAAGTTCAAACGGCTTCTCTTCCTCGCTAATTTCCGGCAGCGGTTTTTGCTTTTTAATTTTACCTTGCTTCACCAGCTCCGCTTTTTCCGCCGCAATACGCTTCAGCAGCTCCGACGCCGGTTCATCGTTCGGGTCCTGCGGCACCAGTTTACCGCGCACAGCCAGTTCCAGAATCAGCTCACGTAATTTCTTAATGCCATATAAATCAATTTTTCCGGAACTGCCGCGCCCGGCGGTGGAACGGGTTTGCAACGCCGAGGTCCAGGTTTCCATATGATCAACGATCAGCTTTTCCACACTCATTAGTTAACCTCCTTGTCAGACAGCGCAGCGCCAAGAATATCGCGCAGTTGATTACGCAGCGTCTGGATCTCCGCCTGCTGTTTTGCATACTGCACTAACAGTTCGTCCGGATCATGGCTAACGGTTTCCGCCTGATGTGGGTTTTTAATATCCAGATTGAAGTTACGCGCAATCACGTCATCAATGCTGACTTTCCATGCCTGCTCATTCTCGACGCGGCTGGCAAAACCATCGGCCTCGTTACCCCACCAGTCGATCTCCGCCTGAAACTCTTCAAACTTCATCGGCTTGGTTTTGCTGTAGTTTTTCACGCCCGCCGGATACGGATGCTCATAGAACCAAATCTCTTTGGTTGGCTGACCTTTGGTAAAGAACAACAGGTTGGTTTTAATGCCGGTATAGGGGTTAAACACACCATTCGGTAAGCGCACGATGGTATGCAGGTTGCACTCTTCGGTAAGTAGCTTTTTGATTTTGGTTTTAACGCCTTCGCCAAATAGTGTGCCATCCGGCAATACCACCGCCGCGCGACCGTTTTTCGCCAGTACTTCCACAATCAGTTGCAGGAACAAATCCGCCGTTTCGCGGGTTTGCATCTCTGCTGGAAAGTTCTTCTCAATACCATCTTCTTCCGTGCCACCAAACGGCGGGTTGGTAACAATGACATCCAGTTGTTCATCCCAGGAGGAAAGCGGTTTGTTCAGGGTGTTGTCGTGACGAATTTGTACCGGTACTTCAATGCCGTGCAGCAGCATATTGGTGGTCGCCAGCAGGTGCGGAAGCTGTTTTTTCTCAACACCGTGGATCTGTTGTTGCAGCGTCTGATGATCGGCGACGCTCTTCACGTATTTGTTCTTTACATGATCAAATGCGCAGGCAAGAAAACCGCCCGTACCGCAGGCCGGGTCCATAATGGATTCGCCGAGTTTCGGATCAACGCGATCCACCATAAAGCGAGTGACGGCGCGTGGAGTATAGAATTCTCCCGCATTGCCCGCAGATTGCAGATCTTTAAGGATCTGTTCGTAAATATCACCAAACAGATGGCGTTCGCTGGCGCTGGTAAAGTCAATTTCGTTCAGCTTGTTGATCACCTGGCGCAGTAGCGTACCGTTTTTCATATAGTTATAGGCATCGCTGAATGCCTGCTTTACCACGTAGCCGCGTGGGTTTTTATCGATAGGCGCAGTGAGGTTTTTCAACGCCGGGAACAGATCATCATTAACGAACTCCAGCAGGGAATCACCGGTAATGCCCTGCGCGTTGGCGGCCCAACTGCGCCACAAATAACGCTGTGGGATCGGATATTGATAGTTATCCTGCTCCAGTTCCAGCGCCTCTTCCTGGGCATCGAAGATTTTCAAAAACAGCAGCCAGGAGAGCTGACCGAGACGCTGCGCATCGCCGTCCACACCGGCATCTTTGCGCATAATATCTTGTAATGATTTGATTACTGAGCTGATAGACATGTTGTATTCCATGAAAAACAAGGCCTTCTGCAACATGTTGGTTGCAGAAGGCACAAAAGAGAGTTGTTAAGCAGAGCGGGGCGGTAATTGGTAGATTTCGTTTTCCAGCTCGCTGAGCGCCTGATTATACCCGTTACGGTCGCCAAATCCGGTTTTAATAATCTCCGGTAAGGTGCCCATGCTGTCGAATGGTTTAAGTTTCAGCACCTGAATACTTTCGATCTCCTGTACGCCCGCATCGGCGTATTTATCCAGCAGATTATCGAGCACGGCTTGCGCTGCTTCAGAGTATTTTGTGAAGTAGTTCCGCTTGCGCACGTTCTCGGCGCGCTCTTTGCGGGTTAACGGCGGCTGACCATACACTACGTGGCAAAGCATGTCGAATGGGTCGAGATCTTTACCGACTTCTTCTGCCAGTACTTCCCAGATGATCCCCTGTTGCTCCAGCTCGTGAATGATCGCTTCTTTGCGATCGGCGTCCTGCCACTTGCGGGTAAAGTCATCCAGCGAGGCATATTCTTTGAGCAGTGTTTTGCGGGTGTAATCTTTAAAGGATTCGGTAACCAGTTTACCGTCGGCGTCGTAATACTGAACGCGCTGTGCAATAACGCCCACCGCGACACCGTTGACGTGAAACTTGCGGATTTTCTTCTCGTCTTCTTCCGGAAGTGGGCCGACATCATCGGTATCGGTAACCTGGTATGGTGGCGCAGGCGGTTCATCAACGCCTGTTACCTGTTCTTCGTCATGTTCGCTGATTTCTTCGAGTTTCTCTTCAAAATCAGATTCTGGATCGGCGATATCCTCTGGTGTGGTATCCATGACTTTTTCGGGAATGCCATCGAAACGCTCATCGGCAAACAGTTCGGTGGCTTTTTTAAAGTCGAGGATGGTAAACCAGAGTTTGCCGTAACGTTCGTCGATGCGTGTACCACGACCGATAATCTGCTTGAATTTGGTCATCGACTGGATGTTCTGGTCCAGTACTACCAGTTTGCAGGTTTTAGCATCCACACCGGTGGTCATCAGCTCTGAAGTGGTCGCGATAACCGGGTACGGTTTTTTCGGGTTGATGAAGTTATCCAACTGAGCTTTGCCAATTTCATCATCGCCGGTGATTTTCATGATGTATTTGTCGTTCTTTTTCACCTGCTCCGGGTTGAGATTAACCAGGGCGCGGCGCATACGTTCTGCATGATCGATGTCGTTACAGAAGACGATGGTTTTATCCATCGGATTGGTGCGCTTGAGGTAGTCGGTAATGGTTCTGGCAACCAGTTCTGTGCGTTCGTCGATTACCATCGTGCGATCGAAATCTTTCTGGTTATAGATACGATCGTCGATCACTTCGCCGTTTAAGTCAGTTTGCCCTTTGGTTGGGCGCCAGCCTTGCAGATCAACATCAATATCAACACGGACAACTTTATAAGGAGCGAGGAAGCCGTCTTCGATCCCTTCTTTTAGTGAGTAGACGTAAACCGGATCGCCGAAGTAATCCGTGCTGGAGACTTCATGCGTCTCTTTTGGCGTGGCGGTTAAGCCAATTTGGGTGGCGGAACTAAAATAATCAAGGATCTCTCGCCAGGCGCTGTCTTCGGATGCGCTGCCGCGATGGCATTCGTCGATCACGATCAGATCGAAGAAATCTGGTGCGACTTGTTTAAACGCTTTTTGGTCTTCCTCCGGGCCAGTTATAGCCTGATAGAGCGCGAGGTGAATTTCATAAGCGGGATCAATGGTGCGTCCGCTGACTTTGGTCATTGCCGTACCAAATGGCTGGAAATCATTATGTTTGGTTTGGTCGACCAGAATGTTGCGATCGGCAAGGAACAAAATGCGTTTTTTATTTTTTGATTTCCACAGGCGCCAGATGATCTGGAATGCGGTATAGGTTTTCCCTGTTCCGGTCGCCATGACCAGTAGAACGCGGTTTTGCCCGTTGGAGACGGCTTCAATGGTTTTGTTGATTGCCTGAAGCTGGTAATAACGTGGCGATTTACCGCTGCCATCGTCGTAATAGTCCTGAGTAATCACCGGAAGCTGAGCTTGTGTGTATCCTTTCCAGAGGCAGAATTTTTGCCAGAGTTCAGCGGGGGAGGGGAAGTCATCCAGCGTTATTTGCTTTTCAAGGCATTCACCTTCGGCTGCGGTGGCATCGCGGAAGATAAAGCCATCACCGTTGGTGGCAAAAACAAAAGGAACGTCCAGCAGGCGCGCATATTCAATGCCCTGTTGCATCCCTTTGCCAATTTCATGTTTGTTGGCTTTTGCTTCAATCACGGCTAAGGGAATGCCTGGCTTGTGGTACAGCACGATGTCAGCAGATTTTACCGTTCTGCGTGCCGCAACTTTACCACGTACGATGACTTTACCGTCCCGGAGTTTGACCTCCTGTCTGATTTGCGTTGTGTTGTCCCAGCCTGCATTGAGAATGGCTGGCATAACGCATTTGGTAATGATGTCTGCTTCCGTCATGTTACTTAGGTTCAGTTCCGCCATGGGGTGTTCTCATCTAAATGCGATGCGCAAATTCTACACAGAAAAATAGATGAATTCATCTGTTCAAAGAGTATTATCAGCGTTAAGTCACTGTTTTAAAGGTATTCTTGAGTTTCATCAATAGTAGGATAAGGATTCATATGGAGAATGTTCGGTTCTTGCAAGGAGTGAAACAATATTTTTGTACTAAGGCATTAGATGTCATTCTGCTAATTTATCTACTCCTTGGTTTTATACTTCTCCCTTATAAATATCTGTGGAAAGATATTATTTTATCTCTGTACTTTGTTGGTATCCTTCTTTATGCATTAGTGGAAGAAAATCGCATTACAGAATATATGGGGTATTTTGTTAAGTTCAGTAATAAAAACAGGTTGAATAGTTGTGCTGCCTGGTGTTCACTTATTGCATGGTTTATATTTTTGTTTTTTGTGCTTTCAGTTAATATTTTTCCAGTCAGTGTCTCTGTATACGTTTTTAGTGCTTTTTCAGTATTTGTTTTTCTGGGAGGTGTTTTTATTATATTAGAGTTGGAATTTAAAAATAATAAAAAATTAATGATTATTAGGTCTATGACTTTAGCTGTCATACCAATTATATATTTATTCTCAAGTAGTTTTTCTTCCAGTTTATTTTTAAGTTTGAGTAATCTAAATATCACACTATCACCATGGGTTGAGTATTTCTGGAAAGGGATGGCTTTTTTGTTGATTTTCTTCATGTTGATGCAACTTATTATCTATTTTGCTTTTTTAACTCTGGGGACTAAATTAAGTGTGTATAGGTTATTTATACTTGCCGGAGCATTTATAGTATCTACTATTTTAGTAGTTTTTGCTTCAAAAAATGTAGAGAATATTTCGTACTACGTTTTAAAAAGCACCATAGATTTTGAATGGCGCAGTCAGGTTAAATGTGGAGAGTTGAATATTTCACGTCCGGATGAAAGATATTTCGGGTTTAATACCGATAAATATACTGTATTTTATTCCAATAGAGAGGGTAAATGGGGGTTCAATGAGTTGAAGTGTAAGAAAGGTTCTGACAGGAGAGATGCATATTCCATTGAGAATGTCTCAGAATATAACGTGCCTGGATGGCTGAAATAAGTCATCTTTATAATTAAATCGTAAAGGTTCTGGTCATAAATGAGCATGGTTAAACATAAACGGGGCACACTCTACACACTTGATGTGCAGCAAGAAGCTGAACTCATGGCTTTGGTTAATAAATCCGACGAAGACATTGATTACAGCGACATTCCTGCTTCTGGTAGCGAAGCATGGTCTGACGCCAAACGCGGCAATTTTTTGCCAGATCCAGGTATTCACGCGCAATAAAACTTAGCGGAGGGGAGCACGTCGTTCTGTTTCCCCCCTCACTGCTAAATGGGGCATTGAGCTGCTTTACACTCAACCTTTCACGATTACTTCCTCAACCCCGCAAACGCCGCCCGAATCTCTTCCTCCGGCAACTGAATCCCGATAAACACCATCGTGCTATGCGGTTTTTCATCGCCCCACGGGCGGTCCCAGTCGGCGCTGTAGAGGCGCTGGACGCCCTGGAATAGCAGGCGGTTAGGTTCGCCGTCAATCCACAGCATCCCTTTGTAACGCAGCAGTTTATCTGCCGATTCCAGCAGCAGGTTTTCCATCACCCGGGAAACTTCGCTGATATCTACCGGGTAATCCAGTTCCACCACAATCGACGAAATATCGTTTTGTTTATCCGCGATAAAGTGGAAGCGCGGTTTGGTGCTGACGACGTTCTCTTCCAGCATAAAACCGTTGGTGTTGAATAGCAGGCCCAGGTCGATGTCGCCGTGGGTGACGGTGTAGACCGGTGCACGGGCGTTGATGCGCGCCAGGCGTTCACGCAGTTTTTCTGCTTCGCCTGCGACGTCGGTTTTGGTCAGCAGAATACGGTCGGCGTAGCCAACCTGGGACTGGGCGATGGTGAACTGGTTCATCTGCTCATCGGCATGTACCGCATCCACCAGCGCAATCACGCCGTCCAGCAGGTAACGCTGGCATAAAATCTCATGGGAGAAAAAGGTCTGAATAATCGGACCGGGATCGGCCATGCCGGTGCATTCAATGACCAGACGGTCGAACTGAATATTGCCCTTGTCGAGATTATCCAGCAGGTCGAGTAGTGCGTCTTCCAGCTCGTTGGAGCGCGAACAGCAGATGCAGCCGTTGGTCAGCGTTTTGATCTGCGTGGCGCGGTCGCCAATCAGTTGATCATCAACGGAGACTTCGCCGAATTCGTTTTCAATCACGGCAATCTTGTAGCCGTGTTGTTCGTTAAGAATATGGCGCAGCAGGGTGGTTTTGCCCGCGCCTAAAAAACCGGTGAGTAGGGTAACTGCAATCGGGTTCATGCTCTCTCCATTAACAACAGCGCATACCGCCTTTACCATCGCCGCCGTAGCGCGCGTTCTGGCGTTCGCGGAAGAATTCTTCATAGCTCATGTACGGCTTGTCGGGATGGTTGGTCTTCATATGCTCGACGTAGTTGTCGTAGTCTGGAATGCCAATCAACATCTTCGCCGCCTGGCCGAGATATTTTTTTGCCTGTCCTAAGTTACCAAACATTTTGCCTTCCAGATATGCGTAAAGCCCGGAAGGTCCGGGCTAGGGATTTGCCGGATGCGGCGTAAACGCTTTATCCGGCCTACGATAGACACTTTGTAGGCCGGATACGCGCAGCGCATCCGGCAACCGGTTAGTGGTGCGAAGAGATCTTCACGCCGCCTTCCGGGATTGGAACGTACGGA
>ERZ791917.1704-NODE-1704-length-11292-cov-2.732046_pt1 | contig 11292 bp, 9 predicted proteins | sample MGYA00510138_ERZ791917 | MGnify/ENA primary metagenome ERZ791917 (study PRJEB30046, sample SAMN00792102) | human gut metagenome | study: EMG produced TPA metagenomics assembly of the A metagenome-wide association study of gut microbiota in type 2...
GCCTATGTGTGCGCGGTAGGCGGTATGAAAATCAAGGAACCGGCGGCGGACCTGTCCTACTTCGGGGTCGCATTCCAAGCGGAGAATAATGTTACGGTCGTTGCACATTCCTTCCATGAAACGCTTGCACATGGATACCAATTCATTCAGCTGAACCGGCGCTACCGTAGGCTCGGGAATCTTCACCACATCTGCAAAGCGGGTAATGAAGCGGCTCATAGAAAAACAACGTTCCGTACATACACGCATTACATCGCAAATGTCATCCATGCCTTCTTCCGTAGAGAGTGCCTGTTCCACCGTATCCAAAGTAGAGGTAATGCCGGCCGTGGTATTGTTCACTTCGTGGGCAATCATGCGGATAACTTTTTCGTATGCGCGCTTTTCCGCTTTCATCACTTCGTCCGTCATACGTTCTATCAGAAAGAAAGGATGCTTGAATCCTCGGTCGATAAACGAGGAATGGGTACACTTATAAATATTCGAGTCGTTCAGCCGCACTACGGAAGTTGCTTCTTTAGGAATGGATGCCAGCTCTTCCGCCAAAGGCGATAAGATCCAGCGTTGTCTCGGACTGTTTGCCATGCATCAGCTCTTCCGCCAAAGGCGAATCAATCTTCTCCAGTTTCTTGTTCTGCGCTTCTTCCGGCCGAACGCCCAGCATTTTCACGGCCATCGGATTGAGCTGCGATACCTCACCGTCCAGCGTCATAATGATAACGCCCATGGGCGATGCCTGAATCAGCAAATCAAGAAAATGGTTCTGCTCGCGCATACGCAGACGCTCGTTCTTAAGTTGCTCCATCATACGGTTGAAGACGTTCACGATACGGTCGGCCTCATACTGTCCCACCTGACTGAGCCGACTGCTGAAATCCTGTTCGCGCAACAACTCCATACCACTTCCTATCGTGTCCATCGGCTTGACAATCTTACGGTAGAACACCACCAGATAGATAAGTATAAACGCGATGATGCCCTCCACAACATATAGATGAGTGGTTTGCATTTTGCCTGCCAGGTATATCAACGCTCCACCCAGCCCGAACAAAAACAATACAAGAATAAAAAAGTAAAATTTAATACGCACGTAAGTAAGAGATTAGGGGTTAGGGATTAGGGATTAGGGATTAGCGATTAGAGGTTAGTGATTAGAGGTTGACAGTCAACGATTAACTGTTAGGATTTAAACGAATAAACACTTATCGCTAATCACTAACCGCTAATCCCTAATCACTAACCGCTATTTTATATTTTTCCAACCGCCTGTACAGTGCGGCTCTGCTGATGCCCAACGCCAATGCAACCTGGCTGAGATTACCTTTATGCTGTTCCAAAGCCTGCAGGATAGTCTGCCGTTCTATTTCGTCCAGCGTCATACCGGCAAAGGACGTACCCTCGGCGGCTTTTACGGGTTCGTCATGGCGTTGATATTGCGATTCAAAATCAGAGGCGTCCAAAGTCTGTTTTCCGCTGACAAGAATGGTACGTTCCACCAGATTTTTCAATTCACGGATATTACCCGAATAAGGCAGGCGGGAAAGGAAGTTCAGCGCGTCCGCCGAAAATTCGGTACGCGGCAAACCGTTTACGGCAGCCTGGCGATCGGCAAAGTGGCGTGCCAACAGAGGAATATCCTCACGGCGTTCGCGCAAGGCGGGCAGTTTTACGGTTATCAGATTGATACGGTAGAAAAGGTCTTCACGGAATGTACGCTCGGAAACCATTTTACGCAAATCGGCATTGGTGGCGGAGACTACACGTACATCCACTTTGCGCGGACGGCTGTCGCCCAGCACTTCAAATGTCTGGTCTTGAAGTACACGCAACAGTTTAACCTGACAGGACAAATCCAAATCACCTATTTCATCCAGAAAGATAGTACCTTTGTTTGCCAGCTCAAAACGACCTATACGGTCGGCGCTCGCATCGGTAAAAGCGCCTTTCTTATGACCGAACATCTCGCTCTCGAACAAACTCTGCGAAATACCGCCGAGATTGACTTTCACGAAAGGCTGTTTGGTGCGCTGGCTGTTGATGTGGATGGCCTCGGCTATCAGCTCCTTACCTGTACCGCTCTCACCGGTAATGAGTACGGAAGCGTTGGTACGGGCTATGCGGGCCACGGTATTCAGCACTTCCATCAACCCTTGTGATTTCCCTATGATGTGGCTGCGGTTCAAACCTTCCGCCTGCTCCTCCGGCACGTCCTTCGGAGCGGCGCTCAATTCCAAAGCGGTTTCGATACGCTGCAAAAGGGCGGCATTGTTCCACGGCTTGGTAATAAAGTCGAAAGCGCCCGCCTGCATACCCTGTACGGCAAGTTGGATACTTCCCCATGCCGTCATCAGTATAACGGGTACGTCGGGACGGAACACCTTTACCTGTTTCAATAGCGTAAGTCCCTCTTCGCCGGTAGTGGAGAGCGTAAAGTTCATATCCATCAATACCAGCGCGGGAGATTCCGCACGAACCATATCCATTGCTTCACGGGGACCCGGAGCTGTTTTTACCTCATAACCGGCACGCTTCAACATAAAACTGAGCGAAGAACGTACGGCACTATCATCATCGACTATCAGTATCATAGCATTTTGTAGTTAGTTGCTTGCAAAAGTAAGTTTTTTCACCACAGCTCATACAGATTTGCACTTTTTTTTTGTTTTTTCCCTTATAATCGTACAATTCGGTATGGTTTGACCGGAATCAGCCTTTGACTATATCTTCAAAGTCGGCTTCCAACTCCGCGTTCCGTTCAAAATCCCAAAGAGTCAGGCTGCGGAGTTGATAGAAATAATACCAATAGTAATAAAGTTCGGAGATGTGTTTCTGCCGGGCTTCGTCTTTGGAGTTCTGCGCATCGTTGAGGTCGAGGGTACTTATTTTACCAATCATAAAAGTCTCCACACTGGTCTTGTAACGTTTCTCGGCTATCAGGTCGGCTTCTTCGGCTATTTCCAGTTGTTGGGCCTGGTTATTGAAGTTTGCCACCAGCAAGAAGATGTCCTGATTGAAATCCATTTGTTCCTGGCGGATTTTGGAAAGTACCACTTCACGGTTGCTCTTGGCCACCCTCACCTTGCCACGACGTTTTCCCCAGTCGAGGATAGGTATTTTTACACCGACTTTGACAATCTGGTTATCCAGCAAATTCTGATAGGCAGAGGAGAACTCATAGTTTTGTCCTGTATAGCCAACACTGGCAAACAAGTCTATACTCCTTAAATTTCCACGTGCCGTAGCCACTTCATAATCTGCTTCCAACTGGCGGCGGCGTATATTCTGAGCAAACGAGTTGCGTTCCAAAGCTTTGTTCAGGACACGGTCATAGTCCATTTTAATACCCGAAACGGAAGCGGGTATCACGGGGTTCAGCCCCTCGCTCTCCGACACGCCGAGGAATGAACGCAGCTGGAACATTTTGGCGTTCAGGGTGCTTTCGGCTTCGGTTACATCGGCTTTGCCTTGCAGGGAGTTCAGTTTGAGCTGCAACAGGTCGTTTTCTGAAATCTGTCCCATTTTGCGTTTGGCAATGGCCACTTCATAAAGGCGGTCTGAGTTCGCTTTGTTTTGCTGCGCTGTGGCAAGCGCTTCCTTGGCCAATAATAGCTCGAAGAAATAAGTAATGGTTTTCATCGTTACTTCTTCCGTCGCGGAAATAAAGGAAGCTTTTGCCTCCGCATACCGGACCGGCTCGATACGGCGGTTCCACTTCAAACTGTTCACGCCGAATATAGGCTGCGTCAATTCAAGGCTTACGGGCACGGACATAAACTGTTTGTCACCGCCGGAGCCCAATTGCTTGATGTAATCAAGGGAAGAGGCCAGCGACAGTTTACCGCCTGTGAACCAGATATTCTGGTCGATAGAGAGCGCACCGGACAGCCCCAATGTATTGTTACGGACAAAGCTATAAGAACCGTCAGAATTCTGATAGGTGCTGTACGACTTGTTATAATTGGGTAATGTTCCTGTAAAGTTTACTTCGGGCAACAGGTCTGCACGGAAAGTACGGTATTCCCAATAGGCTGTTTTCAACTCGTTGAGCGCCACCGCGGCATCTACAGACTGGGTACGTGCCAATGCGATGGCTTCTGCCAGGGTTATGTCGCGTTCGTGCGTCAGAGTATCATTTTGTGCCGATGCAATCAAAGGCATCAAGAAACAGGCGGCGAGTAAAATATTCTTTTTCATGTTCGGTCTTTAAAATTATCGCTGATAGAAAAGCAAAGAGTGTGCCAAGCGGACAGGAAGGTATTACGCAAGGGGGAGTGTCCGAAATCGGACACTCCCCCTGTTCGTTTGCGGACGGTTAATAATGATCCGGCAGTCTTTAAGGTTGAAAAGCTTTTATCATGCAATTCCGGGTAATGCACCGGATAAAAGCTTCTTTACATATTCTGAGTCTTGTAAGAGTAAAAGCTATGCATATAAGTCTTTTGCCCTTACAGGGCGTAACATTAACCGTACATATATTCCCGGGGTGCTACCCCGGCTGTATGATAAAAGGCTTTCAGCCTTGAACTCACTAAAATAGCGTTTACAGCACCCCCTTCGAGCTTGGTAATTCATAGTGATAGATATCACGTTTCACAGCCATTTTCAAGGCTCTTGCCAAGGCTTTGAAGATTCCCTCTATCTTATGGTGTTCATTCTGTCCTTCCGCTTTGATATTAAGATTCATCTTGGCTGCATCGCTTAACGACTTAAAGAAGTGCAGGAACATTTCCGTAGGCATCTCTCCTATTTTCTCACGCTTGAACTCGGCATCCCATACCAACCAGGGGCGCCCGCCGAAATCCAAGCATACCTGACACAGACAATCGTCCATGGGCAGTGCGTACCCGTAACGCTCTATGCCGCGTTTGTTGCCCAAAGCCTGGTACAGACATTCGCCCAAAGCGAGGGCGGTATCTTCTATCGTGTGGTGCTCGTCCACTTCCAAATCACCTTTTACATGAATCGTCAGATCCATACCGCCATGCTTGCCTATCTGTTCCAGCATATGGTCGAAAAAGCCAAGCCCGGTGTGAATATCACAATGGCCGTTACCGTCTAAATTTACAGCTACGTAAATATCAGTTTCTTTCGTGGTACGGCGCACTTCCGCTTTCCGTTCGCCCGCAAAAAGAAATTCAGCGACCTTATCCCAATCCTTTGTCGCCAACACACAAACATCTTCCAAACCCTCACAGGCAGCTTCACCACCGGATGATTTCGGTTTCAGCATATTCGTATCTTCCTGCAAGAGGATGGCACGGCACCCCAGGTTCTTTGCCAACTCCACATCCGTAGGACGGTCACCTATCACAAAACTATTTGCCAAGTCGTATTCGGGACTGTCGAGATACTTCGTCAGCATACCGGTACGCGGCTTACGGGTCGGCGCATTATCTTCGGGCATGCTACGGTCTATGCAGATATCATCGAACGTAATTCCCTCCCCTTCCAACGTCTTCATCATCAGATTATGTGCCGGCCAGAAAGTTTCTTCCGGGAAAGATGCCGTACCCAACCCGTCCTGATTGGTAACCATTACAAACTCAAAATCCAGTTTGCTGCGAACAAAACCAAGATTACGCATCACTTTCGGATAAAACTCCAGTTTCTCCAACGAATCCAACTGATAATCTACAGGCGGCTCGATAACCAACGTTCCGTCACGATCTATAAAAAGTACCTTCTTCATACTTTATACCTTATACTTTATATTTCTTCAACGTCTCAATCAACCTCTCATTCTCGTTTCTTGTACCTACCGTTACCCGCAGACAGTTTCCGCAAAGCGATACGGAATTACGGTTACGCACAATGATTCCTTCGCCTACCAGATAATTATAAATCCTTACCGCATCCGTCACACGGACCAAAAAGAAATTGGCATCAGAAGGAAACATTTTCACCGTACAAGGCAATTTCGCAAACTCCTCTTCCAAGTTTCCGCGTTCCTCTTTCAATGTTTTTACCCAACGCTCTATTTCATAGTAACGGTGTAACATTTCTATCGCCTGTTTCTGCGTCAGCTGGTTCACATTATAAGGATACTTTATTTTGCTGAAAATCGAAATGATTTCCTGCGAAGCAAAAGCCATGCCTAGGCGTATGGCAGCACATCCCCATGCTTTGGAAAAGGTTTGGAGCACAATCAGATTAGGATATTTGTCCAGTTCTTCCAAGAAAGAAGGCGCTTCCGAAAAGTCGTTATAAGCCTCATCCAGTATCACCAGCCCGTCGAACTCACGGATGATTCGCTCAATCTCACTACGAAGCAAGTCGTTTCCCGTGGGGTTATTGGGAGAACAAAGGAAAATCAACTTCGTATGCTCATCCGCAGCCGCCAGCAGCTTATCTGCCGAAAAGCGGAAATTTTCATCCAGCAATACTTTGCGGTACTCCACATCATTTACTTCCGCACATACCTGATACATACCGTATGTAGGATCTATAGCCACCACATTATCTATACGTGGCTCGCAAAAAGCACGGAATACAAGGTCTATCGCCTCATCACTGCCATTTCCCAAAAAAATATGCTCGGGACGTACTTTCTTTATTTTAGACAGTTCTTTCTTTAGCTCCCGTTGCATCGGATCCGGATAACGATTGTGCGGCATATTGTACGGATTTTCGTTTGCATCGAGAAAAACGGATGCGGCAGCGCCATTATATTCATCACGTGCCGAAGAGTAAGGCTTCAGGCGCCACACATTCGGTCGGGTCAGTTCTTCTAAAGTTCTCATGGACAGAAAGAATTTATTTACGGGTTATAAATTATGAATGATGAAGTATTATTTTTTTAATTTTTAATTCTCAACTCTCAATTTATCAAGTCTGACGGTTACCGCATTCTTATGCGCATCCAGATGCTCGTTGGCAGCCATTTCCTCTATAGCCGGACCAATCGTGCGTATTCCTTCCGGTTTAATCTCTTGGAAAGTAATCTTGCGTATGAAGCTATCGAGACTGACGCCGCTATATGCTTTGGCATAACCATTGGTAGGCAGCGTATGGTTGGTGCCCGAAGCGTAGTCTCCTGCGCTTTCCGGAGTGAGAGAACCCAAGAATACCGAACCGGCATTAATCACCCGCTCCGCAACGGACATATAATCCGCCGTTTCGATGATGAGATGTTCCGGTGCATAGGAATTGGTCAGTTCGATGGCTTCGTCCATATCACGTACTACAATCAGCTTACTGTTGGCAAGAGACTTTTCCGCAATCTCCTTGCGGGGCAACAAAGCCAACTGACGCTCCACTTCTTCTTTCACCGCCTGCTGCAATGCCCGGGAAGTGGTAATCAGTATCGCCTGGCTGTCTACACCATGTTCTGCCTGGCTCAGCAAATCGGCAGCCACAAAAGACGGATTGGCTGTTTCATCCGCCAGCACTTCCACTTCCGAAGGACCAGCCGGCATATCAATAGCTACATCACGCAAGCTCACCAACTGTTTGGCAGCCGTTACATATTGATTGCCCGGACCGAATATCTTATATACTTTCGGCACGCTTTCCGTACCATAGGCCATTGCCGCAATGGCTTGCACACCGCCGGCTTTGAAAATACGGTTTACTCCCGCCACCTTAGCCGCAAACAAAACGGCAGGGTGTACTTTTCCATCCTTACCCGGAGGAGTACAAAGCACTATCTCCTTACATCCTGCAATCTTTGCCGGAACAGCCAGCATCAACACGGTAGAAAAAAGCGGAGCCGTTCCGCCGGGAATGTACAACCCGACTTTCTCTATGGCAACCGCCTTCTGCCAACAAGTAACTCCCGGTTGAGTTTCCACCCGTTTACCTTCGAAGCGCTGTGCCGCATGAAAGGTTTCAATATTCTGTTTGGCCAGACGAATGGCTTTTTTCAGTTCCTCGCCCACCAATGTTTCCGCTTCCGCCTGCTCTTCTTCCGTCACAGCCAATGCGGTCAACGCCACTTTATCAAATTTTTCTTCGTATTCCAATACGGCGCGGTCGCCTTCCGCTTTCACACGGTCTATAATACTCCGTACCGTATCGAAGAGATTTTCCGTATTCATCACCGGACGTTTCAGCAATTCCGTCCATTGAGATTTATCAGGATTAGTTATTAAGTTCATACCATTAGCGTTTAAAGTATCATTTTTTCAATCGGCAACACCAAAATGCCTTCTGCACCCAATGCCTTCAGTTTACCGATAATTTCCCAAAAACATTTCTCATCCAGCACCGTATGTACGGAACACCAGCCCTCTTGCGCCAACGGCATCACCGTAGGACTTTTCATACCCGGCAGTACGGCTATGATTTCATCCAGTTTTTCTTTCGGCGCATTCATCAACACGTATTTCTTGTCTTCCGCCGTCTTTACCGCATTCATACGGAACAACAACTCATTCAGAATCTCTTTCTTCTCCTCACTCATATTCTTGTTACCAATCAACAGAGCTTCGGACTTCATCACCACTTCCACTTCTTTCAGGCGGTTGCTCACCAAAGTAGAACCGGAACTTACAATATCAAAAATCGCATCGGCCAGACCGATACCCGGAGAAACCTCTACCGAACCGGTAATCACGTGTATTTCCGCTTTCACTCCCTGTTCTTTGAGATACCGGGAAAGAATGCCGGGATACGAAGTGGCAATCTTCTTACCCTCAAACCACTGCGGACCCGAATATTCAATATCTTTAGGCAAGGCCAGTGACAAACGGCATTTGCTGAATCCCAAACGTTTTACAATCTCGGCATCTTCCGCCTTTTCCATGAACTCGTTTTCACCGACAATACCCAAATCGGCAACTCCCGTAGCTACTGTTTGAGGAATATCATCGTCGCGCAAAAACAATACTTCCAAAGGAAAGTTGGAAGACTGTACCAGTAACGTGCGTTTCGTTGCGCTTAGTTTAATATCCGATTCTTCAAGGAACGACATTGTTTCGTCAAAAAGACGGCCTTTGGCCTGTACTGCAATTCTTAACATGATATTATTTATATTTTATGGTTTGCTAATAAAAAAACGAGGTTTACCAATGTTCGGTAAGCCTCGTTAATTATATGTTCTTCGTGATACACATATCCTCATACGCCCACCGAATTATTCGTCAGGATGATAATGGTGATGATGTGCAACGATATTCTTCATGCTTTTTCTATTTTCAATGCGACAAATGTAAACGATTTGTTTTAAACAGCCAAAGATTTATCACAAAAAGTTCATTTTTTCTTTCATTTTTATCAAATAAGCGGTAAGATTTCATCCGGTTCTACATCACAATGATGAAAACACATTTCCTTTTCCGCCTTTTCCTGCGGGAAAGTAAAGTAGGTGCATGTAGCTTCCGTACAGAGTTCGCCCATGCTGTTATACAATCTCGCTTCTATAATGGCAATATTACGTTTCTGTTCACGCAGCGACGCACGCAATACCACATGCGTATCATTGGTCGATATGGACTTACGAAAACGGGTTTCCATTTTAGAGGTCACTCCCCCGGTCTGCAACTTACGGAATACCACCCAACCGCAAATCTCATCCAGCAATACGGACTGGATACCCCCATGCAACGTATTCAACCATCCCTGGTACTCCGGACGGGGCTTCCAGATACTCACTACTTCATCACCGTCCTCATAGAATTCCATTCTTACACCTGCCTCATTATCGGGAGAACAACCAAAGCAATTATAGCCTTCCATGTTTTTCCATGGGTTGATAATCTTCTTCATACCATATTTTTTTAATTGATGACTTATTCTTCGTAGTAAACATATTTTCTTTCCTCATACAAGACTGGAATATCATCCACATACTTGATTCGTATCTTCCAATTTCCTTTCTCGTCCCTATGAAATTTATAAACAAACTTCTCTTCGGGCTGTCCTGCAGGCTGTTCCGTTCCGGAAATCACTTCGCCTTTTTTATTATACTGATAGGTATATCTGTCGAGTTTATCCTCCGACAGCAGAATCTCCTCGCTCGTCATACGTTGCCTGAAATTCCAGGTACGGCGATAAGGATAGACATTTTCAGTAGACGAAGTTATTACTTTTCGTCCAATCCGTTGTCCATAAGAATCATAAAAGTAACGATAGTCCTCACTTTTTGTTCCATCCTTCTCATATACAGTTTCCTGCATACGATTCCCTTCCCAATCATGACGGTAAACGACTTTCCCCGTCTGTTCGGACTTTTCATTATATATCGCGCCGCTTTTGCAATAACCTTCATCACCGTATTGGTACTCTATATACTTCGTCAATGCACCTGCGGGTGTCCGATGTTCTTCCTTCTGCAGCTTTCCATTCTCACCGTACTCATACTTCACTGTTTTTACAGATACGCCTTTTTCCGTGAAAGCTTCATCACTGATAATCCTGCCTTGAGCATCAAACTCATAAGCAAAAAAATGTCCTTGTTTTTTGCCTCTAAGAACAGTTTCCACTCCCATGGGAACAGCAATATATGAATACTGTCGAACACTCTTCACTTTATCCTGAAGCGCCAATCGCCCCCAATCGCTTTCCATTCCTTCATAAATAATACTGCGCTTGGTGATATAGGTAGGATGACCGTCCAATGCAAAACCCGTTCTTTGCGTCCAATTGCCATATTCATCCTTTTCCACGATTTTCTGCATCGGCCTCTTTGCTTTCCGCCAGGACTTCATATAGTTGAGCGACTCCCTTTTAAGCTTAGTCGTATCATCCAGCTCCACAACGCGAGCTTCACTTGCTCTTCGATCATCAAATATTTTCTTTTGCACTTTTCCATCGGTATCATATATAGCTGTCACTATCCCAATCGTATCTTGCCGACCATTCATAGTAGTAATGGTACTCAATCTTCCCTCCGCATCATATCCATATCCCCATACATAACAAAGCAGACCTTCCCGTTTTGTCCCTACATATATTTCTTTCACAACTTTTCCGTCCGCATCGTATCTATAAATAATTTTATGCAAAGGAGACCTGTCGGGAGCCAATAAATTCTCCACAGACATACGTCCCTCGTTATCATATTTCACAAAATAGATATTATCCACTATATTTCCGGTCGTCCATATCGTATCTTTCTGTACAGCCTTGTATACCGTTATACGTGCACTTCGTATAATTGGGGTATCTTGCGCATAGGTGGTAATAAAGCCGGATAGCAGAATTCCGATTAATAGGCATATTCTATGAAAATTCATACTCTTGTTACGTGTTTTTCATTCATCATTATTTTTACAAAGATAAGAATTCTTTAAATGAGACAATTATAGGGGTACAAAAAAAACGGTGTAAAATCAAAAAACCTTAACCATCTTT
>ERZ791917.1716-NODE-1716-length-11213-cov-4.641692_pt1 | contig 11213 bp, 8 predicted proteins | sample MGYA00510138_ERZ791917 | MGnify/ENA primary metagenome ERZ791917 (study PRJEB30046, sample SAMN00792102) | human gut metagenome | study: EMG produced TPA metagenomics assembly of the A metagenome-wide association study of gut microbiota in type 2...
CAGAACCGCACGGCGCTGGGCAGCGTCCGGGAACTCGGCGCGGATGCGGCGGATGCGCTCGGCTGCGCTTTTGCGGTACAGCCACTTGGCGTACAGGGTGCGCAGCATCACCAGTGCAAAGCTGAACACCGTCATAATGCGGGAAAGCACGACGATGGCAGTGCTGCTGATGCCCGCGGTGAGCGGACTGCCGGTGGCCTGCATCATGCTCAGCAGGGTGGGCAGGGCCACCACCAGCTCTGCGGCCAGAAAACCAAAGGCCGGCTTCCACGCCTTGCGGTAGAAGAAATAGAACGGGCCGAACACCAGCGCCGAGAAGCACATGGAAATTTTGGTGTGCTGCAGCTGCATCCGGCTGTAATCGTTCAGGTAGACGGGCGCGGCCTTGCCAATATAATCGTTCCAGTCGCTGTAAGGGATGCCGTCGATCAGCTCTTCCTTGCCAAAGGCCGCCTGCACGTTGCGGCGGGTGGGTTCCTCCACCGTCTGCTGATACTGGCGGTAAAGGTCGTTGTAATCAAAGCGTCCGTCTGCGTCGGTGCCGGGCTGGCTCTGGGTGGGCGGCTCCGGGCACTGGCTCTCCGGCGGAAGAACGGCACCGCAGCAGCGGCAGCGCTCTTCGGTGCGCAGGGTGCGCTCACCGCAGCTGGGGCAGGTGCGCAGAGCATCGTCTTTGTACGGGAACGTCCATTCATAGCCCGCGCCATGGGCGGGGGTGTGGATGCAGCGGCCAAGCTTTTCGTAGCACTCGCGGTGATAGGGTGCGCCGCAGTCCGGGCAGACCACGATATCATCGGTCAGCGCCAGCGGTCTGCCGCAGCCTTCGCAGGGACAGCCATAATATTTCGGCATGATTTCCTCCTGTTGTATGGTTCATACTGGTATTATACTCCCCTGAAAGAGAAAAGAAAAGGTGAAAATCTTCAAAATTCCAGCAGGATAATCCATTTACCCCTTTACTTTAGCATAGATTCTCGGTATACTAATGAAGTATCTGTGTATAAACTGTGTCTTTTGGCAAGTACAAAGGACTTTGCCTTATTTATCATTTCGAGAGGGATTTAGAGAATGATCACGATTGACGAACTGAAGGTGCAGCTTGCCGATTACGGCAAGGCGGTCAAGGACTTGGAAGAAGCTCTTGCCATTGATGCCTCCCGCAAGCGCGTGCAGGAGCTGGAGCACACCATGAGCCGCCCCGGCTTTTATGATGATGCAGACCTGAGCAAGAAGGTCTTTGACGAAGTGGGCGACCTGAAGGGCAAGCTGAGCCGCTTTGAAAAGCTGCAGGGCCTGTACGATGATGCCGAGACCATGCTGGAAATGCTGGATGAAGAATACGACCCCGCCATGATCCCCGAAGCAGAGGAGTCTGTGAACGCTGTGGGCAAGGCTGTGGACGAGCTGCAGCTGATGACCATGCTGAACGGTGAGTACGACCACAGCAACGCCATCCTGACCTTCCATGCCGGTACCGGCGGCACTGAGGCACAGGACTGGGCCGAAATGCTGTACCGCATGTACAACAAGTGGGCTTCCAACCACGGCATGACCGTGGAGGTTCTGGATTATCAGGACGGTGATGAAGCCGGCATGAAGAGCGCCTCCATGATGGTGAAGGGCGCCAACGCCTACGGCCTGCTCAAGAGCGAGAACGGTGTGCACCGTCTGGTGCGCGTGTCGCCCTTTGATGCCAACGCCCGCCGTCAGACCAGCTTTGCTTCGCTGGAAGTGATGCCCGAGCTGGATAACACCATTCAGGTGGATATCCGCCCCGAGGACATTGAGATGCAGGTGTACCGTTCCTCCGGTGCAGGCGGCCAGCACATCAACAAGACCTCTTCCGCTGTGCGTCTGATCCACAAGCCCACCGGCGTCGTGGTCAGCTGCCAGACCCAGCGCAGCCAGTTCCAGAACCGTGACTACGCCATGGAAATGCTGAAGGCAAAGCTGTATCAGATCGCAAAGCAGCAGCATATGGATAAGATCGACGACATCAAGGGCGTGCAGAACGAGATCGCATGGGGTCACCAGATCCGCAGCTATGTGTTCATGCCCTACACCATGGTCAAGGATCACCGCACCAACTACGAGACCGGCAATGTGGATGCCGTGATGGACGGCGATCTGGACGGTTTCATCTTCGCATACCTCAAGGCTGCAAGCCGCGGGGAGCTGCAGGATACCTAATCTTGAACGTATAAAATGCAAAGGCCGTGCTTCCTTTTATGGAGGCACGGCCTTTTTTGTGTTCTTACGCCAGATCGGGCAGAATGGTATCCCAGAGATTTTCCTCCTGCCGCAGGGCGTTGAAGCAGCAGTCCAAGTACATTTTGTTTGCCGCTGCAAGGATCGTGCTGCGGAGAAGCAGCTTTTCATCTGCGGCATCCACGGCAAGGTCGCGGATCTCCCTGGTGCAGCCGAATACGAACGGCAGGCAGTTCTCCATCTCGTCGCAGAAGTAGTCGTAAGCTGCCCCGGCGGAACAGTGCGCCCGCTGCATTTTAAACAGGGCATCGATGTTTTCCATTGAGAGCACCGTTTTGGAGACTGCAATGTACATCAGGGATGCGATCTGATCGCGGGCGTACTTCTTGCGCACCGGGTGGGACAGAATGCCCTTTTTGACGTAGTTGCTTACCATGGAAGAGGTGAGCTCCACGCCGCAGAAGGTGCGGAAATAGCTGTTGACGTACTGCACGGTCTGGTCAAGATAAAGCCCCATCTGCGGGAGATCGGCGTACCGGGGCAGGGCAAACCCGGCGGCGCAGGCCGCAACGCGGCATTTGGTTTCAGTTTTCATATCGTAAGCAGTTTTCTAAGGTTGGCGCAGCTGGGCTGCGCGGGATACAGAAAATGGTTTTCTGGCGGTATTATAGCGCAAATCGGTTCTCTGGTCAACGGATTTTTAAAACTTTTTAAAGAATGCATAAAATCCCTTGACAGGTTTTTGAAAAACTGCTATGATGTCTGCAGTGAACTGAAAACCATGCAGGCGGAAGTGCGTGTAAGGCACGGAAAATAAAAAATGACCTGCTATCACAAAATAGATTTGGAGCGTGCATTTTATGAAAACCAAGATCGTTGTGGATTCTTCGTCCAGCCTGTATGCCCTGCCGGGCGTAGACTTTGCCTGTGTGCCGCTGAAGATCGTCACGGATGAACAGGAATATCTGGATGACGGCACTCTGGATGCCGTGGGCATGGCCCGGTCTCTGCGTACTTACAAGGGCAAGACCAGCACCTCCTGCCCCAATGTGGCAGACTGGCTGGCTGCTTATGAGGGTGCGGAGCAGATCTTTGTTGCCACCATCACGGGCACACTGTCCGGCAGCTACAATGCTGCACTGCTGGCAGCGGAAGAATACAAGGAAACGCACCCGGAGGCCCGTATTTTTGTTCTGGACAGCCTGTCCGCCGGGCCGGAGCTGCGTCTGCTGGCAGAGCGTCTGCGGGATCTCGTCCGGATCGGGATGGAGTTTGACGAGATCTGCGAGGCGATCGTGGCTTACCACAAGCACACGCATCTGCTGTTTTCGTTGGAATCGCTGGCCAATCTGGCCCGCAATGGCCGTGTGAAGCCTGCCGTTGCCGCCGTGGCACGGATGCTGGGCATCCGGGTCATTGGTCAGGCCAGTGAGAGCGGCGAGCTGGAGGTGCTGTGCAAGACCCGCGGCGAGCACGGCGCACTGGAGCGCATCGTGCTGGAATTGAAGGATCACGGCTTTACCGATGGCAAAGTGCACATTGCCCACTGTGATAACCCGGAAGCGGCCAAGCGCCTGAAGCTGATGATCCACGCGGTGTTTGCAGGGGCGCAGGTGGATGTGACCGAGTGCGGCGGCCTGTGCAGCTACTACGCTGAGCAGGGCGGCCTGATGGTGGGCTATGAGGACGGAAAAACAGAGTAAAAGAGTTTTTGATATTGCAAGCAAGCCGGGCCTGCGGGTCTGGCTTGCTTTTTTTTTGAACAACGCAAAACTTGAAAAAGTTGTAAAACCGCGCTATACTTACACATAATTATAAATGGGAAAGGAGGGCAGGCCCATGCTTTTTCGTTCACCGATCGTGCGCTTTTTCAGCCGCATTCTGAACCGCATCACCATCACGGTTGTGTTGGTGGCATTGCAGCTGCTGTGGCTGTGCTGGGTGGCGTTTGCCATCACCACCGGCACGGGCCGCGTGTGGGTGAACGGCCTGCTCAACGCACTGAGCCTGCTCATCGTCTTGTACCTTGTGCGCAAGGATGAGAACAGCGCCTACAAGGTGGGCTGGATCGCGCTGATCGGTATTCTGCCGCTGCTGGGCGGTGCGCTGTATCTGGCCTTTGGCAACAAACGCCCGGCCAAGCGTCTGCGCCTGAAAATGCAGGCGGTGGAGGATGCCCACAAAAAAGACCTTGTACAGGAGCCGGGTGTGCTGGAAGGTCTGGATGCCCGCGAGCAGGGGCAGAGCCGATATGTGGCAAAGTACGGCCCCTATCCGGCGTGGCAGAACACTCGCACGCAGTATTTTGCCTGCGGCGAAGCCATGTATCCGCAGTTGCTGGCCGATCTGGAAAAGGCTGAAAAGAGCATCTTTCTGGAATTTTTCATCGTGAGCCACGGCTGCATGTGGAACGGCATTGAAAAGATCCTGCGCCGCAAGGCTGCGCAGGGCGTGGATGTGCGCCTGATCTACGATGATTTTGGCAGTCTGCTGGGTCTGCCCGCCGATTTCATCGTGCGCATGGAGCGGGCGCACATCCGCTGCATCCCGTTCAACCCGGTGGTGCCGCTGCTCTCGCTGGTGATGAACCACCGCGACCACCGCAAGATCGTAGTCATTGACGGTACGGTGGCCTACACCGGCGGCGTGAATCTGGCAGATGAGTATATCAATGCGGAGCAGCGCTTTGGCTACTGGAAGGATGCAGCCCTGCGTGTGGAAGGCGATGCCGCGTGGAATTTTACGGTGATGTTCCTCAACTTCTGGAACGCCTTCCGCTCCAGCGAGACGGATTATGATGCATTTCGTCCCATGCCGCTGGTGCCGCCGGTATCGGACGGCATCGTGCAGCCCTACGCGGACAGCCCGCTGGACGAGGAACCGATGGCCGAGACGGTGTACCTGAACATCCTTGCGCAGGCACAGCGGTATGTTTATATCTACACGCCCTACCTTGCCGTGGGCGAGGAAATGCTGGACGCACTGAAAAACGCGGCCAAGCGCGGGGTGGACATCCGGCTGGTGCTGCCGGGAATCCCGGACAAAAAGCTGGTGTTCCGGCTGAGCCGGTCGTACTATCTGCCGCTTTTGAGGGCAGGTGTACGCATTTACGAATATACGCCCGGCTTTCTGCATGCCAAGTGCTGGGTAAGCGACGATGTAACTGCCGTAGTGGGCAGCATCAACATGGACTACCGCAGCCTGTTCCTACACTTTGAGTGCGGTGTACTGCTGCAAAAGAACAGTCAGGTGGCAGTTCTGCGGGACGATGTACGGGCCACGCTGCCGCAGTGCCGCGAGATACAGGTGACGGAATGCCGCACCAGCCTGCCCGGCACGGTGCTGGACAGTGTGCTGCGGCTGCTGAGCCCCTTGATGTGATAAAAACTCCCTTTCCGGGTAAACTAGCCCAAAAGCCCCTTTACGATGGGGGCAGGAAAGGGAGCGTTTTATTATAATGAAAAAGATACCTCGCATGATCCTGGGCTGCACGCTGGCGGCAGCTCTGGCCCTGACCGCCTGCAGCCGAAGCGATCCCGGTTCCTCCGGCAGCATGAGCACGAACATGGGCGGCAGTTCATCGCAGACGGGGCAGGCGGGCCAGAACGCTGCATACCGCACCGGCCTTGGCATCCTGACCGAAGCGTCTGATCAGGAACGCGCGGGCAAGATCGATACCATCGCAGCTGCCGTTCTGCTGGATGCCGAGGGCAGGGTGGCAGATGTGATGCTGGACGAGGTGGAGATCTCGGTCACGGGGGACAGCACCGGCAAGGTGACGATGCCCACCGACGATCGCACCAAGCGCCAGAAGGGCGACGATTACCCGCTGGCGGCGGTGTCCTCGCTGAAAAAGGGCTGGGCAGAGCAGGCGGATGCCTTTGGCAATTATCTTACCGGCAAAACCCCGGATGAGGTGAAGAAGCTTGCCACCGACGATGACGGCAAGCCGAAGGATGCTGACCTGCTCTCCACCTGCACCATTGCGGTGGACGGCTATCGGGATGCTGTGGTGCGCGCCTGCGAGAATGCAAAGGCAGTCGGCTCGGCCCGCGGCGACCGCGCTGTGCTGGGCGTGTCAGTGCGCAATGACACCAAGGAACTGACCGCCGACGATGACCACGATGTGACCGCGCAGGTGGACATCACAGTGGCAGCCCTGACGCTGGATGCTGACGGCCGTGTGACCGGTGCAGTGGCGGATGTGGCAGAGCCTGCCCTTACCGTGGGCGCGGATGGTACGGTGTCGGCACCGGAGATGGTCAAAACCAAGGTGGAACTGGGCGACAGCTACGGGATGCGCGGGGCATCCAGTCTGGACAAGGAATGGTACGAGCACAGCGAGGGCTGGTGCGATTACCTGAAGGGCAAGACCCGTACTGAGATCGCAGGCATCCCGGACGATGGTTCGGATGCCGACCTTGCGGCACTGTGCACCATCTCGGTGACGGAGCTGCAGAAGGCTGCGCTGGCGGCGTTTGCGGAAGAGTAAAGCGGAGAAAAGAGGAAAGGCGCAAAGCTTTTCCTCTTTTCTTTGTGCAATCAGACCAAAGAATTGACGCAGAAAGGCCTTGAAAAAGACGAACTGCACTAACTTTTGCATTTCCTCTTGCCAAATGGCTGCAAACGCGCTATTCTATAGTCACAATTTAACACTTTAGCATGATAAAATGCTAAACCGAGAGGGAACACATTTGGGAAACAAAAAAGGGAGGAGCCTTTTATGAAACGTCTTGTCTCTGCTTTTCTGGCTGGTGCCATGGCACTGAGCCTTGCCGCCTGCGGCGGTGCCGCATCCACTTCCACCGTGGCATCTTCTGCCTCTGCATCCGGGAGCGCAGCCGCCTCCGAGACCGCAGCCAGCGATCTGGACTACATCAAGGAAAAGGGCAAGATGGTCATTGGCTACACCGTCTATGAGCCGATGAACTACACCGATGCCGACGGCAACTTTACCGGTTTTGATACCGAGCTGGCAACTGCCGTGTGCGAAAAGCTGGGAGTCGAGCCGGAGTTCGTGGAGATCAACTGGGATACCAAGGTGGTGGAGCTGGATGCCAAGAGCATCGACTGCATCTGGAACGGTATGACCCTGACCGATGACATCATGGCCAACACCGCCACCACCAAGGCCTACGCCAAGAACGCACAGGTCGTGGTCGTGAAGGACGGCACCGACTACAGCTCCACTGCGGATCTGGTGGGCAAGACCGTGGTTGCCGAGGCTGGTTCTGCCGGTGAAGCCGCCATTGAGGGCGACGAGAACCTTGCACAGGCCGATTACGTCTCCAAGAGCGTGCAGACCGACTGCCTGATGGAAGTTGCCGCAGGCACTGCTGATGCCGCTGTGCTGGATCTGACTCTGGCCAACGCCATGATCGGTGAGGGCACCGACTATGCAAGCCTGAAGATCGTGGAAGAGCTGAACGCTGAAGAGTACGGCGTGGCCTTCCGCAAGGGCAGCGATGCCGCCGCAGCTGCGGATGCCGCCTTTGACGAGCTGAAGGCTGACGGCACCATGCAGGCTCTGGCCGACAAGTACGATCTGGCTCTGGCCGACTGAGTTCTATAAGAATGTAATTACTCCTTCCGTCATCGCTGCGCGATGCCACCTCCCTCGGTGAGGGAGGCTTTTTGTTGCCGATATGCGTGAGGCTCCCTCATTGAGGGAGCTGTCACCGAAGGTGACGGAAGGAGTTCAAAAAACGGATTGATGGGTGTGTTCTTGTGTCTGTGATTCTGAGTCGCCTTTCCGGCGCATTTCTGCTCAATTGTGAGCTGTTCGCTCTGACCCTGCTGTTTGCGCTGCCGCTGGGTCTGGTGGTGGCTTTCGGCTCCATGAGCCGGTGCAAGCCGCTTTCCGGCGCGGTAAAGACCTTTGTGTGGGTCATCCGCGGCACGCCGCTGATGCTGCAGATCATCGTGATCTACCTTGGCCCCGGCCTGCTGGGCATGAATAACCCGTGGCCCTCCGGCTCCGGCGGACGCATGGTGGCGGCGGTGGTGGCTTTTGCCATCAATTACGCCTGCTACTTCTCCGAGATCTACCGCGGCGGCATCGAAGCCGTTCCCAAGGGCCAGACCGAGGCCGGTCAGGTGCTGGGCATGACCAAGACCCAGATCTTCTTCAAGGTGACGCTGCTGCAGGTGGTCAAGCGCATTCTGGCCCCCATGGGCAATGAGGTGATCACCCTCGTCAAGGATACCTCGCTGGCAAACACCATTGCCAACAAGGAGATCATCATGATGGCCAAGGAGTACAGTGCAAAGGGCTTGATCTGGCCGCTGTTCTCCACTGCCATCTTCTTCCTGGTGTTCGTGGGTGCACTTACCCTGCTGTTTGGCTGGGCCGAAAAGAAACTGGATTATTTCCGCTGATGAAAGGGAGGAAATTGGATCATGGCACTGCTTGAAGCCTCCGGCATCGGCAAAAACTTTGGCGATACCAAAGTACTCAAGGATATCTCACTCACGCTGGAACAGGGCGAAGCGCTGGCGATCATCGGCTCGTCCGGCTCCGGTAAGACCACCCTGCTGCGCTGCCTGAACTTTCTGGAACGGCCGGACACCGGCATCATCAAGGTGAACGGCGAGACCATGTGGGACGCTGCCGACCCCGCCACCCAGCGCGAGAGCGAGATCCGCAAAAAGCGGCTGCACTTTGGTCTGGTATTCCAGAACTTCAACCTCTTCCCGCAGTACACTGCCCTGCAGAACGTAATGCTGGCGGGTGAACTGCTGGCGAAGGAGCGCCCGGACTACAAGGCCAACAAAAAGGCCATCCATGCCGAGCTGGAACAGCAGGCACAGGAACTTCTGGCCCAGATGGGCCTTTCTGCCCGGGCAGGCCACTACCCGCACCAGCTTTCCGGCGGTCAGCAGCAGCGCGTGGCCATTGCCCGCGCACTGGCTCTGCACCCGGACATTCTCTGCTTCGACGAGCCGACCTCGGCCCTCGACCCGGAGCTGACCGGCGAGGTGCTGCGCGTCCTGCGCGACCTTGCCGACCGCAAGACCACCATGATCATCGTCACCCACGAGATGCACTTTGCCCGTGACGTGGCCGACCGTATCATGTTCATGGATGGCGGCGTGGTGGTGGAGGAAGGCCCCGCCAAGCAGCTCATTGAGCACCCGCAGGAGGAGCGCACCAAACAGTTCCTTTCGCATTACGGAGAATAAGCAAAATCACCAATTCTTACGGCAAAAATTTGGAAATGTTGATGCAATGCAAATCTTGTAAATCCTGCGTCACTCCACTATAATATCATTCATGAATGTACACGACGTCCTGCCCCTTTCCGGCAGGGCGTTTTTCACGGCAAAAATCACGACATCAAGCCGGTTCCCAGTGTGGCAGGAGGATTTTATACGATGACAAAGGATATGACCCAAGGCAGTCCGCTCAAGCTGATCCTTGCGTTTGCGGTGCCGCTGATGCTGGGCAGCCTGTTCCAGCAGTTCTACAATCTGGCCGATACCATCATCGTGGGCCGCTTTGTGGGCGTGGAAGCGCTGGCCGCTGTGGGCAGCGTGGGCGGTTTGAACTATCTGGTGCTGGGCTTTGTGAACGGCATCGCCTGCGGTTTTTCCATCCCCATCTCGTGGACTTTCGGCGCAAAGGACTACAAGGAGATGCGCCGCTACACTGCCAACACCGTGTGGCTTTCCATCTTCTTTGCCGTGGTGCTGACCATTGTTACTGTGGCGCTGACCCGCTCGGTGCTAGTGTGGACGAACACCCCGGCCGATATCATCGACCTTGCGGATATCTATATCCGCACCATCTTCTGGGGCATCCCGTTCACCCTGCTTTATAATGTGACCAGCGCCCTGATGCGTGCACTGGGCGACAGCAAGCGCCCGCTGTATTTCCTGCTGGTGGCAAGCTTTTTGAACATCGGGCTGGATCTGGTGTGCATCATCGTGTTCCATATGGGCGCGTTCGGCGCAGCCTTTGCTACCGTGTTCAGTCAGGCTGTGGCGGGTCTGGGCAGTCTTTTGTACATCCTGCGCCACTACCCGGAGCTGCGCTGGAGCAGGGAAGAGGGCCGCTTCAGCCTGGCCCACTGCGCAAAGCTGTGCAGCATGGGCATTCCCATGGGCCTGCAGTGCAGCATTACGGCCATTGGCAGCGTGGTGCTGCAGGGTGCCGTGAACGGCCTTGGCAGCGACATCGTGGCTGCACAGACCGCAGGCAGCAAGGCCGCACAGTTCCTGAGTGTGCCGCTGGAAAGCATCGGCACCGCCATGACCACCTACACCAGCCAGAACATGGGCGCAAAAGACCTTGGCCGTGTGGACCGCGGCGTGAACACCGCCCTCGGCATCGGCTGCGTATACAGCATTGCGTCCTTCCTCATCCTGCGCGTGACGGATAAGCTGCTCATCGGCCTGTTCCTGGATGCCAGCGAGACCGCCATCATGGCCAATGCTCAGAGCTTTATCTTCTGGAACAGCGTATTCTACATCCCACTGGCGGTGCTCATTATCTACCGCTACACCATTCAGGGCCTGGGCTTCTCCGGCCTTGCCATGTTTGCCGGTGTGGCCGAGATGGTGGCCCGCGCCATGGTGGGCTTTTGGTTCGTGCCGCTGTGGGGCTACTTTGCGGCCTGCATCGCAAGCCCGGTGGCATGGTTCTTTGCCTGCTTCTTCCTCATTCCGGCCTACTTTGTGGTGCGCAAACGCCTGCAGAAGGAAAAGGACGTCGAGAAGGAACACGATGCCCGCACCGCAAACGCTTAAAGAATGTTCGCAAGCTCTCCTGCAAAGGGGAGCTTTTTTGATGTTCGGGCTGTAGGGTAGGCCGCGTGCTGGGAGCTTTCTCCGCGAACAGCCCGGAACCCACGGTTCCGCCCCTGTGCTTACGCACGGGGCCCCACTTCCCGGACATTCGCTGGAGAAACTCCCAGCCCACAGCCCTTGGTTTCAGGGAACTTTATCAGGCGCTACTGTAGGAGCGTTATCTGAGCAAGTTTAAACTTTTAAACGATACAACGATT
>ERZ791917.1717-NODE-1717-length-11201-cov-3.765028_pt1 | contig 11201 bp, 21 predicted proteins | sample MGYA00510138_ERZ791917 | MGnify/ENA primary metagenome ERZ791917 (study PRJEB30046, sample SAMN00792102) | human gut metagenome | study: EMG produced TPA metagenomics assembly of the A metagenome-wide association study of gut microbiota in type 2...
TAACGCAATTCGCCTCTTCTTGAGGCGTTCAGAAAGAGTTTGCATATCGCCCCCATCAACAAACTTTCTTGTATTTTCATACAATGTATCTTGTTTGTCAAATACAGTTTTTCTTGTGAAGATTGGAGGTAAATAACAGAGGTGGCTTATGAGTATTTCTTCCAGGGTAAAAAGCAAAAGAATTCAGCTTGGACTTAACCAGGCTGAACTTGCTCAAAAAGTGGGGACTACCCAGCAGTCTATAGAGCAGCTCGAAAACGGTAAAACTAAGCGACCACGCTTTTTACCAGAACTTGCGTCAGCTCTTGGCGTAAGTGTTGACTGGCTGCTCAATGGCACCTCTGATTCGAATGTTAGATTTGTTGGGCATGTTGAGCCCAAAGGGAAATATCCATTGATTAGCATGGTTAGAGCTGGTTCGTGGTGTGAAGCTTGTGAACCCTACGATATCAAGGACATTGATGAATGGTATGACAGTGACGTTAACTTATTAGGCGATGGATTCTGGCTGAAGGTTGAAGGTGATTCAATGACCTCACCTGTAGGTCAAAGCATCCCTGAAGGTCATATGGTGTTAGTAGATACTGGACGCGAGCCAGTGAATGGAAGCCTTGTTGTAGCCAAACTGACTGACGCGAACGAAGCAACATTCAAGAAACTGGTTATAGATGGCGGTCAGAAGTACCTGAAAGGCCTGAATCCTTCATGGCCTATGACTCCTATCAACGGGAACTGCAAGATTATCGGTGTTGTCGTGGAAGCGAGGGTAAAATTCGTATGATCAGGATTGCGGCGCTACTCTCAATACTCTTAACTACCAGCGCCAATTCTGAATGCTGGATTGTCACAAACCTGCACGGGTACGGGGCAATGAATGGCGATCGTTACGACTTTACAAAAGACAGCACGGAAGATTCCGTTTTCCACATAACAATTAATGGTGATAAATCATCGGTTTATGAATCAATCACTGGCGTCTATCCAGAGATGAAATACACGGCTTTGTCATCGAACACTATGGTAGGAGAATACCAGTCTGGTGGCGGAATAACCGTTGAAACTTGGTCAATCACTACAGAAAAAAAAAGCTCTTTACTCCAAAGTAATGAATATCCCGGGCATGCAGCAACTTACATCAACCAAATCCTTTGTTGGTGATGTAGTCGGAACCTGCAACCACTAATCCCCACCTCAATCTCAGTAACCCAAAAACAAACTATTTTCCGTTTAAAAACAATGGAGTTTGTTTTTCACGCCCCTTTTTACAATATTTCTTGTTTACAACATACAATCTTTCTTGTAATTTTAAGCCATCAGCAGGACGCACTGACCACCATGAAGGTGACGCTCTTAAAAATTAAGCCCTGAAGAAGGGCAGCATTCAAAGCAGAAGGCTTTGGTGTGTGTGATACGAAACGAAGCATTGGCCGGAAGTGCGAATCCGGATTAGCTGCCAATGTGCCATTGCGGGGTGTTTTCGTTCAGGACTACGACTCCCACACACAACCAAAGCTAACTGACAGGAGAATCCAGATGGATGCACAAACACGCCGCCGCGAACGTCGCGCAGAGAAACAGGCTCAATGGAAAGCAGCAAATCCCCTGTTGGTTGGGGTAAGCGCAAAACCAGTTAACCGCCCTATTCTCTCGCTGAATCGCAAACCGAAATCACGAGTAGAAAGCGCACTGAATCCGATAGACCTTACAGTGCTGGCTGAATACCACGAACAGATTGAAAGCAACCTGCAACGTATTGAGCGCAAGAATCAGCGCACATGGTACAGCAAGCCACGTAGTGAAATGGGTGTGACCTGCTCAGGCCGCCAGAAGCAACGCGGAAAATCAATTCCAGCTTATTACGATTGAGGTAGTCATGCTCAAGAAAGTCAAACGCCGACTTTACAAAGAAGGTAGATATTCATGCCAATTGCCAAAATGCGACACAACAAAATGGAGTGTCGATGATTGGTGTAACTGGATAGATAGATACGGAACTTGGTGGGATAAATAACAGGTAACTTAAGCGTATTTACTTTCGCAGCAAACCACTTATTTGAGGTGAGATATGACAAAATCATGGAGCGTACCTTTTCCTGAATCAGAAACTGAACATGATGGAATGCCTGTTTTCTGGAGATTCCAAGCGACAGTTGAAGAAGGTGGAATCAAAATATTCGCACTTCAATATATAGCTTTTCATCAGACAGAGCATTATGCATGGTTGGTTCCTGCGCATTGGATTGTTAATTTTAAACCAGCACCAAATCAGTGGTTACAGGAATGGAAACAAAGGAGAAATAGATATGCAATTAAGAAAGTAGCAAAAAAATGCAGAAAGATCTTTTGCATTCCCAACGAAGAAACTTGCCATTGAGAGTTTATTGCGCCGGAAGAAATACCATTTAATGAGAATCAAACAAGATTTGGCTGTTGTATCAACTCTTGTTGATGGGATGAAGAATATTGATACATCAACACCAGATATTGAATATAACTTTGGACACAACCAAGAAACAGAAAATTGGGTATTTTATTAGTACAAATAAGCACTGTGTATTCATTCCAACGAGTGAATACACGGAGCAATGTCGCTCGTAACTAAACAGGAGCCGACTTGTTCTGATTATTGAAAATCTTCTTTGCCCTCCGATGTGAGGGCCTTTTTATATGCATACCAATAACGCTTCACTTGAGGCGTTTTCGTTATGCAATCAAACAGAAGGAGCATCCTATGCAACAGTTCGCTATTGCAGGGGCGGCATCGGTTCGCCCTTTCAACCCAATTTTATCGGTACAGCATTCACGAAAAAATATTTTAACCGGAGCAGACTTTAAACAACCAAGAATGAAAAGTTTGCTCGAAAAGCTTTGGGATATTTTGAAACAACAAGGCCGTCCATGAGTTTTACAGATAACTGGTCAGACGAAGAATTCATTCGTCAGATGAACAAAATGCTCAATCAGCACAAAGAACAGGAGAAAGATGATGATTCTGACTCTGAATGATAAGCGTGAAATATCGCAAATAATCGCAAGTTTTACTGATGAAGATTACGAACGAATCAACAGTGAAGTTGATCGCCTCTGCAAACGTTGCGACCCAATAAGCGAAATGCTTCGCTCATATAAACCAGATGAACATACTAAGGATGCTATCGACTGGCTGGAAGATGATGATTGTAACTATCAGGAAAAAGCCGCTGAATGGTTCTGGGATGCAATAACCGAAAGAGTTAAGGCTGAATATGCCTTCGCAATATTCAAACGCAGACACATTTTTGGAGAAGCTGCATGAGCAATATCGTTGAATTCGTTAAACAGCAGGAGCAGTTATTCTGCGGAGCATTGACTGAACAGACGGTGACATGGGCTAAGGAAAGCCAGTTTGCAATTCAGTATTTCCAGAAAAACGATTACCTGGCTAAAACGGCACTGGCAAATCCAACCAGCGCACAGAACGCCATCATCAATGTTGCGGCGATCGGCATCACCTTAAACCCGGCCAGCAAACTGGCTTATCTGGTTCCTCGCGACGGCATGGTGTGCCTTGATATCAGTTACATGGGATTACTTCATCTTGCGCAATCGACAGGATCAATTAAGTGGGGACAATGCAAACTGGTGTACTCAAACGACACCTATGAATCAAACGGCCTTGATTCAGCACCAACTCACAAATACAACGCATTTGGTGAGCGAGGCTCTATTGTTGGTGGTTATTGCACGGTTAAAACAGCAGATGGTGACTACCTGACTGAAGAAATGAGTCTGGCAGAAATTAAAGCTGTGGAAGCAACGAGCAAGGCAAAGAATGGACCGTGGAAAACATTCTGGGAAGAGATGGCGCGTAAAACAATAGTTAAACGCGCCAGCAAATACTGGCCTAAAGCCCAGCGACTGGATAATGCCATTCACCTGCTTAACGAAGATGAAGGTATGCATCAGGAACCAGTTATGCCACACAAATCAGAGGAAGATATCCGTGAAGATGAGCGGAAACGCCAGCAGGAAATAATGGATAAAGCACAATTTCTTTGCGATGAAATGGCTCAGGCAGAAAACATGGACGATTTGAAGCGATATTTTGCAGAAGCATATCGCCTGACATCTGGAATGAAATTGCAGCAGAACGTACAAGCCATTTACATAGAATGCAAAGCGAAACTGGAGGTTGCCAGTGAGCAAACTGTATGAAATAGCCAATGAATACGCAAAGCTGATGGATTCAGATTTAGAGCCAGAGATGATTGCTGACACAATAGCAGGCATGGAAGGAGAATTTACCGATAAAATAGAGCAACTTCTTGCCATTATTAAAAATGAATCTGGTTATGCTGAACGCCTCAAGGACGAGGCAAAGTCACTGAATGAACGAGCAGCAGTAATTCAAAATAAGATTGACAGCATTATGGCGTATATAGCGTCATCGCTTGAAATGGTTGGCAAGAAAAAGATTCGAGCAGGTATTCACCAGGTAACAATCCGCAAACCGTCAGAAACTGTAGAAATCATCGACTCAAGCGCCCTTCCTCCTGAATACGTTGAGTTTGAAACGACAATTAAAGCCGACAAGTTGGCAATCAAACACCAACTAAAAGCAGGAATAAATATCCCCGGTGCTCAACTCAAAGTTGGGAAACCTTCACTTCTTATCAAATAACGGTATCGCCTATGAAAAAGACTCCTTGGGAGAAATGGGAAGTCGATTTCTTGCGCGAAGTAGCGGCAACAATGCCAGTTGAAGTTATCGCTGAAAAACTGGAAAGGACTGAAAAAGCAGTAATGGCGAAAGCAACAAGGATTGGCGCTGACATTGTTAGCCGACTTCGTGGAAGACGATGGACAAGAGCCGAAGTATCACTTTTCGGTAAGTTCTCCGCAGAAGAAATAGCAATTGCAACCTGCCGCTCAATTTATTCAGTGAGAGCTATGCGATACAAGCTAAAAAAACTCGATGAAGAGAGAACAGGCATACAAATAAATTAACAAAGAGGAATTTACCATGAGAGGGCTTGCATACAATCCCGGCATTCTTCCGGCAGAAATGATTATTCGCCAACGCGTAAAGCCAATGCCATCGAGAGAGGAATTGCTTAAGAGAAATTCTTTTCCATCAGTGAATCAAAACAAATATCTGAATGCGATGTGGCGCAAAGGAGGCAACCAGTGAGCAAGATTGATTATCAGGCACTGCGTGCTAAGGCAGAAAAAGCAACGTGTGGTGAGTGGTCGCTCGAATATGGAGAGGGCCGATTTGATGGTGATGATGCACTAATTCATCGCGAGGCTGCTGGATATATTCCCATTTGCAGAATTGAAGGAGCGCATCCTGAAAGCGGTTTCGATGAAGATTTCCAAATGGAACAGCAGGCCAATGCTGAATTCATCGCCGCAGCCAGCCCAGCTACCGTGCTGGAATTACTGGATGAACTGGAAGCAGCAAAAAAGCGCATTGCAGAACTGGAAGCGCGGGAAATACTGCTCCCGGAACGTAGCAGCATGCTTCATCGAACAGATTTTCACGAGGATTACCAAACGGTAATGGCATACAAAGTTTCTGAGGTCATCGCTGCAATCCGCGCCGCTGGCATTCGCATCAAAGGAGAGTGAGATGGACGGACAAATATCAATCGTTCGACCAGGAGCATGTGACGATCGCGAAATACGAATAATTATTCGTCTGGCAATGGGGAAAGCAATAACTGCTCTCATTACCCCAGAAAATCTCGCATTAGCATTAACAGGAAAGTCAGACCTGCCAGTAGAGCTAAAGCTGCGAAATGTTGAGATTAAGGTGAAATAGCTATGACCACTATTACCAAAGAACGTATCGAATTATTCATTAAAAATCCGCTTGATAACGGGCTTACCCGTGGCGAACAAATGGAAGTGGCACGGATTGCACTGGCATCACTGGGAGCAGAACCTGTAAGCCAAACTTACAACTTTCCAGAATTAATCGAAGGCATGGAGGTTTCCATTGATGTAAGCACTTGTGATGCGGATTTAGGTAATCGCTATTTCGGTATCGTCACCGAGGCGTTAGAACTTGATACTGCCAAGAATGGTTACATCCTCCCGGTTCAGGACGCAGAGCCAAACTTCGATATAAATGGCAACTCTCCGGTAACTCCGGATGGTTGGATAAGCTGTAGTGAGCGAATGCCGGAAGAAACGGGTGACATTATTGTTGTTTCTGATGGCATTGTAATGTCAGGGATTTCTTATTCTCGTCGTGACGGGTTCTATATAGCCGCATTGGAGTACGACGACGATGAGCCAATTGGCGGTGTAACCCACTGGATGCCGCTACCGGAACCGCCGCAGGAGGTTAACCGTGGCTAACCTGCAACTTGCCGTCAAAGGTGAATACTTCGATGCCATGATTCGCAGAGAGAAAACTGAAGAGTATCGCCTGTGTAATGACTATTGGAATAAGCGCCTCGTTAACCGTAAGTATGACCGCCTGATTATCACAAAGGGATATCCGAAGCGCGACGATTCCAGCCGTAGAATTGACGTCCCGTATGAAGAGTATGAAATAAAAACAATCACACATCCGCACTTCGGTGATAAACCGGTAAAGGTGTTCGCGATAAAGGTGAATATCGACAATGAATGACAATCCTCGCACTCGCGTGGATTTCTTTTATCTGAACTCGCTACGGCGAGTTTTGTTTTATGGAGATGATAAATGCACTTCCGAGTCACTGGTGAATGGAATGGAGAGCCATTCGACAGGGTTATCGAAGCAGAGGACATCAACGACTGCTATAACCACTGGATGATATGGGCGCAGATAGCGCATGCAGACGTAACCAATATTCGAATTGAAGAACTGAAAGAACACCAAGCCGCCTGATGGCGGTTTTTTATTGCCTGATTTGCAGGTTCGATTCCCTATTCAGAGATAGCACTCATGCAACACGAACTACAACCTGATTCACTGGTTGATTTGAAATTCATCATGGCTGATACTGGCTTCGGTAAAACCTTCATCTATGACCGGATTAAGTCCGGCGACCTGCCAAAAGCCAAAGTTATCCACGGTCGAGCAAGATGGTTATATCGTGACCATTGTGAATTCAAAAATAAGCTCTTAAGCCGCGCCAATGGGTAAAATAGCGGGTAAAATATTTCTCACATCTAAAAAACACCATTCCAATCAATCCCCTGCTGCTTCAAGTAGATGTCTGCAGGGGACACCATATAAACGTTGCCCGCCATTCACCACGATGACCTAAACGCCAGCCAGAACGTATTCTTCTCGTAATCATAATTAGCCAACGATTTCAGTATGGTTAGTCCTGCCAGAAAGGAACGTGTCTTTGTCAATCACGCACACAATAAACCGACAGCAACGCGCATTTCTGCGTACAATACCTTCTGACTTTTTCAGTCACTAGCCGCGACCTTTTACAACCTTCTCTGGACGATACAGGAGCCAGGCGTTGATATGAAACAGATCACCCTCAGCGATATGCAGCAGCAGAGCGAAGCGGCAGCCAGTGCTCCGCGCCTGCGTGCCCATCGCAATTTTCATCCTGAACTGAGCGACCCGATACAGCGTCTGGCCATCGCCATGGAACCCGGCACCTATATCCGCCCGCACCGGCACAGACATACCTTCGAACTTTTACTGCCGCTGAAAGGCCGATTTGTAGTGCTGAATTTTGATGACCACGGCGTGGTCACCAACCGGGTGGTGCTGGGTGAAACCTGTACGGCGCTGGAAATGGAGGCTGGCACCTGGCATACGGTGCTCTCGCTCGACGCAGGCGGCATGGTATTTGAAGTCAAACAGGGCGCTTATCAACCGCTTGCCGAAATGGACACTATGGTCTGGGCGCCTGCTGAAGGCCAGCCAGGCACTGCCGAAATGATGGCCTGGTATGCCATCGCGCAACCGGGTGACCGCTTCCTGTCTATGCCGCAATAACTACAGGTAGGTTCGACAGGCGCCGCAGGCGTCTGTTTGATACTTCCTGCCGACCACAATGTTTGCCAAATTGACCGTCCCTTTTTTCGTGCTCCGCTCATACTCACCTTAAATATTGTTGCTAAACAGGAAGAAACGCTTATATTCAGCAAACTATTTTTCTCTACGAATAAGAGATGATAAGATAACGGGAAAGAGTAAATACGCGGCAGCAAAACAATAAAAACAGCCAATTTATCGATATATTATTCTCAATGTGAATGGATTTTGTTAATCAGGTAAAGGAAGTCAGCAGAAAAAATAAATCATTGTCATTGATGCTTTTGCTCACCATGGCGATATATTTTTTCATCGACATACAATTCTTATGAATATTACAGAACGGAATATCTGGAAGCTAAATAATTTACCGCCAATGGAGTATTGCTCTCTGGCGCGGGCGCAAAAATTATTAAACTGCGAACTGGAAGACATTCTTCACTGGCATGATATAGGCGCAATCAATCTATGTCTTAAGCTTAACCCAACGCCGGGAATATTAAAAATCGCCGTCCTCTCCCATCAGGAAAAAGAGGTAACCAGCGCGTTTAATCCATTTACCTCAGTCGAGGCAGGAGAAACAGTCTGGTCGCATCACTCCCATATCCGCAGCATTCTGCGGCTTGAAGGCGATATTCCGACGATGGAAACCCTGCGCGGAAATACGGTAACCCAGTTCAACGTAAAGGTATTTGCTTCAGGGCTCTGGCATCCACACTGTCGGAACCTAATGGCGCTGCTGGAGGCGCCAGATGATATTCTTTTCGAAAACCGCCTCAGCATGATGCTGCCGGATAAACCATTTGTTTATTGTCATTTCATTCCAGAGGAAGACGAACGCCCCTCGATATCATTGAACCGCATCTATATCACCAGCCAGGCCATTGAGAAAATATACGCCCACAGTATTAGCGCCCGGCCTATGGACGTGACGAAAAATCCGCTACTGGATCAAACCCGTTACATCCAGCAGGAATTAACCGTCCTGCCGCAAAGTGAGGTATTGCTGGAATTTATCCATTATCTTATTCAGTCCCATACTGTATTTAATGAGAAGTTGCAGAATATGGCTGAGCCAGACAAGACTCAGCTCTTTCATCACGTGCTGGAAAGGCTTAAGGAAGAAGGCATGCTTATAGAGAATGCCCAGCCCGATGAAGGCGATATCGGCAGCGAAGCCAGCCGTGAGTCGCAGTTCGCCGGCGAGTAACGTAGTCCTTCAGGCAAGGGACTGGCGGTTTTCCTGCTCAATCGTTATCGCGTTCTCTCGGGCCAGGGTGATGAATTCGCGCGCTGCGGCGCTCTGCCAGGCGCCCTGCCGCTGCAATAAACAGGCCGTGCGCTGCAGCAGCGCAGGTCTTAGCTCAATCGCCACCACATCATCAAACTGTCCGGCGATCGCCGCCGGCAGCAGCGTTGCTAACGTTGTGCTTCGAATAACCGACAGAACGGCCCCGATGGAGTTGGCCTCCATCCGCACGTCTGGTTCGAGCCGATGAAGGCGGCAATAACGATCAATCTGCTCGCGGGTAGCAAACTCGCTGCTCAGTAAAATTAGCGGCTGGGCGTCGAGAGCCTGCAGTTGCAAGTCGCGCTCTCCTGCCAGCGGATGCGCACGGCTCACCACCAGCGCAAGCGTTTCCGTCAGCAGCGGCTGAACCACAATTTCCTGTGACCGGCTGTCGTCAAAGGCAATCCCCACATCCAGTTCATCCTCCAGCAGCATCGCCTCCATCCGCTCCTGGTTCATCTCCTGGATAAGCACTTTTACTCCAGGATAGCGTCGGTAGTACGCCTCCATCAGCGGGCCCAGCATATAGGTAGTGAAAGTTGGCGTCATAGCAATGCGGAGTTTACCGTGCTGGAGATCTTCTGCGTCATGCAAGGCGCGCCGACCTTCCTCAAGCTCGCGTAACGCGCGACGGGCATACTCCAGCCAGATCTCTCCAGCATCGGTCAGGCGAATACGTCGGCCAGAGCGGTCGAAAAGCTGAACCTCCAGCATCGCTTCCAGCTGGCGTATCTGCTGTGACAGCGCAGGCTGGGAGACATGCAGCGCCGCGGCGGCGCGGGAAAAGCCACAATGTTCAGCCACAGCGATAAAGTAGGAAAGTTGGCGCAGAAGCATCGGCCCACCTATAAGAAATTCCAATAGGCATTATCATAAATAAGTCTTTTAACTTATGAAACAAGAGACGTACCCTCTTCGCACGACCCTCAACATATTTCACCTTTAACATCGTTTTATGCAGGAGTGACTATGTCCGCTCACGATCGTTATCTTCAGCGCGCATTAGTGCTGGCAAAACAAAACATTGCTGACGGTGGGCGCCCCTTCGGCGCCGTGCTGGTGCGGAATGATGAGATTGTCGCTGAAAGCGTCAATACCTTTCATCTGAGCGGTGACCCAACGGCGCATGCCGAACTGAACGCCGTTCGCGATCTTGCCGCCAGACTGGGAAGCGCGGTGTTGCGCGAATGCGTCATCTATGCCAGCGGACAACCTTGCCCTATGTGCCTGAGCGCGCTCTATTTAACCGGCGTGCGGGAAGTGTTTTTCGCCAATAGCAATCAGGACGGGGAGCCTTTTCAGCTCTCGACCGCCGCGATTTATCAGCAGCTGCAGCAGCCGCTGGCCCAGCAAACGCTGCCGATCCATCATCGCCCGCAGCCGGAGGGAACTGAACTTTATCAGCGCTGGGCGGAACGGCAGTCATGACACCAGCGCTGCGACAGAACCTGACGCTGGCAGTCCTGGTACTGACTGGGATCAATATGCGGCCGCTGCTTACCTCCATTGGTCCTTTGCTGCCGGACATCCGCGCAGCCAGCGGCATGAGCTATACCCTGGCCGCACTCCTGACCGCGCTGCCGGTGATCGCGATGGGGGTGCTGGCGCTGGCCGCTGGCTGGGTCGATCGCTATATCGGTCAAAAGCGCAGTATTGCGCTGAGCCTGCTGATTATCGCGGCAGGCGCCCTGCTGCGGGAAATCGCTCCGAATAGTGGCTTACTGCTCACCAGCGCTCTGGCCGGAGGAATTGGCATCGGCATTATTCAGGCCGCCATCCCGGCGGTAATTAAGCACCTCTTTCCCCGACGGACGCCGCTGGTGATGGGACTATGGTCAGCGGCGCTGATGGGCGGCGGCGGGTTAGGCGCCGCGTTCACCCCATGGCTGGCGTCACATAGCGCGGCCTGGCATGATGCGCTAGCCTGGTGGG
>ERZ791917.1719-NODE-1719-length-11199-cov-3.089465_pt1 | contig 11199 bp, 9 predicted proteins | sample MGYA00510138_ERZ791917 | MGnify/ENA primary metagenome ERZ791917 (study PRJEB30046, sample SAMN00792102) | human gut metagenome | study: EMG produced TPA metagenomics assembly of the A metagenome-wide association study of gut microbiota in type 2...
GACAAGATACGGCGTTGCAAAGGTATTATCTATTACCAAAGGAATCTGATGCCGGTGTGCAATAGAAGCAATTTTTTCTATATCAGCGATATCGGAATTAGGGTTTCCCAGTGTCTCTATAAAGACAGCCTTTGTATTATCCCTGATAGCTGCCTCTACCGCCTCTAAATCAGCCGGATCCACAAATGTAGTCTCCACCCCGTATTCCGGAAAGGTGTGGGCCAGGTAATTGTAGGTGCCGCCGTATATATGGCCGGAAGACACAATATGATCCCCTGCCCGTGTCAGGTTCTGGAAGGTATAGGACAGGGCCGCTGCCCCGGAAGCCGTGGCCAGGGCTGCCACGCCGCCTTCCAGCTGCGCCATTCTCTGTTCAAATACATCCAGGGTAGGATTGGTAAGACGGCTGTATATATTTCCCGGGTCGCTGAGATTGAATCGTGCCGCCGCGTGGTCGCAGTTATCAAATACATACGATGATGTCTGGTAAATCGGTACCGACCTTGCCCCTGTTGAAGGGTCGGGCTGCTCCTGACCTCCGTGAAGCTGGGTTGTCTCAAATTTAAAATGTCTGTCTGATCTCTTACGCTTCTCTCCCATAATATTGTCCTCCGTCTCCTAATTCCTACTATTTCTATAGGTTTAATTGATAATATCATGGTATTTTTTTCCTGTCAAGAATTTATTTACGTACATTCTTAAACCTTATTTTTGAGTCCCCGCGCATTCTCAAACCATACTTCCCTTATCCATCTCAGGCATTCCCGGCGCGCTTTTATCAGAGGGCGCGCATCCAAACATTTTTTTGTAAGCCCTGAAAAAACTGGAGTAGTCTCCAAATCCCGCTCTGGACGCTCTGCTGCCGGCACCCCCATTGACAGCTCTTTTCTCACAATGGCCATGCGCTTATATAGGATGTACCGGGCCACCGTGGTTCCCGTGGCCCTCTTAAATACAGCTGTGAGATGATTTTTGCTCATATAGAAGGTCTGTGCCAGCCCTTCCAGGCTCAGCGGAGCGGACAGATTCTGGTTGATATAGCGGATGATTTCCTGGACCTGTCCTTCCTTTCCCCTGGAAGTTCCTGAAGCCTCCCTATATATTGCAAAAATCTTGGTCAAAAGAGACAGAACCCGTGTGCGGATTGCAATATCCTGTAAATCTTTTCCATAATTCCCACACTCCTCCAGGGAGTGAAAATACCACTCCAGCTGAAACTGTTCCTCATAGCAGCACCATCCGGTTCCAAAAGGCTCCAGCAAAAGAGCCTGTTCCTCTTCCTGCAGAAGTTCGGCGGCAAAGTGCAGACGTATCCGGTTATATTCATCCGAATCCAGCACCCTTAACCCGTGAAAACAGCCCGGCGGTATGATAATCAGGCTTCCGGGCCTGGGTGTGTAGGTCCTGCCCTCCAGCAGATACTCTGCGTTGCCTGAAATCATGTAATAAACCTCATATACATCATGGCAGTGCATTTTATACTCCATATCCCCTTCATCGCTGCGCGTATGGGCATATACCACCCTCTGCGTCTTAAAACTTTCTTCCTGGTACATGGATCTCCTCCTTAAAAATCCCGGCTGTCCCCAGCCGTCCCTGCCCTGCGCGGCCGCAAGCCGCAGGTGCGTTTAACCCTATTCTAACACAGCTTGTGCTAATTGCAATATTTCTTTGTCTTCTGACAATGGTTTTTGCAATATACCTGTATTATAATGTGTCCTGTAAGCAAGAAAAACACAGCAAATAAATTGTTGCAAAAACCGAAAGGGCCCTCCCCCTTTCACACATTTTATCCCCCTTTATACACAGTAAAAGACCAGGCATCCCCAGTGCCTGGTCTTTGTGTAACTGCTGCTATTCGGAAATTCTATGATTTTTTCTGTGATTCGCTTTATGGCCAGATTGCCCTTGCCGCCTTGGCCTCCACTACCCGCTTCACGGCAATCAGGTAAGCGCCGGTGCGCAGTGTGGCATTCTGTCTCTTTGCAATATCCCATACTGCTTCAAACGCAGGATCCATGATATCCTTCAGCTTCTCGTTGACTTCTTCCTCGGTCCAGCTCACGGATTGTATATTCTGAACCCATTCAAAATAAGAAACAACTACGCCGCCTGCATTGGCCAGGATATCAGGCACAACAGTAATGCCTCTTTCCTGGAGTATCCCGTCAGCGTCTGCGGCCACCGGGCCGTTTGCAGCCTCCACGATGATTTCCGCACGGATTTTATGTGCATTGGAAGCGTTAATCTGATTTTCAAGGGCTGCCGGCACCAGTACCCTGGCATCCATCTCCAGCAGTTCCTCATTGGTAATGCGGCTCATTCCCTCTTCATTGTAATCCTTTAACAGATTCTTTCTGTTAAGGGAGAGGTAATCCAGGATAGCCGGTACGTTAAGTCCTTGCGGATTACAGATTCCGCCGGATACATCGCTGACCGCTATGATCTTCATTCCTTCCCTATGAAGCAGCTTGGCTGTGATGCTGCCCACATTTCCCATTCCCTGAATGGCTACCGTGGTTCCCTGAACCGGAATTCCCATTTTATTCAGTATATTTTTTGTGGTATACATGACGCCCCGTCCCGTGGCTTCATTTCTTCCAAGGGCGCCTCCCAGGCAGATTGGCTTGCCTGTAACCACGCCGTGGATGCAGTGGCCCTTCAGCATGCTGTAGGTATCCATCATCCAGCCCATAACAGCCGCATTGGTGCCTACATCAGGAGCCGGGATATCCTGTTCCGGCCCAATAAGGGGAGCAATGGCTGCCGTGTATCTTCTGGTGATTGCCCGGATTTCATTTTCAGACAGCTCATTGGGGTCGCAGACAACACCGCCCTTGCCGCCGCCGTAAGGAATATTCACCACTGCGCACTTGAATGTCATCCAGGCTGCCAGGGCCCTGACCTCGTCAGGATTTACCGCAGGATGGAAACGCACTCCGCCCTTGGCCGGTCCGCGGGATGTGGAGTGCTGCACCCTGTATCCCTCAAATACCTTCGTTGTCCCATCGTCCATCCGCACCGGAATCGCAACCTTAAGTTCCCTCTCCGGGTACTTAATGGCCTCTATGTCACTGTCCGTATAGCCCAGTATATCGGCTGCTTCCTTTACTACCTTTAACACATTATCATAAGGATTATATAGTTTCTCCATACCTGTTCTCCTTTTCTGCCCGGCTGCTGCCTGTTTATAGTATCCCAATACTTAGTTCCCCTGATTCACCACTGACTCGATTCCCGCTATCTTAACGCACAGAATAAATATGTCCATGGCTGATTTTAACTCCTCCGGCGTGGGATAGGTGGGAGCAATGCGGATATTTCTGTCCTGCGGATCCCTCTTGTAGGGATAGGTTGCGCCTGCGCCTGTGAGCGTGACACCTGCCTCCTTAGCCAGCTGCACGGTACGCTTTGCACATCCTGCAAGCGTGTCCAGGGAGATGAAATAGCCTCCCTTCGGACGGCTCCACACTGCCAGTCCGCTGCCTTCCAGTTCCTCCTCCAGACGGTTTAACACCATGTCAAATTTGGGCCTCAGCACCTCTGCCAGATCCGCCATATGGGCGCGGATGTTTTCCGGCGTTTTGAAATACTGCACATGCCTTAGCTGGTTCAGCTTGTCATGTCCAATGGTCTGTGAGGACATATGGCCCTTAAACTCCTTCATGTTGTCCGGTCCTGAAGCAATAAGGGAAATACCTGCCCCCGGAAATGTTATCTTGGAGGTTGAGAAGAAATAGTAAGCCCTGTTTGGATGACCGCCGGCCTCACATGCATCCAGGATATTTTTGAGGGGCACTTCCTGGTAAATATGGTGCACACCGTAGGCATTGTCCCAGAATATCCTGAAATCCGGGGCAGCCGTTTCCATAGACGCCAGGCGGTCCACCACCCGGTCGCTGTAGCATACTCCCTGAGGATTGGAATGAAGGGGAACGCACCAGATTCCCTTGATGGAAGCATCCTCCCTTACCATGGCTTCCACCATCTCCATGTCAGGTCCGTCCTCCAGAAGCGGGACCGGAATCATCTGGATTCCCAGCTCCTCGCAAATCTGGAAATGCCTGTCGTACCCCGGGACCGGACAAAGGAATTTCACAGGACTGCCCTCATATGCATAGAAGCTCCATGGCTTTTCTCCCTGTGTTCCGAAAAGACAGTGGAACGCCATGGTGTCAAACATCAGATTCAGGCTGGAATTACCCCCTATTATAATCTGGTCCGGCTTCAGGCCCAAAAGCTGGCCCAACAGACGCCTGCATTCAGGAATCCCTTCTAAAACGCCGTAATTCCTTGCATCTGTACCGTCCTCCAGCGTACAGCCCTCTGGAAACTCCAACAGGCCCATGTTCATATCCAACTGGGCTGCTGCGGGTTTTCCCCTGGCCATATTCAGTTTTAAATTCAATTTCTTGGCTTCCTGGAACTGTATGGTAAGCTCTTTTAACATATCATTCAGTTCCTGTTTGGAATATTCCGTTACATGTCTCATTCATGGCCTCCGCATCAAACATTAGTCAGATATATTTGTTCTTGCCTTTATTATAAAAATATCCTAGAATAAAAACAAATATTTATATTTGAATAAAACATATAATCAAAAACTTATAGGAGGTGCAGCTATGTTCAGCGGGATGAATTACGTATACGAAGTCTATAAGGAACAGAGCTTTTCCAAGGCTGCTGAGAACCTTTACATATCCCAGCCGGCCCTCAGTTCCATGATTAAGAAGATTGAGACAAAGATAGGCATGCCCCTCTTTGACCGGAGCACCAGCCCCATCCAGCTGACGGAATGCGGCAAGAAATACATCAAGACCGCCGAGAAAATCATGGACCTGGAAAATGAGTTCGCCTACTATGTGGGCAATCTCCAGGAACTGAAAACAGGCCGTCTGTCCGTGGGCGGGACCTATCTCTTCTCATCCTTCATTTTTCCACCCATCATTGATAAGTTCCGCAGGGCCTACCCTCACGTGAAGCTGAACCTGTTTGAGGGACACACCCCGCTGCTGGAGCAAAAGCTCTTTGCCGGGGAACTGGACATTATCATAGACAACTATCTGCTGGACGCGGGCATCTACGAAAAGGAGCGCTTCATGGAGGAACGCCTGCTGCTGGCTGTTCCCTCCTCCTTTGACAGCAACCGGAGAGCGGTAAAATACCAGCTTAAGGCTTCCGACATAAAGCGCTGCCTTCACCAGAACGATACCTTTCCGGCCGTATCCCTAAAGAAGTTCAAGGATGAGCCCTTTGTCATGCTGCGGTCCCACAATGATACCAGGGAACGTGTGGACGCCATACTTGGCCGGGCAGGAATCCAGTTAAACTATACCTTAAAGCTGAACCAGCTCTTAACCACCTATCACCTGACAGAGTACGGCATGGGCGCCTCATTTGTCAGCGACACCGTGGTCAAATGCCTTCCGGAAAACCCGGATATCATATATTATAAGATTGACGACCCCGAGGCAGTAAGAGATGTTTACCTGTATTATAAAAAAAATAAATACCTGACCCGGAGCATGATTGAATTTATCAAAATGGCAATTCCGGGCATTGAGAAAAACTCGGAGAAGTATGTATAATCATATGCTTATAAGTGTTATAAGTGTCATTTTTTCAGCAAATAAAAATACAGAAGGGGGTAAGAAAAATGGTTGGATGGCCAGAAATCCTTAAAAAGGAAAACCTGACAAGGGAAGAAAAAAAATGTATCTGCAACCGGCTCATGACCACGGAGAGCCACATGGAACAGCTGATACTGAAGCATTTCACAGAGGAGGATTTCCGCAGGGTCTGGATGCGCAAAATCGGCGGGGGCGTAATTGGAGGCAAGGCCTGCGGCCTGCTGGTTGCCAGGAAGCTGATTGAACTCAACATGCCGGAGTACGCAGGGCATGTGGAACCCCATAACTCCTTTTTCATCGGCACGGATGTTTTCTACCGGTATCTGGTATATAACCGCTGTGCGGAGTTAAAGGCCAGACACCGTCTGGAAAAGGAACATTTTAAGGAGACCGAGGAACTGACCAAACGGCTGCGGGGCGGTTCCCTGCCCAAAGATATACGTGAAGAGCTGAGCGATATGCTGGACCACTACGGGACCACCCCAATCATTGTCCGTTCCAGCAGCATCATGGAGGACGGATACGGCAATGCATTCTCCGGCAAATACGAATCCATCTTCTGTATGAACCAGGGCACCAAGGAGGAACGGATGGAGGAACTGGAGGAAGCCATCCGCCGCGTATACGCCAGCACCATGAACGAACAGGCCATTGAATACCGCAGGAAACGCCACCTGCTGGATGTGGATGAACAGATGGCCCTGCTGATTCAGCAGGTGGCCGGGCAGCAGTACGGCGACCTCTATATGCCGGTGGCTGCCGGTATGGGCTGTTCCTATAACCCTTATAAATGGATGGAGCACCTGAACCCGGAAGCAGGAATGCTGCGCATGGTCATGGGGCTGGGGACCAGGGCTGTGGAGAGGACGCCCGGCGATTACCCCCGTCTTATCGGTCTTGACAGGGCGCAGGCCAACTTAAGGACCACCCTGGCTGAACGCCACAAATTTTCCCAGCGCAAGGTGGATGTCCTGGATTTTGGAACCAAGTCGCTCTGTACCAAGTCCCTGGAAAAAATACTGGACCTTTTTCCCAAATGGCAGAAGAAAATGGTGCTGAGCAGGGATACGGATGCCGAGGACATGCTGGCCGAGCGCCATATATACAGAACCATCTATTTTGGGGACTGCCAGGGCCTGGTGGACAATCTGGAGTTCATACGGATGATGCGCACCCTCATGAAGATGCTGGAGAAAGAATATGAACGCCCGGTGGATGTGGAGTTTGCCGTCACCAGTCCGGAGGAAGGCATATGGAGGCTGAACCTGCTGCAATGCCGTCCCCTTCAGACCGCCAAATCCGAGCAGGTACATATACCGGACGGCGTGGACCACGAATTTCTCTTTGACGTGCGCAGAACGTCCATGCGCCGGTCCAAGGAGGAACCCATCGACTACATTGTGTGGGTGGATCCCCAGAAATACTATGAATACGAATATGCCAAGAAGCCGGACGTGGCCCGTTTAATCAGCCGCATCAACCAGCATTTTGAGGATACGGATAAGAAGCTGATGCTGCTGGTGCCCGGCCGCATCGGAACCTCGTCCCCTGAATTAGGCGTACCCGTGGTCTATGCGGAAATCAGCCAGTTCAGCGCCATCTGCGAGGTGGCTTACGGAAAGGCAGGCTACCACCCGGATCTTTCCTACGGCAGCCACATGTTCCAGGACATGGTGGAGGCAGATGTGTATTACGGCGCCATCAATGACAACAGCAAGACCAGGCTGTACCGCCCTGAACTCCTCACCAGATATCCTGAGGTGCTGAAGGATATTCTGCCCGGCGAATCCCAGGAACTGGCTGACATTGTAAAGATCCATGATGTAAGCCGGTCCGGTGCCACACTGACCCTGGATGCCCAGGAGGGCCGTGCGGTGTGCCGGATACGCGGGGAACAGCAGACTGCCGAGCGGTAAGGGGAATACAGCGCCCCATACAGCAGGCGGGAAACATGAGACATGATACCTGTATCATGTCAGACTGCAGATACATCGGTGCTCAGGACGCAAGTCCGGGCACCGAACTACTTTAACATAGCCTAATTTTTAAAAATTTTATGTTGAAAGGCAGGGACAATCAAACATTCATTTACTGCCAGTATTAGAAATTCTTGCTTCTGCGCTTGTTCTCAATCAATTCTAAATCAGGATTCACTCTATCTTTCTGCTGCCGATACAACCGGAAAAACATACTGCACGTTCAACTTTAGAAATACGGATTCAGCAAAAAATCCCATTTAAAAACACTCCGACGATTTCTGGATATACTGACAGTTTTTAAATAACCTAAAAAAACGCATCAGGCTCATACTAATCATGAAGCCTGTACAAGGCCAATCAACAGAAAGGAGTGAATCATATGAATTTATGCAATTGCGACGCCAAAGTTCCTGCATCACAATGCGGGTGCAGCAAAGAGCTTCCCGCTCCCGGACCAGGAGTACAGCTGGCCATTGCCACTGTTCCCATGCAGCCCTGGGAAACACCTTATGAGCCATCCAAAGCCCTGAAACAGGGAACTATTTTTCCCTGCCTGGATCTGCCGTTTTTTATAGTAGGAGGTGAAAAAAATGCCTGACCGCTGCCAGCTGCTTCAGCAGATTAATGAGATAAGTTTTGTTGTCAATGACCTGAACCTGTTTCTGGATACCCACCCAACAGACGGCCAGGCATTAGACGCGTTCAGCCAGGCCATGGCCCAGAGAAAACAGCTTCTGGATTCCTTTGCCAAGGAATATGAACCCCTTACCCTGAACTGTGTCTGCCCTGAAACCAATAACAAGTCCGAATCCCATACCAAGTATCCCGGCCAGAAGCATTTTACCTGGTCAGACGGACCTCTGCCATGGGACTGCCCGGAACATTAAAATAAGGAGGTGTCTGACCATGTGGACTTATGAAAAACGGTTACAATTTCCCGTAAAAATTACCCAGACCTGTCCCAAGACAGCGTCCCTGATTATCAGCCAGTTCGGCGGTCCTGACGGCGAATTAGCTGCTTCCATGCGTTATCTTTCCCAGCGTTACACTATGCCATGCAAGGAAGTGGGCGGACTGCTGACAGATATTGGCACAGAAGAGCTTGCCCATCTGGAAATGATCTGCGCCATTATCTATCAGCTGACCAAGAATCTGACCCCGGAACAGGCCAAGACAGCAGGCTTTGACGCCTATTATATCGACCACACCACGGCTCTTTGGCCTACGGCTGCTGCAGGTGTTCCCTTTAATGCCTGCGAATTCCAGTCCAAAGGCGATGCCATCACAGACCTTCATGAGGACCTGGCGGCAGAACAGAAGGCCAGGACCACGTATGACAACCTGATCCGCATCATTGAAAACCCGGAGGTAAGAGAACCCCTTAAATTCCTCCGGGCCAGGGAAGTCGTGCATTTCCAGCGTTTCGGGGAGGCGCTGGAAAAGATAAAGTCCAAGCTGGATGAAAAGAATTTTTACTACTTCAATCCTGAGTTTGATAAGCAGTTTGTACAGAACCAGAAATAAAAGATAAAACACGACGCTGCCTCGCATGCTGAACTGTATGCGGAGCAGCGGACTACATACACCAACTTTGGAGGTTTTACGTGATTAACTCAACTGACACTCAAAGGGATTCCTGGAAAACAAATTGGGGATTTATCCTGTCCTGCATCGGTTCCGCCGTTGGAATGGGCAATATATGGATGTTTCCCGCCAGAGTCTCCAAATACGGCGGCGGAACCTTTCTGCTTCCCTATTTCCTCTTTGTCATTATGATAGGCCTTTCCGGCGTTATCGGGGAAATGGCATTCGGCCGCGCCGCCCGCTCCGGACCTATAGGCGCCTTTGGCCAGGCCATGGCCAGCAGGGGAAAAGGACGGCGTCTGGGAGAAGCCATCGGATATATCCCGGTTCTGGGCTCCCTGGCCCTGGCTATCGGATACTCTGTCATTGTGGGCTGGATCCTCCGCTACAGCGCGGGTTCCCTGACCGGCACTACACTGGCTCCCGGCGATGTGGACGGCTTTACCCTTGCTTTTAGTTCCATGGCCGGAGCCTTCGGAAATAATTTCTGGCAGACTGTTGGACTGGTTATCACCTTTATCATCATGGTACTGGGCATATCCGGCGGTATTGAAAAAATCAACAAAATAATCATGCCCCTATTCTTCCTCTTATTCCTGGGACTGGCTGTCTACATGGCGTTCCAGCCCTCTGCCGCGGATGGATACCGCTATATCTTCCGGATTGACCTTAAAGGCCTGGCAGATCCCATGACATGGGTATTCGCCCTGGGACAGGCGTTCTTCTCACTGTCACTGGCAGGAAACGGCACCTTAATCTACGGCTCCTATCTAGATGACCGGGAAGATGTGACCAATGCAGCATGGAAGGTAGCCCTTTTTGACACCCTGGCAGCCCTGCTTGCTGCTCTTGTCATCATCCCGGCCATGGCAACTGCGGGTTCCGGGCTGGATGAAGGCGGACCCGGACTGATTTTCATTTACCTTCCCAACCTTTTTAAATCCATGCCCGGAAGCCGTGTCCTGGTTATCGTGTTCTTCACAGCCGTACTGTTTGCCGGGATCTCCTCCCTGATTAATCTGTTCGAGGCCCCCATTGCCGCTTTACAGCAGCAGTTTAAGCTCAGCCGCAGGACATCTGTCTCCGTAATAACGGCTGCCGCCCTGGCCATCGGACTGTGCATCCAGGGCATTGTATCCGGGTGGATGGATTTTGTATCCATCTATATCTGCCCTCTTGGAGCAGGTTTGGCCGGTATCATGTTTTTCTGGGTATTTGGATCGGACTATGCGAAAAAAGAAGTGGAAAAAGGCCGTCTGCGTCCCATAGGACCCTGGTTTTCTTTCATGACATCCTATCTGTTCTGCGGTTTAACGGCTGCGGTCTTTGTTTTGGGAATTGTATTTGGAGGAATCGGGTAGTATAATTATACCAATGATACATGTGATTCCCTGTCATTCGCAAACTGACAGGGAGTCTTCTTTTATTTACGAAAGACGAGGTAGCTTATGAAATCTTCATCAACTCAAGAAAATCCACTGGGTATTCTGCCCGTGAACCAGCTTTTGGCCCGATTTGCCATACCCAGCATCATAGCCATGCTGGTCAGCGCCCTGTATAACATTGTAGACCAGTTTTACATAGGAAGAAGCGTGGGTATGCTGGGAAATGCTGCCACCAACGTGGCCTTTCCCCTTACCATCACCTGTACTGCCATCTCCCTGATGTGCGGCATCGGCGGGGCTGCCAATTTTAATCTGTCCCTTGGCAGCGGCGAAAAAGAGGAAGCCACACGTTATGCAGGCAACGCTGTATTTATGCTGGCTGCCATTGGAATCCTCCTATGTCTCACGGTCAGGCTTTTCCTGAAACCGCTTATGATTGTATTTGGGGCCACTCCGGATGTTCTGGACTATTCACTGACCTATACCGGCATCACGTCCCTTGGATTTCCATTCCTTATCCTGACCACAGGCGGCTCCAACCTGATCCGCGCAGACGGCAGTCCCCGTTTTTCCATGATGTGTACTCTCACATTGTCAATCAACCAGGAATGGTACCTATAC
>ERZ791917.1731-NODE-1731-length-11127-cov-2.668262_pt1 | contig 11127 bp, 4 predicted proteins | sample MGYA00510138_ERZ791917 | MGnify/ENA primary metagenome ERZ791917 (study PRJEB30046, sample SAMN00792102) | human gut metagenome | study: EMG produced TPA metagenomics assembly of the A metagenome-wide association study of gut microbiota in type 2...
GATGATTCTGGCACCCGGTCTCCACTTGGAGAGCATCTGGGTGGTAAAGCCTGTAATACTGGGAGCGATGATGACATCCGCATCCAGGTCATGAGCGGTTGATACAGAGGCAAAACACACTGCATTGGAAACATTCTTCATGTTCTGCTCCGTCACCTTCCTCTGGCGGTACCCTGCATAGTCCAGATGCATCTCTGTCTCCAGTGCAATGGAAACCATCATCTTAAGGGCGTCCACAGGATACTTGCCCATGGCTGTCTCACCGGAAAGCATCACCGCGTCCGTGCCGTCATACACTGCATTGGCAACGTCCGTCACCTCGGCCCTGGTTGGCCTTGGGTTGCGGATCATGGAATCCAGCATCTGGGTGGCTGTGATAACAATTTTACAAGCCTCGTTGCACTTGCGGATAATTTTCTTCTGGATGTGGGGAACCTTCTCTGCCGGTATCTCCACGCCCATGTCGCCTCTGGCTACCATGATGCCGTCCGCTGCCTCGATGATGGCGTCCAGATTCTCGATGCCCTCCGCGTTCTCAATCTTTGCAATAACCTTCATACTGGAACCCTGCTCATCCAGCATGGCCTTGATTTCCTTAATACAGTCAGCTGTACGTACAAAGGATGCCGCGATGAAGTCAAAGCCCTGCCTGATTCCAAAACGGATATCCTCTTTGTCCTTATCCGTCAGGGCCGGAAGCTTAATCTTTACATTGGGCACATTGACGCCCTTCTTCTCTCCCAGCTCTCCTCCGTTGATGACCTCACAGACAATGTCTGTATCCTTCACCTGGCGCACTTCCAGCTCAATCAGTCCGTCGTCAATGAGAATCCGGTTGCCCGCGGCAACATCCTCATTCAGTCCGCTGTAATTGATATAGCCGATGGTATCGTCACCTACCAGCTCCCTGGTGGTCAGGGTATAGGTCTGGCCTTCCTTCAAAGTCACCTTTTTGCCGTCCTTAAGCTGCCCTGTACGGATCTCCGGTCCCTTGGTATCCAAGAGCGCTGCGACCGGAATATCCAGCTCCTTGCGCACTTCCTTTAACAGCTCCAGGCGTCCCTGATGCTCGTTGTAGTCCCCGTGTGAAAAGTTAAAACGGGCCACATCCATACCATTCCTGGCAAGCTCCATCATAATGTTTTTGTCGCTGGTATTGGGGCCCATGGTACAGATAATCTTGGTTTTTTTCATGTTTCTTCCTCCATAAAATTGTGAGAGTTAATTTAAAGTTAATAGTGTAACGGCAGATTCAGACGTGAAAGACGGAATCATGATTTGGGGGAATCCGATTTTTTCACGTGCTGGTGTGTATATAAATGATCCATGCAGTACTCATAGCTGCCTTCACATTTTGAACAATAGCGGAACTCCATGCCGGGACTTTCCTCGTCGGTCCTGCCGCAGACCGCGCACTTGTGGTGGGTGCGGTTTACGGGCCGCATGGTCTTTACCTTGAAATCCTGCTTGCGCTTTACTTCCTTTGGGCTGTATTTCTTAAAGTCCTTTGTCATCAGGAAGAAAATGATGAAGTTGGCAAGGGACAGGAAAATGGCGATTCGCTGGGGTAAGCTGCCGTATACGAACCCGAACACCAGGAAAAAGGCATCAAACAGCGCCAGCCATTTGGCCTTGATGGCAAGTATAAAGTAAATATAAAAGTATTCCTCCGGGAACATCACTGCGTAAGCCAGGAATATGGACATACTCAGGTAAGAGGTGTTAAGGTGCATATCCCATCCCCAGATAAAGTATACAATAAACTCGGCAAGTATGATGCCGATGGCTCCCATAAAAAAGAACACGTTAAAGCGGAACGCTCCCCACACCGCCTCCAGGGACCGGCCCAGTGAATAGTACATGAGCGCCGCAAAAATAATCCAGAAGGGGCTCAGTGTGGGCGGGTACAGCAAAAATGTCACCAGCCTCCAGACCTGTCCGTGAAGAATAGCCTCCGCGTCCAGACTCAGGTACCGGGTAAAGAACATGGGGTCCATGTACATCATGACAAAACCCATGACATACATAATGATAATGTAATACATCAGGTTGTGAATGGCATATCTGCCAAACCGGCGCTCAAGCTTATTAAAAAATCTCATCCTATCATCCTTTTCATTTGCCTGTGTGGCTTTATTTAAAACAGGTCTTTCTTATTAAATATATACGCAACAAACAGTGACAGCAGAAGGGTCAGGCCCAGTACTATGGCAAATCCGTAGGGACTGTCCGCAAAAGGCATGCCATGAGAGTTTACGTTCATGCCGTAGAAGCTGGCAATCATGGTTGGTATGGACAGAACAATGGTAACGGTAGCCAGAAACTTCATGACAATATTCAGGTTGTTGGAGATAACCGATGCAAACGCATCCATGGTGCCGCTCAGGATGCCGCTGTATATGTTGGCCATCTCAATGGCCTGCTTGTTCTCCACGATTACATCCTCCAGCAGGTCCGTGTCCTCCGGGTACTTCTTTATCTTCTCAATGCGCAGCAGCTTTTCCAGCACCACCTCGTTGGAACGAAGGGAGGTGGTAAAGTATACCAGCGACTTCTCCAGCTCCAAAAGCTCAATCAGCTCCTCGTTCTTCTGGGACTGGTGGAGCTTGCGCTCAATGACTTCACTCTTTTTATCAATGATTCGGAGGTATTGCAGGAACTGGGTGGCATTTTTATAGAGAATCTGCAGGATAAACCTGGTTTTCATGAAGGTGTGGAAATCCCTCACCCTTCCGTCCATAAAGGAAGTGAGCACAGGCGTCTCCTCCAGGCAGACCGTAATCAGCACATCCTTGGTGGTGATGATAGCCAGAGGGATGGTGACAAACCAGTCCTTGCCGTTGCGCTCCTCTATGGAAGGAATGTCCACCAGAATCAGGGTGTATTCATCCTCCACCTCTATACGGGACCGCTCTTCCTCATCCAGAGGCGCCCGCAAATGGTCCGGATCAATCTGATAGGTATCTGCGATGTCAATGATTTCTGAGGCTGTAGGGTTTGTTAACGCAATCCAGCAGCCAGGCTGCATCTCTTCCTTTTCGTGCATAGCACCGTCTTCGGTCTTAAAAATCCGTATCATGCGAACTCTCCCCCATTCTGAAATTATACGTTCTCATTATAGTGACTGCCCCCGCTTTTGTCAAATGAAATAGCCTTCCATTTTATATTATACCGAATATTTTTCAGGGAGAATACATAAATTTTACCTGAACAGTAAAAAGGGAACCTTAGAAACATGCACAATTTTCGCCATTTCTTCACGATTTTTTAACGCCTGTCCCCAATTGTATTTATACTTATTTTATGTTAAACTCTACTATGAATGTCCAGCGTCTTATCGCCGGAATTTGTTGCATAAGTCACAGTATTCCCCATAAAACTGTATTATGATACATGTAAAACAGCTTTACGGTCCCCCAGTACTGCCGGACATGGTTTTCCCCCATGGAGCGGCGGAACAGCCGTCAAGTTACAAAGGAGGTCAGGGTAAAACCCCGCATATATGAAATTACATACAAATACCCTTACGCTTGGAATCGACATTGGTTCCACAACCGTCAAAGTTGCACTGTTAAATCAGGCTTCCCATATAGTATTCTCCGATTATGAACGCCATTATGCCAATATACAGGAAACTCTGGCGGGACTTTTAAAAAAGGCCCGTGAGATAACCGGACCCATTCAGGTAATCCCTGTTATAACCGGTTCCGGAGGGCTCACCCTCTCCTCCCATCTGGAGGTTCCCTTTGTCCAGGAGGTAGTGGCCGTGGCCTCTGCGCTTCAGGACTTCGCGCCTCAGACCGATGTGGCCATCGAGCTGGGCGGTGAGGACGCAAAAATTATTTATTTCACCGGAGTCATCGACCAGAGAATGAACGGAATCTGTGCGGGAGGCACCGGTTCTTTTATTGACCAGATGGCGGCCCTGCTCCAGACGGACGCTTCCGGCCTCAATGATTATGCAGAACATTATAAGGCCATATACCCCATTGCGGCCCGCTGCGGTGTGTTTGCAAAATCCGACATACAGCCCCTGATTAATGAGGGCGCCACCAGGGAAGACCTGGCTGCCTCTATTTTCCAGGCCGTGGTCAATCAGACCATCAGCGGTCTGGCCTGCGGCAAGCCTATCCGGGGAAATGTGGCGTTCTTAGGCGGTCCCCTCCACTTCCTGCCTCAGCTTCGGGAAAGCTTCATCCGCACCCTGCGCCTGACGCCGGAGCAGGTTATTGCGCCGGATCACTCCCACCTGTTCGCTGCTGTGGGGGCAGCCATGAATCCCCAGGATAACCAGGAGGCTATTCCCCTGGAGACCCTGATTCAGAGACTGTCCTCAGGCATTAAGATGGATTTTGAGGTCAAGCGCATGGAGCCCCTCTTTAAGGACCAGGAAGACTATGACCGGTTCTGTGCCCGCCATGCCAGCAACCATGTAAAGAGCGGGGACCTGTCCTCCTATGAGGGGTGCTGCTACCTGGGCATTGACGCCGGTTCCACCACCACCAAGGCTGCCCTGGTAGGCGAGGACGGCACACTGCTGTACCGTTTCTATGACAATAACAACGGAAGCCCTCTGGCCACTGCCATCCGGGCTATCCGGGAGATAAAGGAACAGCTGCCTGAAACCGCCCGTATTGCCTACTCCTGTTCCACCGGTTACGGCGAAGCCTTGTTAAAGGCAGCCCTGATGCTGGATGAGGGAGAGGTGGAGACCATATCCCACTACTATGCGGCTGCTTTCTTTGAGCCGGATGTGGACTGTATTCTGGACATCGGCGGACAGGATATGAAGTGCATCAAGATTAAGGACGGCACAGTGGACAGCGTACAGCTCAACGAGGCATGCTCCTCCGGCTGCGGTTCTTTTATCGAGACCTTTGCCAGGAGCCTGAACTACAGTGTGGAGGATTTTGCCAGGGAAGCCCTGTTTGCCAAAAATCCCACGGACCTGGGCACCCGCTGCACGGTATTCATGAATTCCAATGTAAAGCAGGCCCAGAAGGAAGGAGCCACCGTGGCCGACATTTCCGCGGGTCTGGCTTATTCCGTTATTAAGAACGCATTATTTAAAGTAATTAAGATAACAAATGCTTCCGACCTCGGAGAACACGTGGTAGTCCAGGGAGGCACTTTCTACAACGATGCCGTGCTCAGAAGCTTTGAAAAAATATCAGGATGCCCGGCAGTACGCCCGGACATCGCAGGCATCATGGGCGCCTTTGGCGCTGCCCTCATTGCCAGGGAACGCTATCACATGGCCAGTGAACCGGAGACCTCCATGCTCTCCCTTGAAAAGATCATCGGCCTTAAGTACAGCACCTCCATGACCCGCTGCAAGGGCTGCAACAACCACTGTGTGCTGACCATCAACCAGTTTGGAAGCGGACGCCGCTTTATCTCAGGCAACCGCTGCGAGAGGGGTCTTGGCCTTGAAAAGGCCAAGAAAGAGATTCCCAACCTGTTTGATTACAAGTACCACCGGATGTTTGACTACGAATCCCTGCCCATGGACCAGGCGGACCGCGGTACGGTAGGCATTCCCAGGGTGCTCAACATGTATGAAAACTTCCCCTTCTGGGCTGTGTTCTTTAAGAAGCTGCGCTACCATGTGGTGCTGTCTCCCCAGTCCACCAGGCAGCTCTATGAGCTGGGAATCGAATCCATCCCCAGCGAATCCGAGTGTTATCCTGCCAAGCTGGTACACGGACATGTGACCTGGCTCATCAAGCAGGGCGTAAAGTTCATCTTCTACCCCTGCATCCCCTATGAGCGCAATGAAAGCCCGGACGCAGGCAACCACTACAACTGCCCCATGGTCACCTCCTATGCGGAAAACATTAAAAATAACGTGGAGGCGCTGGCCGAGGAAAACGTGCATTTTATGAATCCCTTTATGGCGTTTACCAACGAGGAGATTCTCACCGATACCCTTGTAAAGGAATTTTCCAGGACATTCCAGATTCCGGCTGCCGAAGTCAGGATGGCTGCCCATGCCGCCTGGCAGGAGCTGACTGCCTCCCGCGATGATTTGATGAAAAAAGGCGAGGAGACTCTGGCCTGGCTGAAGGAACACGGAAAGAGGGGCATAGTCCTGGCCGGCAGGCCCTATCATGTGGACCCTGAGATTCACCACGGTATACCGGAGCTGATTACCTCTTATGGATTTGCCGTCCTCACCGAGGATTCCATATCCCATCTGGGCAGGGTGGAACGGCCTCTGGTGGTGACGGACCAGTGGATGTACCACTCCCGCCTTTACGCTGCTGCCAGCTTTGTAAAGACCCAGGATAATCTGGATCTGATTCAGCTCAATTCCTTTGGCTGCGGGCTGGATGCAGTGACCACGGACCAGGTTGCCGATATCCTGACCCATTCCGGCAAGATTTATACGGTGTTAAAGATTGACGAGGTCAATAACCTGGGAGCTGCCAGAATACGTATTCGCTCCCTCATCGCAGCCTTAAAGGTAAGGGACCAGAGACATTTTGAGCGCAGGGTGGTGTCCAGCGCCTATCACCGGGTGGTGTTCACCAAGGAGATGAAGAAGGATTACACCCTTCTCTGCCCCCAGATGTCGCCCATTCATTTTGACCTTCTGGAGCCGGCTATCCGCTCCTTTGGATATAAGATTGAGGTATTGCAGAACCACAACAGAAACGCAGTGGACGTGGGACTCCAATATGTAAATAACGACGCCTGCTACCCGTCCCTCATTGTCATCGGACAAATCATGGACGCCCTGCTGTCGGGCAAATATGACCTGGACCACACGGCTGTCCTCATGAGCCAGACCGGCGGCGGCTGCCGCGCATCCAACTACATCGGCTTCATCCGCAGGGCCCTGGAAAAGGCGGGAATGCCCCAGATACCGGTCATCTCCGTCAACGCCAACGGCATGGAGACAAATCCCGGCTTCACCTTCACCGTGCCTCTGCTGACAAAGGCCATGCAGGCCATTGTGTACGGGGATATCTTCATGCGGGTGCTCTATGCCACCCGGCCCTATGAGGCAGAACCAGGCAGTGCCAATGCCCTTCACATGAAATGGAAGGCCCGCTGCATTGCCTCCCTGTCCAAGAAAAACGCGGCCATGATAGAATTCGGACGCAATATAAAGGGGATTATCCGGGATTTTGACGCTCTCCCAAGGCTGGATGTAAAGAAGCCAAAGGTGGGCATTGTAGGGGAAATCCTGGTGAAATTCTCACCTCTGGCCAACAACCACATTGTGGAGCTGCTGGAATCCGAGGGTGCCGAGGCAGTGATGCCGGATTTGATGGATTTCCTGCTGTATTCCTTCTACAACAGCAACTTTAAGGCCGAGCACCTGGGCTCCAAAAAATCCACCGCCAGACTGTGCAACGCAGGCATTGCCTTGTTGGAGTATTTCCGCAGGACAGCCAGGAAGGAACTGACGGCCAGTATGCATTTTACGCCCCCGTCAGCCATCAACGAGCTGGCCCAGATGGCCAAAGGCTTCGTATCCCTGGGCAACCAGACCGGCGAGGGATGGTTCCTGACCGGCGAAATGCTGGAGCTGATTCACAGCGGCGTAAACAACATCATCTGTACCCAGCCCTTCGGATGCCTGCCCAACCACATCGTCGGCAAAGGTGTCATCAAGGAACTGCGCCGGAATTACCCCCTGTCCAATATCATTGCCGTGGACTACGACCCTGGCGCCAGCGAAGTGAACCAGTTAAACAGAATCAAGCTCATGCTGGCCACAGCCCAGAAGAACCTGAAAACAGAGAGTTCCCGGGAGGACCGCGGAAACGGAAGGCGTCCCGTGGCTGCCTACAGCCCCTGCCTGGGAACCATGTCGCATACATAAAACGGTGTACGGAAACTACAAGCTGTATCCCGCCATATACGGAATAATGTATATAATCAAACTATAACAAAACCCCTCCGTCCAATAAGGTTATCAACTGATTGATACTTATTGGCGGAGGGGTTTTGTTTATTGCTTTTTAATATATATCCTGCGTCTTACTCCGGAAACAGAGGCACAATCCGTTTTGCGGTCACCTGCACCAGCCCCATATCCGACATCTTGGCATCAGGTATAACCGGAAGGGCAAGGGTTACAATGCGGAGCAAAGGATTTTCCATATTGGTAAGGCCCAGGGCCCTGTTGGCATCCTTCATCACAGCGCTGTCCTCTGCCAGCTCCTCTGCGGGCTTAAGGGACATAAGGCCTGCCAGTGGCAAAGCCAATGTGTGAAGAATCTTTCCCTCCTTCACGGCGCACATACCGCCGCCTGTGCGCGCCAGCTCCTCTGCCGCCATAAGGGCTTCCTCCGGGTTGTCGTACACAATGGTAAGATTGTGGCTGTCATGGGATACCGTGGATGCCAGGGCGCCTGTCTTTGTGCCAAAGCCCCTGACCAGACCCAGGGCTATGTTGTCATTGCCCTCATAGCGGTTGACCACTGCCACAAATTTCAGGTCCTGGTCCCCGCTTATATCTATTCTGCCGTCCTTTACCCAAACCTCCTCGCACACGATATCCGTGGTGGAGAGATTCATGTCATAGTATTTCATCAGATTGACCTTTACTTTTCCCTGGGATACAGGCGGATGGATGGTAAAGTCCTCCGCGGCCAGCTTCCTTACGTGGACTGAGTTGGCTGACTCCAGAGGATAGGATTTGTCCTCAATTTCTGCCAGCAGCCTGCCCTCCTGTGCCACCAGCTTACCTGCGTAGAACACATGGCTGGGCGTCAGCTCCCTCAAATCATCTACCAGAAGCATATCGGCCGCATATCCCGGCGCCACAGCGCCCACCTCTCTGGCGGAATTCAGGGTGGCGCTCTTGATGGCTGCCACCGGCTCCATGCCGTATCTTATGGCTGCCCTGACCACATCATTGATGTGGCCGTTGTGAAGGATATCATCGGCCTCTCTGTCATCGGTGCAGAGACAGAAGTTGTCAAAGAAACGGAAATCCTTAACTCCGCTCCATATGGCCTCCACATTCTTGGTGATGGAGCTGTCCCTGGCATCCACCCGCATGCCGCTTCTCATCTTCTCCAGGGCTTCCTCCGCCGTCCTGGATTCGTGGCAGGTGTTAGGACCGCCGCACAGATAGGCGGACAGCATCCTTCCCTCCACAAAGGGGGCGTGGCCCTGGAGGTACAAGCCGTGCTCCTCGGCTGTTCTGATAATATCCATCATGCGGTCGCCGCCATGAATCACATCCAGATAATCCATGACTTCCGCCAGCCCCACCACCCGCTCCAGCTTAGCCAGCTCCTCTATCTGGGCCGGCCCAAACTCGGCGCCTGCATGCTCCAGTCCGGGCACAGCCGGCACGCAGCTGGGTATGTCAATCAGCTGGCGCATGGGAAGGCCCTCCGAAGCCTCATGCATATACCGAACTCCCTCAATGCCCCATACATTTCCAATCTCATGGGGATCTGTGATGACCGTGGTGGTTCCCTTGGGAATCACCGCCTTTGCAAAATTCCTGGGTGTCATCATGGAACTCTCAATATGCTCATGGGCGTCTATCAGACCCGGAATCAGGTATTTTCCCTGTCCGTCCACCACTTCTTTCGCAAACTGTTCCTCCCGGCCCGGCTCCTTATACTCCACATGGCTAATGAAGCCGTCATATACATAAACGCTGGCCGGGTAAATTTCCCCGGTAATCACATTGACCAGCTGTACATTCTTTATGGCCAAATCACTTTTTATCTCTCCCAGAGCTGCCCTGAGAAGTGCTCTTTTATCTCTTGGCTGTATCTTCATCTCTATCTTTCCCTTCTTTCAACTATCATTTTGTCTGCAATTCTACTATTTAAACACAAAATACATGACCAGCGGAACAGCCAGCACGTACATGACCGGATGCAGCTCCTTAAACTTACCCGTGGCAGTCTTGATGATGATATATGCCAGAATGCCTGCCGCGATTCCCGCCGCAATGCTTCCGCAGAAAATAACAAACATAATCATGACAAACGGGCCGAAGGCTTCCGTGAAATCGCTGAAATCAATGTTCCTGATGCCTGATACCATCAAAAATCCCACAAAGATAAGGGCAGGGCCAGTGGCTGCGTCCGGTATCATCAGAATCAGGGGCGAAAAGAACACCATGACAGCAAAGAGAACGGCTACCACAATACTGGTCAGGCCGGTTCTGCCGCCCGCCTCCACGCCTGATGTGGATTCCACAAAGGTGGTGATGGTGGTATTGCCGGTACAGGCTCCCACACAGGTGCCGATGGCATCTACCAGGAAAGGTTTCTGGATTCCCGGCATGTTTCCGTCCTCATCCAGCATGCCTGCCTTGCCGGCCACTCCCAGCACAGTTCCCAGCGTGGAGAAAAAGTCCCCGCAAAAGGCAATGAATACGTATATGATGGCCTGGAAGGACAACAGTCCTTTGAAATCAAAGCAGAATACAATATTTCCCCAGGATGAAACATCCGGTATCTTGGCAAAGGTATCCGGCAGGGTGGTCACACCCAGAGGAATTCCCATCACAGTGACAGCAACAATTCCGATGAGGATGGCCCCGTTTACCCTGTATGCCGTCAGAACGGCAATGATAACCAGACCCAGCAGGGCGATAAATACAGCCGGTTCCTTGAAATTCCCCATTCCGATTCCATTTGTAAAGGTTCCGATGCCCGAATTCTTAAAGCCCAGGTAGGCAATGTAGAAACCGATTGCCGACCCAATGGCCACCTTTATGTTTTTGGGTATGGCCTTGACAATCAAATCCCTTACCCCGAATATGGTCAGAACCACAAAAATCAGGCCGGAAATCAGGGTTATGGCCATGATGGCGCCAAAGGACAGGGTGTTGGACTGGAGCAGGGAGCCGAACATGAAATTCGTTCCCATACCCGTTGCCAGCGCAAAGGGCAGGTTGGCGTAAAAGCCCATAAGCAGGGTAATAAGCGCGCTGATGACAGCACATGTAACCGCAATTGCCTCCCTGGTGATAACCAGCCCGTTTATATCTGTAAAGGATACCGCATCCCCGAAACCAATGATGGCGCCGGGCTGCACCACCAGCACATAGGCCATGGTCATGAACGTGGTAATACCTGCCAGAACCTCTATCTTGACACTGGTTCCCCTTTCTTTTAACTTAAAAAATTCTTCTAATTT
>ERZ791917.1736-NODE-1736-length-11106-cov-4.974753_pt1 | contig 11106 bp, 10 predicted proteins | sample MGYA00510138_ERZ791917 | MGnify/ENA primary metagenome ERZ791917 (study PRJEB30046, sample SAMN00792102) | human gut metagenome | study: EMG produced TPA metagenomics assembly of the A metagenome-wide association study of gut microbiota in type 2...
GTTACGGCCTTATTGTACTTACATACAAGAAAAACGAACGATTCTAAATTATATGTATTTATAAAATTATTGTTCCATAGTTGCATGGGGAGCGGAATAACGGAAATTTTTATAAAGGTATTATACTGATCGGAAGCCGGATCTTATCAAGACAACTCGGACAATACAACCGTTCTTCTGAATCATTTTTCTTATTGCTCAATAGATTTTAACGCCGCATTTTGAGCATGAATCAGTGCAGTGTCAAAAAGAGGAACCGTTGTATCACTCTGTTTGACCAGAAGGCCGATCTCCGTGCAACCCAAAATGATACCCTGCGCCCCCTTATTTGACAGTTCTGAAATGATACGCAAGTATGCGGCTTTCGATTGCGCCGATATTTTACCTATGCACAGTTCATCATAGATTATGCTGTTCACAACTTCAATCCCCGCATCGTCGGGCACTATGACCTCTATGCCGTTAGCCTGCAAAACATTTTTATAAAATGCTTGCTGCATCGTATATTTTGTACCCAATAGCCCTACTTTTTTGATATTTGATTTTTTCAGTTCAATGGCCGTCATATCAGCAATATGTAAGAGCGGCACAGTGATCTTCCTGCTTATTTCCGGCGCCACTTTATGCATAGTATTGGTGCATATTACGATAAAATCGGCTCCCGCTCTTTCCAAAGCGCTCGCAGCCTGAGCAAGAACTTCCGCACTTTTATTCCATTCCCCGGCGGATTGATATTTTTCAATTTCATCAAAATCAACACTATACAAGATACATTTAGCAGAATGTAACCCGCCAAGTTCTTTTTTTACAGTTTCATTAATCACCTGATAGTATGTTACCGTACTTTCCCAGCTCATACCGCCAATCAATCCTATTGTTTTCATATAATCACCTCTGCCGGTATTGTATCATTGCCATGTTGTCAGGACAATAATATAATTGTACGGAGGACAATATTACAGAGGAGATTCAATTATGCCGATAAATTCTTTTGAAAACTATCCAATGAGTTGGAAACCCGTTATTACAGATCGCAAAGGGGCTATTTATACTCAACTGGCAGAGCAACTTGCAGGCGATATTCGTAACGGCCTGCTGAAACCCGGTGACAAGCTCCCGCCACAGCGAGAACTTGCCGATTATTTAGATGTACATTTGAGTACCGTTACCAGAGCATATAAATTGTGTGAAGAACAAGGTTTAATCTGTGCAAAAGTAGGACAGGGGACATTTATATCTTCTGACGTAAACACAAGTGACACGCTGCTCTATTCAAATGAAGAAGTGAACGTTATTCAGTTAGGTACAGTGCTTCCTCCCTACAACGGAAACGTAAAAGTGATTGAATTTATAAAGGAGCTTTTATCTCAGCCGGACATTCAACATTTTTTAGAATATAGATCTCCCACGGGTACTTATGTGCAAAGAAAGAATTTTTCGACATGGGCTCATACAGTAAATATCAGCGCCGCCCCCGAAAATATTTTGTTTGCTGCCGGAGGGCAAAATGCCATATGTGCAACTATCTTAGGACTGTTTCGCCCGGGTGATCGTATAGGAGTCAACGCATTAAGCTTTTCCGGTCTGAAAGCTGTTGTCAAAACGATAGGCATCCAATTAATCCCGTTGCCGGAAAAACGGGGGCATATAGATTGGGAAAGGATGGAACAATTCTGCAGAGCCGAGAATTTGAAGGGTTTGTATTTTATTCCGGACCATCACAACCCTACAACATATACGATGAAAGCGGATGAGCGGAAATTTATCGCGGAAATTGTTGTCAAAAATAATATTATCGTGATCGAAGACGCAATCAACCATATGTTTGCCGGCCAAAATATTCCGCCTATTTTTTCATATGCGCCAAACAATACTGTTTATATTTTCAGCACATCGAAATTTTTGTGTGCAGGTCTGCGCGTGGCTTATATTGTAGTTCCGGATCAATATCATCAATCACTTGAAAACGCGCTCTACAATATGAACCTTATGGTATCGCCTTTAAATCTGGAAATAGTGAACCGCATATTTAATTCCGCATTACTACAAGAATTGATTGCCGAGAAAAAACAGGAGTTAATCAACCGCAATGCATTGGTAAACTCAATTCTCCAAGGATACGATATATACGGCGAGGCTACTTGCAATTTCCGTTGGCTGCTTTTACCATCCGGGTGGAGCGGCCAGGATTTTGAAATAGAAGCCCGAAAAAAAGGCGTACAAATTTTCTGTGCAGATCGTTTTGCAATAGGAAAAACTACACCTCCGAGGGCTGTCAGAATCTCCATATCCTCACCGCCAGATAAGACCGTGTTGGAAAACGGGCTGACTGCATTGAAGGCGTTATTATAATCCGACGCAGGAACTAAAAACTAGATAAAGGCGAAAAGCCTGTTATCATGGAGTCCCCCGTCGAAACACTCAAAAAGCCGGAGAAACGGCGGTTCCGGACGGAAAATAAAGCCTCACTTCCGGGATAACCGCCGCTTCATTCCCGTCCGTACCGCCGCCAGCCTCCGTTCCTTACTTTTTTTCCGGCTGCGGACGGTTCTGACGATATGTATCGTTCTGAGCAATGATATCGAGGAATACAAGGGGTTCCGCCTTTTCATTGCGGAGCCCGTGTTTCTGACCGGGACGGGCTATGGTAATATCGCCTGCACGAACAACCGTATCCGTACCGCTGCCGTCCGTGAAAATACCCTCCCCGGAAACAATGATATAGGCATCTTCATTTATACTGTGCGGATGAAGGCCGACAGAATCACCCCGGTATAATGTCATCCAGCCGATTTCCTTAATAGCCTGTTCCGGTACAGCCGTATCACGTGTAAAGGAAAATTTACCGTACAGCGTCCCGTTCCCGTCGGCAACATTCTGCTTATTGAGAGTGATAAGCCGCTCCCTTTGATATACCTGCGGCAACGCGGACAAATCCGTGCCGGCGCTGTCAGCCGCAAAGGCAACCGTACCCCATACAAGACATCCCCATACACAAGCCGATATAATCTTCTTTTTCATCTTCCGTCCCTCCTGTCATGATCTTCGATAGTAAGTTTATTTGCATTCTACATTCTTATGGTATAATTGTAAATAAACGGGCCGGCCCGGCCGTTAAGGAGAAAATGATGAAAAGCGCCGCCGTTATATTGACAATCATATGTATATCTATAATCGGCTCTGCAGGCACATTCACCGCCTTCAGTTATTTCACTGCCGACAAAAACAGACCTTACGGGACCTGTGCAGACGGGATCCGCCGTGACGGCAGAAATCCGTACAGCCAATGTGACGATACAGGATATTGCACAGCCCCGGAAAAAAACAGCCGCTGCGGCTGCAGCCGGCAATAAGATAAACTCCCTGCGATACGGTCTTTAAAGATTATCGCAGGGAGTTTTGTATTACTTTCCCCACTCCGGCAATACACTATCATAAATGATATTGATTTCCATTTATTAATATCCTGGTATATAATTTAAACAGCAGACCCTGCCGTGTATATCAAGCCGTTCCCACGTAAAGGAGGGTGAACTGACATGCGTCCCGATTATAAAAGCTGGATCCCCGTGAACTTTATCATAATCCCGCTTCTGAGTACAATCATCCTGTTCGGCGTCCTCTTATACTTATGTACCGGCGCCGTATTGTCCGGTGCATATCTGTATTGGGCCGCAGGGATTTGCAGCATTCTCTGCTTTCTTTCAGGTGCGGTCCTCATCTGGTCCGTACTGGCCCGCCGTGCATTTTCCTATCACGGCGGCCGGCAGCTGATGAAACGCATTGTCGAAGGAATTGCCGCATATGTACAAATCCCCGCCGGCGGAACATGCCTTGACGTAGGCTGCGGCAGCGGAGCGTTAACCGTTGCCTGCGCTAAAAAAAATCCACAGGCACGACTGGTCGGCGTCGATGTATGGAACTGGCAGTACGGCGGCTCATTTTCTCAAGCCCTGTGTGAGCAAAACGCCCGTTCCGAAGGCACGGACAACATCCGCTTTCAGCAGGGCGATGCCAGAAATCTTCCCTTCCCCGACGAAACTTTTGATGTGGTAGTAAGTAATTACGTATACCATAATATTTTCGGCGCAAATAAACAGGACCTGTTAAAAGAAACACTGCGTGTCCTGAAAAAAGGCGGTACCTTCGTGATTCATGATCTCATGTCAAAACATTGCTACGGAGATATGGAGCAGTTTATGGAAGACCTGCGCAGGACCGGCTATGAGCACGTGGAAATCCGCCATACTGCGGACGGGCTTTTTATGAAACGGCGGGAAGCAATGCTCCTGCAGTTAAGCTCTTCCGCTCTGTTGACAGGGAAAAAATAAGGCAGGCGCAAAACGAAGAAACCGATTTACCGTTCCGACAAAAAGGGATGCCGTGCAAATCATGCACAGAGCATCCCTTTCTGTTGCCGTGTTTACTTTTTCCGCGGCGTAATAGCCAGTGCACGCACGGGCAGACCGGTTGCGCCTTCAATATTCGGCCACGCCGCAAAAAGCAGCGCCCCCGTCGGAGCAATCCTGTCCAAATTATTCAATACCTCAAGCTGTACCTTCCCGCTGCGCAAGACATAGCGCTCACAGATGAGATCCCCTGCTTCGGCAGCTACTGCAGATGCGTCCGTATCCAGCGTTTCATGGCCGTTTGCCGCGGCATTGCGCACTTCATAGATATATTTCAGGGCTTCCAGCGACCAGCCCGGCGCATGTTCCGTACCGTCCGGCGCGATGCCTGAAATCTTATCCCGATCCGGCCAGTTTTTTGCCCAGCCGTTATATAAGGCTACAAAGGCTCCCTCCGGAATTTCCCCGTACTTTTCCTCATGGGCCTTAATATCCTCCGCCGTTACTGCATATTGGACATCGGCCGCTACCTTGTCACTGACATCCACTACGACCATCGGATAGATCATATGTTTTACACCGTACTCTTCCGAAAGCGCTTTGCCTTTGACGAAATGACCGGGAAAATCAATATGCGTACCGAACTGGCCGGGAAATTTAAAGGTCTGAATGAGGCATTCCACAATGGGATTACCCCAGTCAAATACAGTCCTGCAAAGCTCGACGGAGCCTGCGGGGATTCCGGACCAGCACGGGCTCTCATTATTTAACCCATGGCTTAAATCTACCCATTCGTACTGTTCAGATTTCAACTCATCCAGAATAGACCATAATCTGTTATCCATGACAGAACGCCTCCTTTTATATGTTTTAATAATATTATTTATGATATTTTATCATGAATATGTAACTTTATCAATCGCCGAAAACAAAAGCAACGCATATCGGTTTGACCCGAATATTAAATTTAAATTGTAATTTAAATTTATCTATTATATAATCGAATATAATATATTGCTCATAAGAACGGAGGAAACCTCATGATATCAAAGCTGAAACAATATAAAAAGCAGTTTCTGATACTGATATTTTTTATTGCGATAGTAACGGGAGCCGGGATATATTTCCTCCGTCCGGTAAATACAACGCTTACACTATACGGCAACGTTGATGTCCGCGAAGTATCGTTATCGTTCAATTCCAGCGAACGCATCTCGCAAATGAACGCGGAAGAAGGCGACATCATCCATAAAGGCGATGTACTGGCCGTACTTAATACCGTCCCTCTTGAATTATCAATCGCCCGGTGCAAAACCCAGCTTGCCCAGCAGCAGGCGGTTGTCGACAAAATGCATAACGGCTCGCGGCCCGAAGAAATTCAGGAAACGGAAGCCGCCGTCCAATCCGCCGAGGCGGCCGCCGATAACGCGGTTGCGGATTATACCCGCATGCAAACATTATACAACAGCGACGCAATCAGCAAGCAAGCGCTGGATAATGCCGAAGCCCGGGCCAAAGCGGCAGTGGCCGCCCTGAACCGGGCCAGGGCGACGCACCGTATGTCTGATATCGGCTTCCGCCAGGAAGATATTGATGCGGCGGAAGCACAGCTTGAATCTCTACGGGTCCAGCTGGAAAATGCGGAATATAATCTGGCTCAGGCCACACTTATCGCCCCCGAGGACGGCGTCATCCGTTCTCGGCTGTTGGAACCCGGCGATATGGCCTCCCCCGCCGTTCCGGTTTACACGCTCAGTTTAAACACAAAAAAATGGGTTCGCGCTTATATCTCGGAGGACAATCTCTTCCGGATCCATGAAGGACAGGCGGCAAAAGTCACCATCGACGGCGTTTCTTCTCCCATTGACGGGCAGGTAGGGTATATTTCCGGTACGGCCGAATTCACGCCCAAAACGGTGCAGACAACGGAGCTGCGGACGGCGTTGATGTATGAAGTGCGCATCTATGTGGATGATCCGGATAATCTGTTGCGCCTGGGCATGCCTGCAACTGTCACGTTTTAATCGTATGTACTCAGCATTATATGGATAACGAGGTATGCCATGGATGCCGTTAAGGCCAGTCAGCTTACTAAAACTTTTATCAACTCCGCAACGAATAAACCGGTCACAGCCTTATCCGGTATTTCTCTTACGGCAAAAACGAACCGATTAACCGCATTGACGGGACCTGACGGCGCCGGCAAGACAACCTTCATGCGCCTTGTCTGCGGCCTTATGAAACAGGACGGGGGAAACCTTTTTGTCCTCGGACGTGATGTATCGGCCGACCCGCAAAGCGTGCAGGATCGGCTCAGCTATATGCCTCAGCGCTTCGGTCTTTATGAAGATCTGAGCGTGCAGGAAAATCTGAATCTTTACGCGGATTTACACAGTATTCCCGAAAAAGACAGGTCCGCACGCTTTACAAAACTTCTCTCCATGACCGGAATGCTGCCGTTTACGGGCAGATTGGCAGGAAAGCTTTCGGGAGGGATGAAACAGAAGTTAGGTCTGGCATGCACGCTTGTGCGCATCCCTGAATTATTGCTGCTGGACGAGCCGAGCATCGGTGTTGACCCTTTATCGCGACGGGAATTCTGGGAAATTCTCCATACGCTCGTTGAAGAAGAACATGTTTCCATTTTAGTAAATACCTCTTATATGGATGAAGCGGAACAATGTGATTTCGTTTATATATTGCATAAAGGCAGTATACTGGCTTCCGGGTCTCCTGCGGAGCTGCGCCGGCACAGTTCCGGTAAATGCTTCGTTATACAGCCTCCGGCAACCGTGCCGCCGCGCATTATCCAGGCGGCTCTGCTGGACGATACGGAACATGTACTCGACGCGGTCCCGGAAGGCGGCGGCATTCGTTTCATTACGGCCGATCCGTCTAAGCTCGGTGAGCTGGCTTTATGGAAAAACTTCCCTTCCGTATCGGTTCATGCCGTATCGGAACGACTGGAAGACAGTTTTATGATGTATCAGCGGGAAGCGGCCGGTACGGACGGAGAAACCGTTTCTCAGCCTGTCAACACGCTTTCCGGAAAACCGCACGGACGGGAACGGATCATCGAGGTACACGACCTGGTACGGTGTTTCGGAGATTTCACGGCCGTCGACCATACCTCTTTCAATGTATATAAAGGTGAAATCTTCGGTCTTCTCGGCCCGAACGGTGCCGGAAAATCCACTACCTTCCGTATGCTCTGCGGTTTACTTCCCGCCTCTTCGGGAACGGCTTCCGTTGCGGGCGTCAATTTGCGCACGGCACGGGCACAGGCGCGGACCCATATCGGGTACGTCGCTCAGAAATTTTCTCTTTACGGCACGTTATCCGTAAAAGAGAATCTTTTCTTCTTCGGCGGGGCGTACGGATTACCGTTCCGGCAAATTCAGGAACGCATCGAAGCGGTCACGCGTCAATTCGGTCTGGAAGCAGTTGCGGATGCCGATGCGGATACACTTCCCGGCGGCTACAAACAGCGGTTGTCCATGGCCGCCGCCTTACTGCACAACCCGCCCATCCTCTTTCTCGACGAGCCGACCAGCGGCATAGACCCGCTGGCACGCCGGACATTCTGGAGGCAAATTACGGCGTTGGCTTCCGAAGGCACAACCGTAATCATCACGACACATTTTATGGAAGAAGCCGAGTATTGCGACCGCATGATGATTCAGGATCAGGGGCGGATGATTGCCATCGGCACGCCGGATGAAATCCGTCATCAGGGCGGTGACAGCCCGACGATGAACGAGGCATTTATCCATATTGTCGAAGCCGGACGCCGGAGACAGGAGACTTCATCATGAACATATCGCGTTTGCGTGCGTTAATCCTCAAAGAGTTCAAGCAGATGACGCGTGATCCCAGCAGCTTTCTCATCGGGATTATTATCCCGCTGATGCTCATCTTCCTTATCGGTCACGGTCTGTCCATGGACGTAAAAAATATTTCAGTCGCCGTCGTCTTGGAAGATACGTCACCGACAGCCCGGGACACGGTCAGTTTTCTGGACGGTTCACCCTACTTTATTCCCCGCTATGAGACCTCCATGCAGGACGCGGAAAAACTGATGAGTAAACGAAAAGCGGACGTCATCCTCTGCATCCCGCCGGACTTCACTTCCCGGCTTTACCGCGGCCGGGCCCCCGTGCAGGTCATCCTGTACGGCGTGGACACGACAATTGCCAATGCCGCCGATGCCTATATACAACAGGGGCTGCAAGACTGGGAAACGGCCCATGCCGCCGATTTTATCCGTTCCGCTCCGTCCGGCAAAGGACGGATTACGGCAGTTACGCGCCAATGGTTTAATGATGCTAATACCAGTTCGTGGATGTTCATTCCCGGACTCATCGTCCTGGTCATGACCATTGTGGGCATGTTCCTCACCTCCCTGGTCATGTCCAGAGAATGGGAGCGGGGAACGCTGGAATCACTGTTTGTCACCCCTGTGCGTCCTTTGGAAATTATTCTGGCCAAAACCATCCCTTATTTCTGTGTCGCCATCGCGGGGCTGTGTCTGTCTCTCCTCACCTCCCGCTATGTATATGAGGTCCCGCTTCACGGAGAGCTTTTTCTCATTCTCTTTTCCTCTATGGAATATATTTTAGCCGCTATCGGCATGGGACTGACGATCTCCTCCGTCGTCAAAAGCCAGTTTCTGGCTGCCCAGCTTTCTCTTATCTTCAGCATGCTGCCCACCGTAATGCTCAGCGGCTTTATCTTTGATCTGCGCAGCGTCCCGGCGGCTATCGGATATATCGGGCATATTCTGCCGGCCACTTACTATATGGAGCTTTTAAAATCACTGTTCCTCACCGGTACCAATTGGCCCTTAATTCTGAAAAATTGCACTGTTTTAGCGGGATATGTAATTCTGTTTTTACTGCTTACACTGAAAGTGACGAAAAAGGAAGTATAACTGATGAACGCATTTCGCATAAAGCTGCATAAAATTTACTATATTGTCTATAAAGAACTGCTTACCACACTCAAGGATCCCAAGAACCGCATCGTTCTCATCATCCCCGTGCTTATACAGGGACTGCTTTTCGGGTATACGGCCACATATAATTTAGAGCATATTCCGTACGCCGTCCTGGATGAGAGCCACAGCAGAGAATCAACGGAGCTGCTGGCTCATCTTGACGGCACGGGTATTTATAACCGGGTCGCCACCTTGCAGAGTACAGGGCAGATCGCCCAGCTGATCGACTCCGGCGACGCCATGCTGGTCATCACGATCCCGCCGGACTTCGCCCGTAAACTGAACACCGGCAAAACCGCTCCCGTGCAGCTCATTACGGACGGGCGCAACCCGACTACGGCAGGACTTTCCTCCGGCTATACGACAGCCGTTATAGCGGGCTACAACGCCGCATACGGCGGCCCGCCCGTACTGGATATTCAATCCCGCACCCGCTATAATCCCAATCAAATCACGCGCTGGATGTTTCTGCCGTCCCTGATTGCCATGCTGGCCCTGACACAGGTCATGGTCCTGGCGGGATTATCCGTTGCCAGGGAGCGCGAAAACGGAACTTTCGACCAGCTTCTCGTCACGCCGCTGACCCCCATGGAAATTCTGATCGGCAAATTAATCCCGCCCGTTATTATCGGCCTCGTCCAATCCTCAATGATGTTGTCCATCTGTGTATTCTGGTTTAAAGTGCCCATGGTCGGCTCTTTACCGGTACTGGGACTGACAGTCTTTATTTTTCTGTTAAGCAGCGTCGGCATCGGCTTGTCTATTTCCGCCGTATCCAAAAATATGCAGCAGGTCATGGTGTACTGTTTTCTCTTTCTCCTGCCCATGCTGCTGCTTTCCGGGCTGGCCACGCCTGTTCAGAATATGCCCGAAGCATTGCAGTACGCGACTTACATCAATCCGACACGGTTTGTCATTGAAGCGATCCGCCGGATTTATCTGGAGGGGGCGGACCTCGCCGCTATCGCCTACACCTATCCTCCCATGCTGATCGTCGCCGCCGTGACAATGCCTGCGGCTGCCTGGCTGTTCCGCCACAAACTATCCTGACAGGAGCATACTTATGTCGAAAAACACGGAAATAATCTCCCGCTCCAACCGCAAGGACGGTGAAGCGACCAAGACCCGCATTATCGAATGCGCCGGCCGGCTTTTTGCCGAAAACGGCTACGACGGAACCACCGGCAAAGACATCTGCCTGGCTGCAGACGTGAACGCCGCGGCGGTCAATTATTACTTCGGCGGCAGGGAACAATTATATCTGGCCGTCCTGGAAAAGGTACACGATTATCTTCTGAACATCAATATTATAAAGGAAATATCGCTGCAGAACATTTCCGCCGAACAGAAACTGGATAAAATCCTGACGGCCCTTCTGAAATACGGCTTCGACCGTAAGGACTGGCATATACGTCTCTGGCTGAAAGAACTGCTTCATCCGTCTCCGTGCATTGATCGGATCATTCTGCACAACTGTCTGCCGAAAATTTATATTTTATCGGACATACTCAAAGAGGCTCTGGGTTATGACACGGGGAATATCCGCTTCCACGGCGCATATTTCTCTCTGTTCGCACCGTTCATACTCGCTTTACTGGCCCGGAACAGTCCCGTACTTTCCTCTGTCCCCGTCCATTATTCACAAAAAGAATTTATTTCAATCGTTAAGGAAAATTTCTTTACAACACTGGCGGCACTGAAGAAAACTGAAATCCGATAAATAAATACCATGCAACAGCCGGCGGGGTACAGGAAATTCCT
>ERZ791917.1747-NODE-1747-length-11012-cov-2.682395_pt1 | contig 11012 bp, 9 predicted proteins | sample MGYA00510138_ERZ791917 | MGnify/ENA primary metagenome ERZ791917 (study PRJEB30046, sample SAMN00792102) | human gut metagenome | study: EMG produced TPA metagenomics assembly of the A metagenome-wide association study of gut microbiota in type 2...
AGAAGGGCCGGGGCCGGAGGAAGAACCGGAGCAGGAGGAAGGTCTGGGGCCGGAGGAAAATCCTGACAGGGAAGAAGGCTTAATCACAGTGGGATTATGCAGCATACCGGCAGAGGCAGCCCATTCCATTTCCCTTAAATCCCTTAAGCTGTCACTCCTTATGGAACGGCTGCGGGGGGAGGCAAGGCATCTGCCCATCCATGAGCTGCTGTACCGGGTATACAAGGAGAGCGGATATTACGACTATGTATCCGCCATGCCGGCCGGGGAGACGAGACGGGCCAACCTGGACATGCTGGTGGAAAAGGCAGCTGCCTATGAATCCACCAGCTACAAGGGTCTGTTTCATTTTGTAAGGTACATTGAAAAACTGAAGAAATTTGATACGGATTTCGGTGAGGCCAGCGTGGCCGGTGAGCAGGACAATACGGTGCGCATCATGAGTATTCACAAGAGCAAAGGTCTGGAATTCCCAGTGGTATTTCTGGCTGGCCTGGGAAAGCGGTTTAACAAGCAGGATGCGTACGGACAGATTCTTCTGGATGCGGATTTAGGGGCTGCGGCAGATTTCCTGGACCTGGAGCTGCGGGTCAAGGCGCCGACTCTTAAAAAGCAGGCATTGAAGCGCCGGATGGAGCTGGAAACAATGGGGGAGGAGCTCAGGGTCCTTTATGTGGCCATGACCAGGGCCAAGGAAAAGCTGATTATGACAGCCGCGGATAAGTCACTGGAGAATAAGCTGGGAAAATGGAAGGACATTCCCCTGTCCCAGGGCCAGCTGCCCTATACCATACTGGCTTCAGCCAATTCCTGCCTGGACTGGCTCCTTATGGCCCAGCCCGCTATTCCTGCCGCCCACATGGAAATGCGCCAGATTCAGGTAAAAGATCTGATTGGCGAGGAAATTACCCGGCAAATCATACGGAAGATGAAAAAGGAAGACCTTCTGAACCTGGATGGGGAGAGGGTGTATGATGCAGCATTTGGAATACGTCTCAGAAAAGTCCTGGAATATGAGTACCCTTATGAATCAGATACCGGACTGTACGCCATGGTGTCTGTATCCGAGCTCAAAAAACAGAGCCAGATAGGACGGGCAGAGGATGCCATTGGCACGGACCGTGACAATCTGGAGGGGGCAGCCCTTGGTGAGCTGACGGCGCTGAGGGGAAAACAGGATGTGGCAGGCTCCGGATTCAGGGAATCAGGAGAACAGAATAAACCATCTTCATCCGGCCCAAACCGCGGAGCTCTGCGGGGAACCGCATACCACGCGGTTCTGGAGCATATCCGGTTCCATGAGATACACAGCCTTTCAGAGGTAAAGCCGGTGGTGGATGAGCTTCTGGAGAACGGATTTCTGGACCAGGAAGCCCGTGACTTTATTAATCCCAATGTCATATGGAATTTCCTGTCCAGTCCCTTGGGAACCCGTATGGCGAAAGCACAGGCAGAGGGACGCATCCATAAGGAGCAGCAGTTTATCATAGGCATACCTGCCAGGGAAATGGGCCTTGGTGATTCCGACGAGCTGGTACTTATCCAGGGAATCATCGACGCCTATCTGGAGGAAGAGGACGGACTGGTCCTTATTGACTATAAAACAGACCATGTGCCGGAGGGAAGTCCGGAACAAGGGGCAAAGATGCTGGCAGAGCGCTACAGAGTCCAGCTGGACTATTATGAGCGCGCATTGACCCAGCTGACTGAGAAACATGTAAAAGAGCGCATTATTTATTCCCTTGCGCTTCAGATGAGTATAAACGTATGAAAGAAGGAATCAGGATGAATCAGAAAAGAGAAGTAAGAACCGTATCCCTCATTGGACTGGGAGCCATTGGCTGTTTCCTGGCCAGTCATCTGGGGCCTCTGATGGGAGATAATCTGCGTGTGATTGCAGGGGGCAGCCGCCGTGAACGTCTGGAACAGGAAGGCGTCATGGTCAATGGGGTCCGCCACCATTTCAACATCGTATCCCCGGAGGAAACCTGCGGTCAGGATTATCCGGATTTAGCTATTATCATCACCAAGTTTCCTGCCCTGTCCCAGGCTTTGGAGGACATGAGAAACCAGATTGGGCCGGATACCCTTATCATGGCCCCGTTAAACGGGGTGGAGGCAGAGGAAAAGGTGGCAGCGGTATTTGGATGGGATAATCTGCTGTATTCCCTGGCAAAGGTAAGCGTGGTCATGAAGGACGGGTGCGCCTCCTTTAATCCAAAGGCTGCCCGGATTGAAATGGGGGAGAAGCACAATGAGACAGTGTCCCCCAGGGTACAGGCTGTGAAGGAGCTGTTTGAGGGGGCGGGCATACGTACCGTTGTTCCGGAGGATATGGAGCGGGCCATCTGGTATAAATACATGTGCAATGTCAGTGAGAACCAGAGCGCCGCTGTCCTGGGCATCCCCTTTGGGGCCTGGAGTGTCAGCGCAGATGCCAATTTTATCCGTGAGAAGCTGATGAGGGAGGTCATAGCCATTGCGCAAAAGAAAGGAATCGACCTCTCGGAAAAGGATATGGAAAAACAGGCCAGCGTGCTTAAGGACGTGCCTCCTAAAAATAAACCGTCCACCCTCCAGGACATTGAGGCAGGCCGCAAGACCGAGGTGGAAATGTTCGGAGGCACCATCATCCGTATGGGCCGTGAGCTGGGAGTGCCTACGCCTTATAATGAAATGTTCTACCATGGAATTAAGGTGCTGGAGCAGAAGAATGAGGGGTTGTTTTAAGAAAAATACGGTGTCACCTGCGCCGGGGAGAGGCAGATGGAAATAAGAAAAGACGGATGACCATTCCCACGGTCCATCCGTCTTTCCTTATTTCCTGCCTATATAGCCACAGGAATCTTCTCGCTAAAGGTGTGATACTGATAATGTTCCAGCCGGAAGCTGTCAGTGGTGAACTGATAGAAATTCTGGATGGAAGTGTCCATGGACAGGGTTGGACCTGGGTAAGGCTCCCGTTTCAGCAACTCCTCTACCATCGGTATATGCCGGTCGTAGATATGGGCGTCTGCAATAACATGGACCAATTCGCCGGGTTTCAGGCCGCTTACCTGCGCCAGCATGTGGAGCAGGACCGCATACTGGCATACGTTCCAGCTGTTGGCTGTCAGCATATCCTGGGAGCGCTGGTTTAAGATACCGTTCAGGGTATTACCGGAGACATTGAAGGTCATGCTGTAGGCGCAGGGATAGAGGTTCATTTCGCATAGATCATGGTGGTTGTAGATATTGGACATGATCCGGCGGCTTAAGGGATTGTGCTTCAGGTCATACAGGATGCGGTCTACCTGGTCAAAATCCCCTTCCTTATAATGGTGCTTTACACCCAGCTGGTAGCCGTAGGCCTTGCCTATGCTGCCGTTCTCATCTGCCCATGAATCCCAGATGTGGCTGTTCAGGTCATGGATGTTGTTGGATTTTTTCTGCCATATCCACAGAAGCTCGTCCACTGCCGACTTAAAGGCAGTGCGCCGCAGGGTGATGACGGGAAATTCCCTGGTAAGATCGTAGCGGTTCACGATGCCAAAGCGCTTGATGGTGTGGGCCGGGGTGCCGTCCTCCCATACCGGACGCACGTCATAGTCTGTATCCCAGACGCCGTGTTCTAATATATCGTTGCAGTTTTGTATGAATATCTGGTCTGCGTAGCTCATGTTCATTGTCCTCCATTTTAAATATGGAATCATTATAACAGAGGACACCTTTTCTTTCAAAGGGTTTCATGATATAATCGGTCAAGACCGGTGAACGGGACAGGGATAAACAGATACCTGGAAGAAAATGGGAGGTATTCACATATGAATCTGATTGTTGCAGTGGATGAGAAATGGGGAATAGGTAAGGACGGCGGTCTCCTTGCGCATCTCCCGGAGGATATGAAGTATTTCAGAGAGACCACCAGTGGCAGGACCGTGGTCATGGGACGCAGGACCCTGGAGAGCTTTCCCGGTGGAAAGCCCCTGAAGAACCGCGTAAATATGGTTTTGTCCAGAAATGAATCGTATTCTCCTGAGGGTGTGCAGGTGTACCACAGGGCGGAGGATGTGCTGGAGGCATTAAAGGACTGTAATGAGGATGATGTGTTCATCATCGGCGGAGGCATGATATACAGGGAGTTTCTTCCCTACTGCAATAAGGCATATGTGACCTACATCCACAGGACCTTTGAGGTGGACACGGATTTTGAAAATCTGGATCAGGATGAAAACTGGAAACTGGAGTCGGTCAGCGATGGCAGGGAGCATGAGGGCATTTCCTTTGAATTCAGAATATACAGAAGGGTAAGGTGAGGGAATATTGAATCTTTGCGTGACAGCGGACAGGCATTGGGCCATCGGCAAGGACGGCAGGCCACTGGTTACGATTCCGGCCGACCGGCAGATGTTTCTTAAGGAGACGGACGGCAAGGTGGTGGTCATGGGGCGCAGGACCCTGGAGGGACTGCCGGGAGGACAGCCCTTTGGAAACCGGGTAAATATTGTCCTGACCCATGATATGCAGTATAAGGTAAAGGGCGCAGTGGTCTGCCACAGCCTGGAGGAGGCGCTTAAGGCGCTTAAGGATTACGATGAAGGTGATATCTATATCATAGGAGGGGAGAGCGTTTACCGGCAGTTTCTTCCCTATTGCACAACGGCCCATGTGACCAGTATTGATTATACCTATGACGGGGATGCATACTTTCCTGATTTGGAAGAGGAAGAGGGATGGTATCTGGCGGAAGAGGGGGACGAACAGACCTATTTTGACCTCTGTTATACCTTCCGGAGGTTCCGGAGAAAAAAGTAATAAAAAAATTGTTCAACACGCTGAAAAAAAGAAAATAATTTTTGAAAAAATTTAAAAACCGGTTGTAACATGAAGCAGAAAATGTTAATATAAAGCTTGTGCGAGGGTAAATTCTCACAAGCTTCTTAAAAAACAGGAGAACGGGGGAATATATAGTGAAACAGGATGGAACATTATTTACACTTGAAAATGATGAGCTTCTAGTTACTGTTGCCCGCCGCGGTGCAGAACTTACCAGGATTTATGACAAGAAAGCGGACCGCGAAGTGCTTTGGTGCGCTGAACCGTCTGTGTGGAACAGACACGCCCCTGTGCTTTTTCCGTTTGTGGGAAAATGTGATGAGGGAGCGTATGTCCATGATGGGAAAGAATACGGCATGACGCCCCACGGCTTTGCAAGGGATATGGATTTTGAACCTCTTCTCTGTGATATGGACGAATGCTGGTTCCGTTTGAAGGACACGCCGGAGACATATGAAAAGTATCCGTTCCATTTCGAGGTGGAGATTGGTCACAGGCTGGAAGGCAGAACCATCGAGGTTATGTGGAAGGTTGCCAATACGGATTCAGGCGAGATGCTGTTTATGATGGGCGGACATCCTGCTTTTCAGGTGCCGGAAGGGAAAAACATATACGATTTCACCTTTGAGTTTAACCGGAGAGGGTGCAGGGAGGGACAGTTTACGGATTGTCTCCATTATCTTGCGCCTAATGCGAACGGCTATGAGAAGGAAGAACTTCAGGGAAATTTGAAGCTGTCAGAGGGCCGGGTGCCGCTGACAAAAGGATTTTTCGATACAGCTCTTACATATATGTTTGATGAAGCACAGGTCAGCAGCGTGAGCCTGATGGTGGATGGAAGCCCCTATGTGACGTTGGAATGCAGCGATTTCCCATATTTGGGAATATGGACAATGGAGGCCACCCATCCCTTTGTATGTCTGGAACCATGGTACGGTATCTGCGCATCAGATGGATATAAGGGGGAATTGAAGGACAGAAGGGGAATCATATCGTTGCCCGGATGGGAAAACTGGCAGAAGAGCTACCAGATCCGGGTGGAATAACAATGAATGTCACGTCCGGATGCGCGGCGAAATCCAGCTGAGGACGCGAGTATATATTACTAGGAGGAGAACCATGTATAAGATTGTAAAATCAGAATGCCTGGCAGATAAGATATATCTGATGGACGTGGAAGCACCGCGTATAGCCAGGGCCTGTCAACCAGGCGAATTTGTAATTGTCAAGATGGACGAAGTAGGAGAGAGAATCCCGTTAACCATCTGTGACTACGACCGTGAGAAGGGCCTGGTAACCATCGTGTTCCAGATTGTGGGAGCATCCACAGAGCGTATGGCCGGACTGAAGGCCGGAGACAGCTTCGCAGATTTCGTAGGTCCCCTGGGACAGCCTTCCGAATTCGTGAAGGATGACCTGGAGGAAGTAAAGAAGAGACGTTATCTCTTTGTAGCCGGCGGCGTGGGAAGCGCGCCTGTTTACCCACAGGTAAAATGGCTGAAAGAGCGCGGCATTGACGTGGATGTGGTGGAAGGCGCCAAGACCAAGGACATGCTGATTTTGGAAGAGGAAATGAGATCTGTTGCAGGAAACCTCTACATTACCACAGATGACGGTTCCTATGTGCGCAAGGGCATGGTAACCGACGTTGTCAAGGATTTGGTGGAGAACCAGGGCAAGAAGTACGATGTCTGTGTTGCCATCGGACCTATGATTATGATGAAATTTGTCTGCAAGCTCACCAAGGAGCTGGGAATCCCAACCATCGTCAGCATGAACCCAATCATGGTGGACGGCACAGGAATGTGCGGCGCCTGCCGTGTAAGCGTTGGCGGGGAAGTGAAGTTCGCATGTGTGGACGGACCTGAGTTTGACGGCCATCTGGTAGATTTCGACCAGGCCATGAAGCGCCAGCAGATGTACAAGACAGAAGAGGGCAGAGCCATCTTAAGGCTGCGTGAGGGTGCTACCCATCACGGCGGATGCGGAAACTGCGGAGGTGAGGAATAATGGACGTATTAAAGAAGATACCCGTAAGGGAACAGGACCCAAAGGAGAGGGCAACGAATTTTAAGGAAGTATGTCTGGGATATAACCAGGAAGAAGCCCAGGAAGAAGCTTCCCGCTGCATTAACTGTAAGAATGCAAAATGTATCCAGGGATGCCCGGTTGCCATCAATATACCAAAGTTCATTGCAGAAGTAAAAGAAGGAAAATTTGAGGATGCAGCAAATACCATAGCAGAATCCAGCGCCCTTCCCGCAGTATGCGGACGTGTATGCCCTCAGGAGAGCCAGTGCGAAGGCAAATGTATCCGCGGCATCAAAGGCGAGCCTATTTCCATCGGAAAGCTGGAGCGTTTCGTGGCAGACTGGTCCAGGGAAAATGGATTCGTACCGGCTAAGCCAGAGAAAACCAACGGCATCAAGGTAGCTGTAATCGGTTCCGGCCCTGCAGGACTTACCTGCGCAGGCGACCTTGCAAAGATGGGATACGAAGTAACCATCTTCGAGGCCCTTCATGAGCCAGGCGGCGTGCTTACATATGGAATTCCTGAATTCCGTCTTCCAAAGTCCGGCGTGGTACAGCCTGAAATCGACAACGTAAGGAAACTGGGCGTTAAGATTGAGACCAATGTTATCATCGGTAAATCCGTGACCATAGACGAGCTGATGGATGAGGAAGGCTTTAAGGCCGTATTCATCGGTTCCGGCGCAGGACTTCCCAAGTTCATGGGAATTCCAGGTGAGAACGCCAACGGTGTATTCTCTGCCAACGAGTATCTGACCAGAAGCAACCTGATGAAGGCCTTCCGTGATGATTACGATACGCCAATCTACCTGGGCAAGAAGGTAGCAGTTGTAGGCGGCGGAAACGTTGCCATGGATGCTGCCAGAACAGCACTCCGTCTGGGCGCAGAGGTGCATGTAGTGTACAGAAGAAGCGAAGCTGAGCTGCCTGCCCGTGTGGAGGAAGTACATCATGCAAAAGAAGAGGGAATTATCTTCAATCTGCTGACCAATCCGGTAGAGATTCTGACCGACGACAACGGCTGGGTTAAGGGAATGGTAGTGCGCAAGATGGAACTGGGCGAGCCGGATGCATCAGGCCGCCGCAGACCGGTAGAGGTTGCCGGATCGGATTACACCATTGACGTGGACGCTGTCATCATGTCCCTTGGAACCTCTCCAAACCCACTGATTTCTTCCACCACAGAAGGCCTTGAGACCAACAAGTGGAAATGTATCATTGCAGATGAGAGCAACGGCAAGACCACCAAGGAAGGCGTATATGCAGGCGGCGATGCCGTAACAGGCGCTGCAACCGTAATCCTTGCCATGGAGGCAGGCCGCGCAGGCGCAAGAGGAATTGATGAATACCTTAATGGAAATAAATAGGTAAATATGGTATCTGAAATATAGTATCTGAAATATAGAAAGCCGGTATCCGGGGTATGTCTGTTGTGGACAGAAGAGCCTGGATGCCGGTTTTTTTGTAGTGGTGGATTGGGCGATGGTGTGTGTGGTTTATGGAGTTTGGTATGTGTGGCTGTGGTGGGGATGGGGTGTTGGTGGGTGGATTGTTGGTGAAGTGTGGTGATGGCAGTGGTAGCAGGAGTGGAAGACAACGGATTTTACTTTTACATTTCTCCCGCGAAAACAGAAGAGAAATAGTTCTGCGGAGAGAAATAAAAACGAGTTGTGGAGAGAAATAAAAATGAGTTGGGTATTGACGCTTAAGGGTATATATGATATTCTATATAAAATCGCACGGAAGTCTCTGTGCAGGATTCTTATTAGCAGTTTCATGATCGTTTGGCTGGTTCAGCCGTTTTTCACGTAGGGATGATTAAAAAAGGTGGTGATGCGTGTTTTATTGCTTTATTCAGTATGCAGCGGTGTGTTTGGATTATATCTGTAAGTTTCTTAAAATCAGTACTGTTTATCAGTAGTCAGTTGTGTTCGTTAATCAATATTCTTGAAAAATCAGAGGGATTGTTTGTACTTGAAAATTGAATCATATTATTTTGCGCGCCTTGAAACTTCATTTTAGCTAAAAAGGGTGAAAATTCCTCTGCCTTTACAGGTGGTGTATGCGGATGGTGACGGGGGAGAACCGCCAGAAATAAACTTAACAGCAGCAGCGGGCGGAGAAAAACCGGTATTCCAGCTGATATGAGGCCAAACCATGGGTCTTTATAAGATTTGGCTGTACGTTGGTTAATAACCGGGCGCGGATGGAAATATCTGCTGATGAAAAATGGGGGACGGATCCGCATTTATGTATTGTGAGGCTCGGTTTGCTGTTATTGCGGGGGCGGTGTGGATTGCAGGGAGGAGGATGAAAATGGGAGACGGAATTTCAGATGGATTAGGGAGAGGAAAAATGTTTAGTGCTGTTTTATGTGAAGGAAAATGTAGGTGTAAGTAAGAAAATGGGATTTTGTGGGAGGAGGAGAACAGGATAGCTGAAAGAGATGTGGCCCGGAAAAAAATGACCGGAGAGGAAAAGATGAAAGTGAAAGGGCTGAAAAAGAATAGGCTGAAAAAAAGATGACAGGACAGGCCATGACGATAGGGAATTAAGAGATGGGGAAAAGACTGGGGGAAAATAATTGGAGGAGAAATAGCGGGGAGTGAAATAGCGGGGAGTGAAATAGCGGGGGGTGAAATAGCAGGGGGTGAAATAACGGGTAGTTAATTGGAGGAGAAATAGCGGGGAGTGAAATAGCGGGGAGTGAAATAGCGGGGAGTGAAATAGCGGGGGGGGAAATAGCAGGGGGGGAAATAACGGGTAGTGAAATAACGGGAGTGAAATAGTGGGAAGTGAAATAGTGGGAAGTGAAATAGCGGGAAGTGAAATAGCGGGGTGTGAAATAGTGGGGAGTGAAATAGCGGGGTGTGAAATAACGAAGAGTGAAATAGCAGGAAGTGAAATAGCGGGAAGAAAAATTGCGGAAAGTGATATAAGGGGAAGTAACATAATGGGAAGAGAAACAACCGAAAAGAAAACAGTTAAAAAGAAGGCCGCCAAGAGAATTGATATCAACCGAATATTCAGACAGGGTATTACAGTACCCGTCCTGTCGGTCCTGTTATCAATCATGGCAGCAATGCCGGTTTATGCCGGTCAGTGGATGCAGGATGGCAATGGGTGGCGGTGGAAGAATGACATTGGAAGCTATCCTGAGAACTGCTGGCAGTGGCTGGACGGCAATCAGGACGGAATGGCGGAACATTATTATTTTGGCCCGGACGGATACATGATTTCAGATACCACGGCGCCGGATGGACAGCCGGTAAATGAAGAAGGAGCCTGGATAATGGATGGGGTGATCCAGAGGGAGGAGATGGCCGGAGCAGATAACAGAACATGGCAGATAAATATGTCGGAAACAGAGTACATACAGTTTACGGATATGGCAAACCGGATAAATGGTAAAAACAGAACATGGAACGGAGAAGAACCGGAACATCAGAGAACTAACCCAACCTCAACAGAAGATATTTCAACAGATGAATCAGCATACCGTATTATTGAATTAGTCAATGCCGAGAGACAGAAAAGAGGGGAAAACGTATTATCTGTTAATCAGGAATTAATGGAAAATGCTGCTGCCAGGGCAGAGGAGGCATGTATATATTTCAGTCACACGCGTCCCGATAAAAGTAAGTTTGATACGGCAATAACCGTGAAACGTTATTCCTCCGCAGAAAACCTGGCAAAGCTGTATTCCAGGGACAGTATGGAAATGATTGCAGAGGCGGCGGTCGAAAAATGGATGGATTCGGAGAGCCATAAGAAGCAATTGCTGGATGACAGATGGACGGAGACAGGGGCAGGTGTCTGTGAGAGCGGCGGATATATCTATATTTCACAGATATTCGTCAAAGGCATGTAGTATAAGGTTTTTTACCGGAGGAGAAAAAATGAGGATAATGAGGACACTGAAACGCATGATGGCATTGTTCCTTGCAACAGTATTGGTATGTACAGCAATACGGACCACCAGCGGAGCCGGGGATTTGATTAATTTAAACCCATACCGCCAGGTGTTCCGGGGGAAGAATCTGAATGCATTCGGAAGGACACACCGGGATATGAACATTTACCAGGTGGGTGAAGGGGCTGGGGCGCTGCCTGCATTATGTATACAGGAAGGCCACAAACTGCCGGACGGAAGTCCGGCCAAATAC